>OHEN01000982.1_pt1 | contig 11462 bp, 12 predicted proteins | sample 1567291 | NCBI WGS metagenome assembly OHEN01 (sample SAMEA3879592, study PRJEB24766) | human gut metagenome | biome: human-associated habitat; feature: feces | place: USA | collected 1985/1987
AAGCTATTAAGCATAGCATGCATAGCAGACATTTTGCTCCGCAAAACAAAGGAGGATTTATATGCGTCATTTAATGAGTCCATTAGACTTCTCCGTCGAAGAGTTAGACAAACTCTTAGACCTTGCAAATGATATCGAGAAGTTTCCTGGCAAGTATGCCCATGCATGTGATGGCAAAAAGCTTGCAACATGTTTTTATGAGCCAAGTACACGAACAAGACTTAGTTTTGAAGCTGCCATGTTAAATCTTGGTGGTTCTGTTTTAGGTTTTTCCGATGCGAGTTGTTCTTCCGCATCCAAAGGTGAAAGTGTTTCTGATACGATCCGGATTATTTCCTGTTACGCAGATATCTGTGCTATGCGTCATCCAAAGGAAGGTGCACCTCTTGTAGCCTCCCAAAAATCCCGTATTCCAGTAATTAATGCCGGCGACGGTGGTCATCAGCATCCTACCCAGACATTGACGGACTTATTGACGATCCGGTCTTTAAAGGGCAGACTGTCCAACATGACGATTGGTCTCTGTGGCGACTTAAAATTCGGACGGACCGTACATTCACTGATCAATGCTCTCATCCGTTACCCGGGGATCAGGTTCGTACTCATCTCACCGGAAGAGTTAAAGATTCCAAGCTATATCCGCGAAGATGTATTGAGAGCCAACAATATTCCATTTGAAGAGGTGGAACGCTTAGAAGATGCAATGCCGGATCTTGATATTTTATATATGACACGTGTACAGAAGGAACGTTTCTTCAACGAAGAAGACTACGTGCGTTTGAAGAATTTCTATATTCTGACCAAAGCTAAAATGGATCTTGCAAAAGACGATATGTTAGTGCTTCACCCACTCCCTCGTGTCAATGAGATCTCTGTCGAAGTGGATGATGATCCAAGAGCTGCCTACTTCCGTCAGGCGCAGTACGGCGTCTATGTAAGGATGGCACTGATCCTGACATTGCTTGAAATCGATACTGCGAAGCTTTAAATCCACTGATGCAGACTCTGAATCAGTTTTTATGGATTTTGAATATTAAGATTTTTCGTGACGTCCGTCACAGATAGGAGTACACATGTTAAATATTAGTGGTATTCAGGAAGGTTTCGTCTTAGACCATATCCAGGCGGGAATGAGCCTTCAGATTTATCATGATCTGAAATTAGACCAGTTAGACTGCACCGTTGCCATCATTAAGAATGCAAAGAGCAATAAGATGGGCAAAAAGGACATTTTAAAAGTGGAATGTCCGGTTGAGGCATTAGACTTAGATATTCTCGGATTCATTGACCACAACATCACGGTCAATGTGATCAAGGATTCCAAGATCGTAGAGAAAAAGGAGCTTCACATGCCAAAACAGGTAAAGAATGTCATCCGGTGCAAAAACCCACGCTGCATCACTTCCATCGAGCAGGAACTCGACCAGATCTTCCTTCTCACCGATGAGGCAAAAGAAGTTTACCGCTGCAAATACTGTGAAGAGAAATATACCAATCCAAACCGCAGATAAAAATACGGCATAGAAAAGGGGCTGTGAAAAAAGAATAGTCCCGAAAAAAAAGAAAGACCAAGAGTTTATAATGAACTCAAGGTCTTTCTTTCTGTTATAATTAATTTGTGAAAAAAATTAATAACATAATCTATTCTAACCCAAAACAGGCAGTTTTGCCAATGCTAATTCAAGATTATTTGGACATCTGTGATCCAGTGCTGACTTTTGATAGATTTATGGGAGAAATCGAACTGGAGAAATATCTGAAAAATATTCCTCAACATTATACAGGAAGACTCAGATATGACCCGGTCAGCATGCTGAAAACAGTTTTGTTTGGATTTATGGCGAATGGCTATATATCATTGCGTGAACTGGAGGATCAGTGTAAAGTCAATCTCCGCTTCATGTATCTTATGGATCATCAAGCACCTTCTTACCGTACTTTCGGCTACTTCATCAACGAAGTACTTGCTGATTCCATTGAAGAAATATTTCAAGATATAAACAAAAAAATCTTCGAGACAGAGCATGTAGATCTTCAACATCTATACATTGATGGATCCAAGTTTGAAGCAAATGCGAATAAATACTCCTGGGTATGGAAAAAAGCAACTGAAAAATCCAGATACCGTCTCTTTGGTAAGATAACTACACTCTTTGAGGAAATCAATGAGGAACTTTCATGTACAGGTATGAAACTTTGTATCAATAGTGAGTACGCACCAGAGTATCTGAAGGAAGCTGCTGAACAGTATGCAGAAGTCTGGCAGATTAATGAAGCAATGTTTGTTCATGGCAGGGGACATCGCAAAACTACACAACAACGTCATTATGAGAAACTCAAAGAGTATGCTGCTAAGTTGGAAGAATACGTGGAAAAAATCAAAATCTGTGGAGAAGATCGCAACAGTTACTCGAAAACAGACCATTCAGCCACTTTTATGCGAATCAAGACAGACTACATGGGCAATGACCAGTTGCTTCCAGCTTATAATGTACAGGTCGGTGTTGCAGATGAATATATTGCTGTTGTTGATGTAAATCAGTATCGCTCAGATATGGATTGTTTTATTCCATTAATGAACAAGTTTTATACTACATATGGCTTCTATCCGAAGTACCCGGTAGCAGATGCTGGATATGGTTCTTACAACAATTACATCTTCTGTGAGCAGCATGGAATGGAAAAATATATGAAATTTACCATGTTCAAAAAAGAGACTACAGACAAGAAGTATCATGAAGATCCATTTCGTGCAGTAAATTTTCCAATCGGGGAAGACGGAATCATGCGTTGTCCAAACGGGAAATGCTTTTATCTTCAGTATCGAAAAAACGTAAAAGGGAACAAGTATGGGCGTCAGGAAGAAGTGTATCAGTGTGAAGATTGCTCCGGCTGTCCATATGCAGAACAATGTAAAAAGACAGATAAAAACCGTACTGTACGGATCAACCGCGAACTTACAGCGATGCATCAGGAAGTGATAGAAAATCTCGAAAGCATCCAGGGAGCGCTTCTAAGGATGAACAGATCCATTCAGGCAGAAGGTACCTTTGGTATCATGAAAAACGACCGGTGGTACAAAAGAATTGTCCGAAGAGGAATAAAATCTGTATTGCTTGAAGTATTTCTCGTTTCTATCGGACACAATCTTTATAAATATCACAACAAACAGAAAAAAGTTGTAGCTGCCGCATAAGATTTCATAATATCATTCTTATGGGGTAAGGGGAACTATACCCTTTTTTATGTAATATAGCTATTATTATAACTATAAGCAAAAGGACGAATGAAAAAACTCTCGTTTTTTCACACGCCCTTTTTTTGCGCTCATTTTTTTCCTAAAATAAAAAATAGAAAAGGAACACAGATGCAGGAGAGGGGGAAAATATGGAGCAGTATTATCTTGCAATCGACATTGGAGCTTCTAGCGGCAGACACATATTAGGACATATGGAAGACGGAAAAATGGTATTGGAAGAAATGTATCGTTTTCCGAATGGAATGACCGAAGAGAACGGACAGAAAAGCTGGAATGTAAAAGCACTTTTCAGAGCAATTTTAGAGGGAATGAAAAAGTGTAAAGAAGCGGGAAAAATCCCGGTGAGTATGGGAATTGATACCTGGGCAGTTGATTTTGTCCTGTTGGATAAAAAGAATAAAATGCTTGGAGATGCAGTCGGTTATCGGGACAGCCGTACCGCAGGGATGGATGAGAAAGTCTATGAGATCATCCCGGAAGAAAAGTTATATGAGAGAACAGGCATCCAGAAGCAGATTTTCAACACCATTTATCAGTTGATGGCGGTAAAATCCAACAATCCCGAAATTCTCGAACACGCAGAGACCATGCTGATGATCCCGGAGTATTTTAATTATCTTTTGACAGGAGAGAAGGCATCAGAATATACGAATGCCACCACAACACAGTTAGTATCCCCGGAAACAAAAGACTGGGATTATGAACTGATTGAAATGTTAGGATATCCAAAACAGATTTTCCAGAAAATAAAGAAGCCGGGAACGGTACTGGGAAATTTGACGAAAGAAATTCAGAAAGAGGTCGGATTTGACTGTGAAGTCGTCTTACCAGCAACACATGACACCGGTTCTGCAGTGATGGCAGTTCCGACAAATGAGGACAATATCATTTACATCAGTTCCGGAACGTGGTCACTGATGGGAACTGAATTAAAACAAGCAGACTGTTCACCGGAAAGCAGACTTCATAATTTTACGAACGAGGGAGGATATGCGTATCGTTTTCGCTATCTGAAAAATATCATGGGACTTTGGATGATACAGTCGGCCCGAAAAGAACTGGAACCAAAGCAGGGATTCGGAGAGATCTGCGAGGCGGCGGCAAGGGCGGACATTGCATCTTTGGTAGACTGTAATGACGACCGCTTTTTAGCACCGCAAAGCATGACAGAAGAAGTGCAAAAAGCCTGCGCAGAGACCGGACAGCGGATACCGGAGGGAATCGCAGAAACAGCGTGCGTGATTTATAACAGTCTTGCACAATGCTACGCACAGACAATCCGGGAGATTGAGGAGATGTCAGAAATTACATATGAAAGCATCCATGTTGTCGGCGGAGGAGCCAATGCGGCGTATTTGAATGAACTGACTGCAAAGGCAACCGGAAAGACCGTTTATGCCGGTCCGACAGAGGCAACAGCCATCGGAAATTTGATGGCGCAGATCATTGCAGCAGGAGAACTTGAAAATTTACAGGCTGCAAGAAAATGTATCTTTGAGTCTTTTGAAATAAAAAAATATGAGAAATAACAATCAGGAATATCAGAAAAAAATATATGCCGGAAGCGGATGTTGTGCCCGGCAGAAAGGTGAGGTAAAAATTTTATGACGGTACAGGAAAGATATGAAGCGGCCAGAAAAATGTATGCAGATATCGGTGTTGATACAGATGCAGCGATCGCAAAATTAAAAGAAATCCCGGTATCACTTCATTGCTGGCAGGGCGATGACGTGACAGGATTTGACCATGACGGACCTTTGACCGGCGGAATCCAGACAACCGGAAACTATCCCGGAAAGGCAAAGACACCGGAACAGCTGATGCAGGACATGGAAGAGGCGATGAGCCTCATGCCCGGCAAAAAGAAATTAAATCTTCATGCAAGCTATGCAATCTTTGAGAAAGGCGAATTTGCAGACCGCAACAAATTAGAGCCAAAGCATTTCAGAAAATGGGTAGACTTTGCAAAGAAACACCATGTTGGGATTGATTTTAATCCGACATTTTTCTCACATGACCAAGTAAAAGACGGACTGACACTGACAAGCCCGGACGAGGAGACAAGAAAGTTCTGGATCGAGCATGGAAAAGCATGTATCCGCATTTCGGAATATTTTGCAAAAGAGACAGGTGTTCCATGTGTGATGAATATCTGGATTGGGGATGGATACAAAGATATTCCGGCAGACCGAATGGAACCGCGCATGAGATATAAGGATTCTATCGAACAGATCATTGCAGAACCGCATGATCCAAAGCTGGTAAAACCATGTGTGGAGTCTAAGGTATTCGGAATTGGTGTGGAGTCTTACACAGCGGGATCAGCCGAGTTTACATTGACATTTGCGGCGACACACGAGAATGTCCTTCCGCTGATGGACAATGGACATTATCATCCTACAGAAGTAGTGTCGGATAAAATACCGGCATTACTGTGCTATTTCCCGGAGATCGCACTTCACATCACAAGACCGGTAAGATGGGATTCAGACCATGTCGTCTTATTCGATGATGAGACAAAAGAAATGGCAAAAGAGATCGTAAGATGTGATGCGATTGACAGGGTACATATGGCACTGGATTATTTTGATGCAAGTATCAACCGCATCAGTGCATGGACTGTGGGATTTAGAAGCTGGCAGAAAGCATTATTATCGGCGCTCTGTACACCGAATGCAGAACTTAAAAAATTACAGGATGAGAATCGCCTGACCGAGCTGATGGTCATGCAGGAAGAATTAAAGACATTTCCATTTGGAGATGTATGGACCAAATACTGTGAGGAATGTGGAGTTCCCGCAGATAAGAACTGGTTTGCAGAAGTAGAGAGATATGAGAAAGAAGTACTGTTAAATCGATAGCCAGACAAACCATGTAAAAAAGAATGCAGTTAGTTTTGAACACAAAATCAATGATAGAAAACCAAAATGGAGGAAAGAAAAATGAGAGTATTAGATGCAGAATTTGTAAAGAATTTTATCCGCACGGCAAACGATGGATGGGAGCAGGGATGGCACGAGAGAAATGGCGGAAACCTTTCCTATCGTATCCGGCTGGAAGAAGTGGAAGCCGTAAAGGAAGATTTTGAACCGAAAGAATGGTAGCCGATCGGAACGACAGTTCCAAAACTTGCAAAGGAATATTTTATTGTAACCGGAAGCGGTAAATATTTCCGCAATGTGATCATCAAACCGGAGGATTCCATCTGTATCATCGAGTTGGATGAGAAAGGGGAAAACTACCGTATCGTGTGGGGACTGGTAAATGGCGGCAGACCAACCTCCGAACTGCCAACCCATCTGATGAATCATGAGGTAAAAATGATCGCAACAGGTGGAAAGCACAGAGTGATATACCATGCACATCCAACCAATATTATTGCGCTGACTTTTGTATTGCCACTGGAAGATAAGGTGTTTACAAGAGAATTATGGGAAATGTCAACAGAATGTCCGGTTATCTTCCCGGAAGGTGTCGGTGTGGTGCCGTGGATGGTTCCGGGCGGTCGTGACATCGCAGTGGCAACCAGTGAATTAATGAAGAAATACAATCTTGCAATCTGGGCGCATCACGGAATGTTTGCTTCGGGAGAAGATTTTGACCTGACATTTGGGTTAATGCATACCGCTGAAAAATCCGCAGAGATCCTTGTGAAAATGTTGTCAATGCAGCCGAATAAGAGACAGACCATCACGCCGGATAATTTCCGTGATCTTGCAAAAGCTTTTAATGTGATACTGCCGGAAGAATTCTTATATGAAAAATAGAGTAAAAAATTAGAAACGTTTATTAAAAAATGCGTGATAAAATCACTTTTCATGACACTTACCGTGCGCAATGTCATGGAAGGTGATTTTTGCTTTTAAAAAAGAAATTTATGTGCTATAAAAGAAGGAGGCTTTGGCTGAAAACACATATAAAAAGCGAGGATAAAAATGAAACAAGACTATAAAAAAACAACATACGCCTGTTTTATCGGTTATATTGTTCAGGCGATTGTCAACAGCTTTGTTCCGCTGTTATTCGTGACATTTCAGAAAACATACCAGATTCCACTGACGAAGATCACACTGCTTATTACGATTAATTTTGTGATACAGCTTCTGATAGATCTGCTCTCGGCGGGATTCATTGATAAAATCGGTTACCGGGCATCTGTGATTATTGCACATATCTGTGCGGCGGCAGGGCTGGTACTGCTCACGGTTTTGCCGGAACTTTTCGCAGATCCGTTTGTTGGCATTTTAATGTCGGTCGTGATTTATGCAGTGGGTGGCGGTTTGCTGGAGGTGTTAGTCAGCCCAATCATTGAGGCATGTCCGACGGATAATAAGGAAGCAGCAATGAGCCTTTTACATTCCTTTTACTGCTGGGGATGTACCGGCGTTGTTTTATTTTCCACAGTGTTTTTCGCACTGTTTGGAACGGAACACTGGAAAATCCTCACACTGTTGTGGGTGATCATTCCGGTCTGCAATATGATTTTATTCACAAAAGTGCCAATCTACAGTCTGCATGAAGAGGGCGAGAAGGGCATGACCATGGGAGAACTTTTCCGGGAAAAAGTATTCTGGTTTTTAATGATCATGATGGTGTGCTCCGGTGCATCCGAGCAGGCGGTGAGCCAGTGGGCATCAACGTTTGCGGAGCAGGGACTTGGAATCACCAAAACGATCGGTGATCTGGTGGGACCGATGGCATTCTCTATTTTAATGGGAACTTCCCGCTTGATTTATGGAAAATATAGAGACAGATTCGATCTGGATCAGTTTATGAAATTAAGTACGCTGCTTTGCATTGGCTCTTATCTGCTGATCGCATTTGTGCCGGTTCCGGCGGACCGACACTCGTGGGATTTGTTTCGAGTGTGTTTTCCAATAATCTGCGCGTGGGAATTGGAGCCTCAATTCTTTTCCCGGTTTTGCTGTTGGCGGGACTTGTGTTAGTTAGCAGCAAAAGAAACGAAAAATGCCAGATAATTTTTTAGACCTTTTTTAGAAATCATTCCTTTTCATAAAGAAACGTGAAAGAAATATTAAGATTACATTAATCCCATTTTTTTTCTGAAAACAATATGGTACAATTTGCCATAGGTCAAAAAAGACAAGGAAAAAAAGGAGATCATGTAAGCATGGAAGACAACAATGTAAAGGAAAAAAAGCATTTCTTTCATAAAAAAGAAAAAAAGACAGAAGTGGCTGAAGTACCAAAGAAAAAGAAGAAAGTATGGCTGATCGTTTTAGTGATTGCAGCTATTGTAATTGTATTGATCGGCAGCGCTGTTAAAAATATGACTTCACAGATTGAGACAGCAGCGAATATGGTTGAGGTAGAACCGGTAGAGAAAAGGGATTTATCCGATTCAGTTTCTTTGAAGGGAACGATCGCAGGACAGAGCAAGACAAATGTCATGTCCCTTGCAGCAGCAGAGATCACAGCCGTGAACGTTCAGGTGGGTGACATTGTAAAAGAGGGTGATCCGCTTGTGACATTGGATCAGAAGGATATTGAAAAACAGATTGCAGAGTTAAAGACAAATATCAGCAATGCGAATGCAATCGCAGCAAACGATGCTGCACAGAAGCAGGAAAGTCTGGTTCAAAATAAGCAGGACCAGCAGGATTCTCTAGAAGCTGCGCAGAAAGCGATTGATGAGGCACAGAGTGATGTTGATAAATATAAGAAAAAGGTGGCAGAGTGCGGGGATTATATTTATTATCTGAAAAATAACCATGAGGACACTTCTGAATATGATGCAAAATTAGAAGGCTTCAAATCGTCTTTAGAGGCAGCACAGAAAGCATTGGATACAGCGAATGATAACTACGCGTCCGTATTAAAGAGCACAGACAGAAGTGTAGCATCAGCTCAGAATACCGTTGACATGCAAAAATACCAGGCAAGCACGACCACAGAGTCAAAAGACCAGCTGGAACAGTTACAAAAACAGCTTGCCGACTGTACACTTTCTGCACCAATCGGTGGAGTTGTCACAGCCGTCAATGTATCAGTCGGAGATAAAAACACAGCAGGAACGACCATGATCACGATCGAGGATACATCTTCCTTAAAAGTGATCGTAAATGTTGAGGAAGCTGACATTTTAAAGATCCAGGAAGGAATGCCTGCAACCGTTTCAACGGATGCAACGGGGGATGAAGAGATCAAAGGTACGGTAACACGTGTGGTCAGAGTAAAAAATCAGTCCACCAACACAAACGGTACAGATACCAATACCTCAAGCGGTTATTCTGCAGAGATCACGATCGACAACACAGAACTTCTGGTTGGAATGAGTGCAAAAGCCAAAATTGTGATCAAAGACAGAGGTACACAGCTTGCAGTTCCATATGATCTGATCCGGCAGGATGACAACGGAGATTCCTATGTTCTGGCAGCGGAAGCAAATGAAGATGGAACAGCAACCGCAGTCCGGAAAAATATCAAAGTCGGTGAAGAGGTAGATTATTATACAGAAGTGACAGGCGGCGATCTGAAAGAGGGCGACCAGCTGATCTACGATAATACATTTTCTGTCACCGAAGGTCAGGTGTTTACTCCGGAACAGATATATTCCAATCAGGCACTTGACACAGAAGGCATGATGAGTACGGAGGCAGAATGATCGTGAGTGAACCAGTAATCCGTATGGAGAATATTATAAAACGTTATTACATAGGCAAGCCGAATGAACTGCAGATTTTAAATGGGATCAGTCTGTCAGTCGATCAGGGAGAATTTGTCTCCATCGTCGGTGAGTCCGGTTCCGGAAAAAGTACATTGATGAATATCATCGGTGTCCTGGACCGTCAGACCGAGGGAACTTACTTTCTGGAGGGAAAAGATGTAAATAAAATGGATGATTCCATGCGAAGTGCGATCCGGAACAAAAGAATCGGTTTTGTTTTCCAGAATTTTAACCTTCTTCCGAAGGCAAATGCATTAAAAAATGTCATGGTTCCGCTGTTATATAGTACTGAGAAGGAAAAAAATCAAAAAGAACGTGCCATGGAAATGTTAAAAATGGTTGGCATGGAGGAACGGGCTTTTCATAAACCAAACGAGCTTTCCGGTGGACAGAAACAGCGTGTGGCGATCGCACGCGCAATGATCAATGATCCGGCGATCATCTTAGCGGATGAGCCGACCGGAGCGTTGGACAGCAAGACGACGGTCGAGGTGATGGAGCTGCTCCGGAAAGTAAACCTCGAAGGGCTGACGATGGTGATCGTGACGCACGAACCTTCCGTGGCCGAGGCAACCGACCGCATTATCCGCGTGAAAGACGGTCTGATAGAAACAATAGAAAAAGGATTGGGACATGTTTGACTTTGATAATTTCAGGGAAATATGGAGCACCATCAAAAAGAATAAGCTCCGTACCTTCTTGACCGGCTTCTCGGTCTCATGGGGTATTTTCATGTTGATCGTGTTACTGGGGGCGGGAAACGGGTTGCGCAATGGCATCATGTACAACTTCAGGAATATGTCTACCAACCGGGTCGAGGTATGGACACGCTATACCACCAAGCCTTGGAAAGGTATGCAATCTAACCGCAGCATCAGTTTCAAGGAAGAGGACCTAGGCGCCTTGAAGAGAGACTTCAAGGAGGTGGATCTTTGCTCGGCTACTATCTCCCACAATGACACGATCACTTACAACGAGGAATATGTGACGGGACAAACCAATGGCGTATATCCGGATCATGCCCCGATCAATTACGTGAATGTAGAGACGCATAACGGCCGCTTCATCAATGAGCAGGACATGAGGGACCGAAGAAAAGTAATCGTGATCAGTCCCCGTATGGCGGAGGTCTTGTTTCGTGACGAGAAGCCGCTGGGTAAATACGTGAAATGCGGGAATATGATGTATCAAGTAGTCGGCGTGTACAACGATGATGACAAAAGCAATAACGCTCCCGCTTACATCCCATTCTCCGTAGCCCAATTGCTATATAATAAAGGATACGGCTTCGGATCGCTAACGTTTACCTTGAAAGGGGTGACTACCGAAGAGGAGAATGAGGCTTTCGAGGAAAGTTTCCGGGAATGGATGGCACGCCGCCACCAATTCGACCCGACAGACAAGAACGCTATCGGTATGTGGAACATGGCGAATGAGTTCTTGATGTGGAATAATATAATGAACGGGATTACCTTGTTTATCTGGATTATCGGTATCGGAACGTTGATGGCAGGA
>OHEN01000995.1_pt1 | contig 11369 bp, 6 predicted proteins | sample 1567291 | NCBI WGS metagenome assembly OHEN01 (sample SAMEA3879592, study PRJEB24766) | human gut metagenome | biome: human-associated habitat; feature: feces | place: USA | collected 1985/1987
TATCAACTTCCTTATTCAAGTGCAACAATTCGTAATGAAATGAACTTTCTAGAAAATTATGGTTATCTAGAAAAAACACATATTTCTTCTGGAAGAGTACCTTCTAAAGAAGGTTATCGTTTCTATGTTCATAATTTAGGAAAAGTTGATTTGGATGAAGGAACAAAAAATCAAGTTGCTACAATTATTAATAAGCATCGTCGAAATTTAAATGAGATGGTGCATGAAAGTTGTAACATGTTGAGTGAATTAACTCATCTTACAAGTGTTGCATTAGGAAATGCATCGGATGATACATTGCAACGCATATCTGTTGTCCCTTTGGATGATGGACGTGTAACAGCAATTATCATTACAAGACAAGGACATGTTGAAAATAAAGTTTTCCAATTCTCAAGTGATGTTGAAATGGAAGATTTATTAAGCTGTGTTAACGTGATGAATGAATTACTTATAGGAACACCTATTAGTGAAGTGGCATTTCATTTAGAACGAGATGTTCGACCAATTCTTACAACACAAGTGAAACAACATGAAGAATTGTTTAATGCATTTTTAGAAGCATTTGTTAAATTTGCTTCAAATAGTGTTTATTTTTCTGGAAAAGAAAATATCTTATATCAACCAGAATTTAATGATGTTGATAAATTAAGAAGGCTTGTAAGTGCTTTTGAAAATTCAAAAGTATGGAAAACTCTACCGTTATCGAGTGAGGATGGTATTCAAATCAATATTGGTAATGAAACACCTCTAGGAACGATGAATGATGTTTCAGTAATCTCTGCTTCTTTTAAAACAGGGGAAACATCAAAAGGTTCTATTTCGGTAATCGGTCCAACAAGAATGCCTTATGAAAAAGTTGTGGCATTAGTAGAGTATATAACTGAAAATATTGAAAAGGCTTGTTTAGAAGAAAAACAAGATGAGAAATAGAGGTGAACAAATTGGCTGAGGAAAATAAAGTTGAAGAAGAAGTAGCTGAAGAAGTTGAAGAAAACAAAGAAGCTGAGGCTGAAGTTGTTGAAGAAAATCAAGAAGATCAAATTAAGATTCTTCAAGATGAAGTTGATAAATGGAAAAATGATTATTATAAAGTGTTTGCAGATATGGAGAACATTAAAAGACGTATGCAAAATGAACATGCAAATAACTTAAAGTTCATGATGCAAGGGTTTATTGAACAAATGTTACCAATCGTTGATAACTTTGAACGATCATTAGCAATTGAAAATCCAAATGAAGAAGTAGCAAACTTCTTAAAAGGATATGAAATGATTTATAAACAAATCATGACATTATTAGAAAACCAAGGCGTTAAAGTAATTGAAGCAGAAGGCAAAGAATTTGATCCTAACTTCCATCAAGCAGTAATGACTGTAAGTGATGAAAACTTTAAACCTGGCATGGTTGTTGAAGAATTACAAAAAGGTTACATGTTAAAAGATCGCGTTATTCGTGCATCTTTAGTAAAAGTAAGTGAATAAAAATAGGAGGATTTATATTATGGCAAAAATTATTGGTATTGACTTAGGAACTACAAACTCATGTGTAAGTGTGTTAGAAAACAATGAAGTAAAAGTAATTGCAAACCCAGAAGGAAATCGTACAACTCCTTCAGTTGTTTCTTTCAAAAATGGAGAAATTATTGTTGGGGAAGCTGCAAAAAGACAAGCAGTAACAAACCCTGATACAGTAATGTCAGTTAAACGTTATATGGGTACTGATCATAAAGAAAATGTAAATGGTAAATCTTATACACCACAAGAAATTTCAGCAATGATTCTTCAAAAAATGAAAAAAACAGCCGAAGATTTCTTAGGACAAGAAGTAACCGATGCCGTTATTACCGTACCGGCCTATTTTAACGATTCTCAACGTCAAGCCACGAAAGAAGCCGGTGAAATCGCAGGCTTAAATGTACGTCGTATTGTCAATGAGCCTACTGCTGCCGCATTGGCCTATGGTCTTGACAAGTCGAATAAAGACATGAAAATCGCCGTATTTGACTTGGGTGGTGGTACGTTCGATATTTCTATTCTTGAATTGGGAGACGGTGTATTCGAAGTGAAATCGACCAACGGTGATACTCACCTCGGCGGTGATGACTTCGACCACGTTATCATCGACTGGCTTGCCGATGAATTCAAAAAAGACGAAGGTGTCGATTTGAGAGAAGACCCGATGGCTTTGCAACGTTTGAAAGAAGCAGCCGAAAAAGCTAAAATAGAATTGTCGAGCTCGACATCGACCGAGATTAATTTACCTTACATTATGCCGGTGAACGGTGTACCCAAACACTTGGTTAAAACATTGACTCGTGCCAAATTCGAGCAATTGAGCGACCGATTGATTCAGGCTACTATCGAACCGTGTCGCAAGGCTTTGCAAGATGCTGGTCTAAGCGCCTCTGACATAGACGAAGTAATTCTCGTGGGTGGTTCTACTCGTATCCCTGCTATACAAGCGATTGTAGAAAAATTCTTCGGAAAAACTCCTTCAAAGGGTGTTAACCCCGATGAGGTAGTTGCGGTAGGTGCTGCCATTCAAGGTGCGGTATTGACTGGCGATGTGAAAGATGTATTATTACTCGATGTAACTCCCCTTTCATTGGGTATCGAAACATTGGGTGGCGTAATGACCAAATTGATTGACGCCAACACGACTATTCCTACCCGTAAATCGGAAGTCTTCTCGACGGCTGTCGACAACCAGCCCTCAGTTGAAATCCATGTATTACAGGGTGAGCGTCCTATGGCAAAAGACAACAAAACTATCGGTAAATTCCACTTGGACGGAATTCCGGCAGCCATGCGGGGTGTGCCTCAAATCGAAGTCACGTTCGATATAGATGCCAACGGAATCTTGAATGTATCGGCCAAAGACAAAGGTACAGGTAAAGAACAAAGCATACGTATCGAAGCATCGAGCGGTTTGACCGACGCCGAAATCAAACGAATGAAAGACGAGGCTGCTGCCAATGCTGAAAACGATGCGAAGGAAAAAGAGCGTATCGACAAACTGAATCATGCCGATGCTCTCATCTTCCAAACCGAAAAACAGCTTAATGAAATGGGAGACAAGATTCCGGCAGACAAAAAAAGCGCTATCGAGTCGGCTTTGGCTAAATTAAAAGAAGCTCACAAAGCTCAGGATATTGCCGGTATCGATGCCGCTTCGACCGAATTGAACAATGTATTGCAAGCTGCCGCCCAAGACTTGTACAATGCTCAGGCTCAACAACAAGCTGCCGGAGCACAACAAGCTCAACCGGGTGCAGATGCTTCACAAAGCGGAAATAATGGTAAAGATGTTACCGATGTCGATTTCGAGGAAGTGAAGTAAGTTGCAACAAACAACGATAATGAAAAAATAATCTGTGTAGTAGTTACACAGATTATTTTTTTAACGTCCTCTTCCTTCATTCCATTATCCCCAATAATCCAAAATTCAGACTCTAAATCCTACTCACACACGAAAGCTAAGGATAATAAAGGGTGATTAATTCTCGAACCTTTAAGACATAGGTTCAGCCTCCCTATCCATTGTTATATTCCTCGTTTTCTTATCAATATTTTTCAATTCGAAAAAATACAGGGAAAGCGTTCAAAATGAATTTACCCTCTCTCCTAAAAAATTACCGGGCCTATTTGCTTTTTGCAATAGACCCGGTAACATTATATTAGATTCTATACTTCCCAATTACAGAAGGTACTGCGAACTGATAGACTTATTCTCGTAGACCCGACGAATAGTATCGGCAAACAAGTCGGCGATACTGAGGATATGTACCTTATCGCATTTTTTGGTGTAAGGAATACTATCCGTGAAAATCAATTCGGTCATAGAAGAGTTTTGAACCCGTTCGCTGGCAGGGTCGCTCATCACGGCATGAGAAGCTATGGCACGTACCGAAAGAGCTCCTCTGCTCATCATTAAATCGGCTGCTTTGGTTATCGTCCCGGCCGTATCGACCATATCGTCTACCAAAATGACATTCTTTCCTTCTACATCTCCTATCACTGTCATGCTTTCTACCACATTGGCCTTAGCCCGTTGTTTATGGCATAAAACCAAAGGTACACCCAAGTATTTGGCATAAGTACTGGCTCGTTTGGAACCACCCACATCGGGGGTAGCAACCACCATATCTTTCAATTTCAAAGACTGAATATAGGGAATAAATACAGACGAAGCATACAAGTGGTCTACCGGAACATCGAAGAAACCTTGTATTTGATCGGCATGCAAATCCATCGTTATAAGGCGATTGATACCTGCAACGCTCAATATATCGGCCAACAATTTCGCAGCAATGGAAACACGTGGCTTATCCTTGCGATCTTGGCGAGCCCACCCGAAATAAGGAACAACAGCTACAATCGACTTGGCAGAAGCTCGTTTGGCAGCATCGATCATTAATAACAATTCCATCAGATTGTCGGAATTGGGAAATGTCGATTGCACTAAATAGACTTGACAACCACGGATCGACTCTTCGAAAGAAACGGCAAATTCTCCATCGGCAAAATGCTGAATGTTCATTTGACCTAACTCACAACCCAGACTATTACAAATTTTCTCAGCGAGATACCTTGAATTGGTTCCCGAAAATACCTTGAAAGGAGGTGTTTGACTCATGATTTTTGTATGTAAAACAGAGATTATTAATTGTACGACAAAGGTACAATTTCTATTTCAAAATTTTCCTGTACTTTTTTATTTTTTCTGTATCTCTTTGGAAAAATTTTTTAACTCTATTTTCCAAACCGCAGCTCCATACCCCGAAAGGGCGCAAGCAAACGGTATTTCGGGACTCAACTCCTTCATCTCTTTATCTCCTCCAATCAGTTCTAATGCCTCGTATTTACCCGGAACTATTTTCATCGTTTCGAATGCATGATCGGGGATATTGATCTTCACATTCGCCTGCCGGTCATCGAAATTAACAACAATAACTAATAACTCATTTCCATATTTACGAAGGAATGCATATTGCCGATGCGGATTAAAACATGGATTTTCCCCATTGACATACATCAAATCAAAGAAATCGCCACGAACAATAGCCGATTCCAAACGACTGATATTAAGAACCGTTTTATACAAATTTCGTAGTTTTTTCTGCTTTGCCGACAATTTAGATACCGAGCAACGCCCGCTATCGTACCACTGTCTAACTGTGGGCACGCTCCAATAGTCGAATATCGTCGTACGACCATCTTTTCCACTGAATCCCTCGGCATCCTCTGCACGCTCACCCAATTCCTGTCCGAAGTATATCATCATAGGTCCTGTATTCATCATCGACGAAACAACCAATGCAGGGAGGACTTTATCGGCATTACCGGCAAACTGGTCGGAAGCGAAGCGCTGTTCGTCATGATTTTCGAGAAAATTCAACATTTTTCCTCCTATTCCATCGACAGACTGCCAACAATAAGTGAGCTGCGCAGCCGATACCTGATGACACAATACCCCTCTCAATTTATCGTATAACCCAACTTTGTCATATAGATAATCGAATTTACCTTTCTCGATATAAACCCGATACAACGCCTGATCATAAATCTCTGCAATGAATATAACCGAGGGATAATTTCCTTTCACTTTCGAAATAGCCCAATTCCAAAACTCGACAGGAACCATGTGGGCCATATCGCAACGAAAAGCATCAACACCTTTCCCACACCAGAATAGGAGAATATCGAGCATTTTGTACCATGTATCGGGTATAGGGTCGAAGTGGCAACAGCCACCTCCTGTGTAATCCACTCCATAGTTCAGCTTCACCGTTTCATACCAGTCATATTCTCCCGGGAAAGCCCCGAAACAATCGTTTCCGGTTGCCTTCGCAGGATATTCGAAATAGCGATCCTCTCCTTCACCTATGTAAAATTGCGGCGTAAATGCCTGCCGAGGTATGTAATAAAAATTATTGGAAGGAGAAAAATGCATCTCCTTGTTGTCATGAGCACCCAAATCATCGACACCTTCTGGCGCAGTATCAGAATGGTATTGACGAGCCACATGATTCGGCACGAAATCAAGTACTACTTTCAATCCGACTTCATGTGTACGGGTTACCAACGCCTCGAATTCTTGCATACGTGTCGATGGATCTTCGGCCAAATCGGGATCTATATCATAATAGTCTTTGATAGCATAAGGCGACCCGGCTTCACCCTTAACCACATATTTATTATCCTTTCGAATCCCATATTTCGAATAGTCTGTCTTGGTAGCGTGTTCTATAACCCCCGTATACCAAATATAGTTCGCACCCAACTTTTTTATCTCCCGTAAGACTTTCGAGGTAAAATGGTTTAACTTACCGACTCCATTCTGCACATAAGTACCATTAGGGACACATGTATCACACATATTGGAGAACAATCGGGGGAGAACCTGATAGATGACTATTTTCTCATCGGACATATCGCACGTTTTTTATTTATTCAATTCATTTATTTTGGAAGCATGTTTTCCTGTAAAAAGTTTCAATGTCTGCTGATAGCCGACATTAGCGATATCACGCAAAGCATGAATATCAAACACGGCATATCGTGCAGCCTCTTTCATAGGAATAAAAAGATCGCACAATTTTATATCTTCGATCACATTGCTTTTAGACATGAAGCTATATGAACGAACCGCTATATCCAATATCGATTGCTTATATTGCTTGTTAACTAACGGGCTCACATTGATACCTATAACGACATCGCACTCTGGACGAATGGGATAAACTGGCAAATTACGCAAGACACCTCCATCGACATAATGCGTACCATCGATAAGAACCGGAGGAAATATAATGGGAATACTGCACGAAGCCGTTACCCGCTCGGCAATCTCTCCCGAACGCCATACCACATACTTTCCATGATCAAGGTCGGTAGCCGTAACGACAACCGGGATAGACAAATCCTCGATATTGACTGCTCGCAACGACTTTTGCAAGAAATGTTTAAATCGATCTATTTTAAAAAAGCAGGAACGGGGCAAAGTTATTTCGGCCAAATCGTTAAAAGACAACCCCGAAAAAAGGTCTAAGATTTCATCGGGTGAATAACCGTCGGCATAAAGTACCGCGATAATAGCTCCTGCGCTCGTACCGGATATTATATCCGGCCGAATCCCCAATTCTTCCATTGCTTTCAATGCCCCTACATGGGCAAAACCTTTGGCTCCGCCCCCGCTCAACGCCAAACCTACACGATAGGGACGAACTTCTACCGGCAGATTCTCTCTTTCTCTTGCCATTTTCATTTTCGTTTACTGTGCGAAGATAGCATTTTTCAATAAAGCCACAATATATTATGTAGCAAACCATTTATAAATAATGCTTTAAAAATATGTCGGGGAACTTAAATCAAAGCGTACGACGAACTATCACCAATACACCGCCTATCGTTTCATTAATGAAAAGTTCCCCCAAAGCGCGCATACCGGCAAACAAAAAAAGAAATACTACCCGGGAGTTTTTTTTTCAAAACAGCTCCTAAAAAACGAAGATTTGTTCACCATTATGCTTTCGTTTGTATTATCTTTGTTTTTTGAACAGAAATAAGAGGATATGTCCATGACAATCAACGACGATATAAAACAGGCTTGCGAGGTCATGCAGCGGGGGGGAATCATTTTATATCCCACCGACACAATATGGGGTATCGGTTGCGATGCTACCAATGCAGAAGCGGTACAACGAGTTTATAAAATCAAACAGAGAGCCGACAGCAAAGCCCTTATTGTACTTACGGACAGTGAAGCGAAAGTGGAATATTATGTTTCGGAAGTACCCGAAACGGCGTGGCAACTACTCGATGTGGCCGTAAAGCCTCTTACCCTCATCTATCCCGGAGCACGCAACCTTGCAACGAATTTGCTCGCCGATGACGGAAGCATAGCCATACGCATCACAAAAGAACCGCTCTCACAACGATTGTGCCGACAGTTCAGAAAAGCAATCGTATCAACCTCGGCCAATATCAGCGGGAATGCGGCTCCCCATAACTTTTCCGAAATATCGGACGAAATAAAAAATGCCGTCGATTATATCGTAACGGCACGCAGAGACGAAATAAAAGAGTCCCTCCCGTCGAGTATCATCAAACTCGAAGCCAACGGAACTATCAAGATTATACGAGAGTGATCAACGGTAAACGACAAATACGAAGATACGTACTGGGGGATTACCTTACATCGAATGTATCGTGGTTCCTTTTCAATATTGTCCGTTTCCATTTTCCGGGAATTGCAGCGGGCGAATCATTGAAAATGTATTTGCTTTCGCCTCGTGTCATAGAAGGACAAATACTTTTCCCGCTGTTAATGATGTGCGTTTATTATTTGTCGGGATATTACAACCAGCCCTTTTTCAAATCTCGCATTCAAGAATTAATACAGACATTGGGTTCTGTATTGGTCAATACACTGTTTATATTTTTTATTGCCCTCATCAACGATGTTCTACGAATAAGAATAGACAATTACGAATTGCTACTTGCTTTATATGCTTTACAATTTGTCTGTGTATATACAGGGCGGGCCATTGTCACAGGAAATGCCACATCTATGATTCACCGCCGAAAATGGCAATTCAACACGCTTATCATCGGTTGCGGTCCCAAAGCAATCAAGCAAATGAAAGAACTCGAAGAACCCAGACAATCGCTCGGTTATCATATCGTCGGATTCATTCGGGTCAACCACGAAACGCCTGCTCCGGAAGCCGAAGGAAGGACATACCCGATAGAACAATTGCCCTCGCTGTGTAAACAAATGAACATTCAAGAGCTTGTCGTTGCCCCGGAAGAAAACGATTTAGCAGAGCTTCATAAACTTATCAATACACTATATCCACTCAACTTACCCATAAAATTGGGTACAGACGAGTTTAACATTATCTCTTCAAGAGTAAGACTAACCAACATCTATGGGGCTCCGCTCATCGACATGAGTAATTGCGCTATCTCCGAGGGAGAAAAGAATATGAAACGAGTAATCGATATCTTTGTTTCTTTTATCGCATTGATCTTACTTTCTCCATTGTTTCTACTCTTAGCCATACTAATTAAAAAAGACTCGAACGGTCCTATATTTTACAAACAAGAGCGCATAGGTTACAGGCACAGACCGTTCAAAATTTACAAATTTCGAACGATGAAAGCCCATGCAGAAAACGGAATCCCTTTGTTATCGGAAGAAAACGACAAGCGGGTTACTAAAATAGGGAAAGTATTACGGAAATACAGATTGGACGAATTACCACAGTTTTGGAATGTATTGAAAGGAGACATGTCTCTCGTAGGGCCGAGACCTGAACGGGAATACTTTATCCGTCAAATCGTCGAACGAGCTCCTTATTACGTATTATTGCATCAGATACGCCCCGGAATCACATCTTGGGGAATGGTAAAATACGGATATGCTCGAAACGTCGATGAAATGATAGCTCGGTTGAAATACGATATTCTTTATTTGGAAAATATGTCTTTGCTGGTAGACCTCAAAATTATCATCTACACCATCAGAACCGTTATTACAGGAAAAGGAGTATAAATAAACATATATGATTGAAGACGAAGATATAGAAATAGAAGATACCCAAAGGGAAGATAGGCACGATTTGATGATGCGGCTGTTGATGTGGAGGGAAAAACACATCAATGAACACAATTTCGTTTTAATTCTCAGTTTTATTATCGGAATTTGTACTGCCGCCGCTGCTCTCATTCTTAAATTTCTCATACATTTTATACAACAGTTGCTAACATCGCATTTCAATGCCGACAGCGCCAACTATCTTTATCTCATATACCCGATAATAGGTATTTTATTGGCCGGCTTGTACGTACGTTACATTGTAAAAGACGATATCAGTCATGGTGTCACCCGCATACTTTATGCCATATCGCAAAAGAAAAGCCGGCTTAAACCACATAATATGTACACATCGGTCATCGCGAGTTCTATCACAATCGGATTCGGAGGATCGGTCGGAGCGGAAGCTCCCATCGTTTATACCGGGGCTGCGATCGGTTCGAATATAGGAAGGTTGTTTCGCCTCGATCAACGATTACTAATGCTTTTGGTGGGTTGCGGAGCCGCCGCCGCCATTGCGGGAATATTCAAGGCCCCCATCGCCGGAATCTTGTTTACACTCGAAGTACTGATGATCGATATGACTGCAACTTCGGTTTTACCTTTACTCATCTCGTCGATTACCGCAGTCACTGTTTCTTATATCTTTACCGGATACAATGCCGAATTTAGTTTCGTCCAAACCGAACCGTTCGTCGCCGCCCGCATACCATACGTTATTTTTCTCGGTTTCTTTTGCGGATTTGTTTCTCTTTATTTTACCCGCATTATGAACCGTATGGAAGATATATTCCGCCGGATAGGGACTCCTTGGAAAAAATTCATTCTCGGTTCGCTCATTCTAAGTTGTTCTATTTTTCTATTACCGCCACTGTACGGCGAAGGTTATGGAGCCATTACCAGCTTGCTGAACGACAATCTCAAACAACTGGCCGAAGGGAGTTTATTTTATACTGAGAATGGAAATATGTGGGTCATGATGCTCTTCTTGGGACTCATCATACTCGTAAAGGTATTAGCGACCAGTGCGACCAATGGCGGAGGTGGTGTAGGAGGAACCTTCGCACCCAGTTTGTACGTAGGGTGTTTCGCAGGTTTCTTCTTTGCCTATGTTCTTAATCATACAGGACTATTACCCATGGAACTTTCTGACAAAAATTTCGCATTGATGGGTATGGCAGGAGTCATGGCCGCCGTTATGCACGCCCCGCTCATGGCTATTTTCTTGACAACGGAACTTACCGGTGGGTATGATTTATTCCTGCCGTTAATGATTACCTCGACCGTAGCTTATGCAACGATAAAAGTGTTCGAACCACATAGCATATACACCATGCGTCTGGCAAAAAAAGGAGAACTACTCACCCATCACAAGGATAAAGCCGTACTTACTCTTTTGAAGATGGACAGTGTCATCGAAAAAGATTTTATCGAAGTACACCCGAATATGAGTCTCGGAGACATGGTAAAGGTTATTTCGCAATCCCATCGTAACATATTCCCGGTAACCGACAATGACAATACATTATTAGGCATTGTCATACTCGACGACATACGCAATATCATGTTTAGGCCAGAACTGTATAACCGTTTCTATGTCAGAAAATTCATGACCATGCCCCCCGCCAAAATAGAGATAGGGAGCAGCATGGATAATGTCATGAAATTATTTGACCAAACCAACGCATGGAATCTACCTGTCGTAGAAAACGGGAAATATATCGGGTTTGTTTCCAAATCAAAAATTTTCAATTCGTACCGGCGGG
>OHEN01001033.1_pt1 | contig 11063 bp, 9 predicted proteins | sample 1567291 | NCBI WGS metagenome assembly OHEN01 (sample SAMEA3879592, study PRJEB24766) | human gut metagenome | biome: human-associated habitat; feature: feces | place: USA | collected 1985/1987
GTAGGCCAGCTGGTTGCGCAGGAAGCAGCACGCCGCTTAAATACGCAGTTTGGCATTATCGACCTTTCGCTTGCGCCGACGCCTGCCATTGGCGACAGTGTTGCCCACATTCTTGAAGAAATCGGCCTCGAAAGCACCGGCGGCCCCGGCACAACAGCCGCGCTTGCAATGCTTAACGACGCGGTTAAAAAAGGCGGCTTAATGGCGTCAAGCTATGTCGGCGGCTTAAGCGGCGCTTTTATTCCCGTCAGTGAAGATGCCGGCATGATTGCCGCCGTTGAACGCGGCAGCCTGACGCTGGAAAAACTCGAAGCCATGACCTGCGTATGCTCCGTAGGCCTTGATATGATTGCCGTACCAGGCGATATTACGGCAGAAACCATTTCGGCAATTATTGCCGATGAAGCCGCAATCGGCATGATTAACAATAAAACCACAGCAGTGCGCCTTGTGCCCGTGCCGGGCAAAAAAGTGGGCGACAGGGTAGAATTTGGCGGGCTTTTGGGCTATGCGCCGGTTATTGCCGTAAGCAAATTCAAGCCTGATGCCTTTATTGCCCGCGGCGGCAGAATACCTGCACCGGTAAGGAGCCTGACCAACTAATGCGCAAGCAGCAGCGTGATGAAATATTAAAAGTACTTGAAGAAACATATAAAGATACCAAAACAGCGCTTAATTACAATTCGCCGTTTGAACTTTTGGTTGCGGTAATTATGTCTGCCCAGTGTACTGATGAACGTGTCAACAAAATTACGGCACGCATCTTTCCTAAATATAATACACCCGAAAAAATGGGCGCGCTTACGCAGGAAGAACTGGAAAACGAAATCCGCGACTGCGGCCTTTTCCGCGCCAAAGCCAAAAACCTTCTGGCAACCTGCCATATGCTGGTGCAGGAATACAACAGCACCGTGCCCGATACCATTGAAAAGCTTATGACGCTGCCGGGTGTCGGCAAAAAAACGGCCAATGTAATAGCAAGCATTATTTACAATGTGCCGGCCATTGCTGTAGATACGCATGTTTTCCGCGTTTCGCACCGGCTGGGGCTTGCAAAGGGTGCAGACCCGCTTGCAACCGAAAAAGAACTGCAAAAGGCAATACCCATGGAAAAATGGAGCGATGCCCACCACTGGCTTATCTGGCACGGCCGCAAAATTTGCAAAGCGCGCAAACCTCTGTGCGGCGAATGTATGCTGACAGAGCTGTGCCCCTATAAAGAAAAGAATTTTGCAAAATAACGCCCAAATAAAAACTCCCGAAGTTTACCGCTTCGGGAGTTTTGCAGTATATAGCTATTTCTTTCTGCCTGTGGGCGTAACGCTTATTTCAAAAAGCCTGTCCCACGGAAAACCTACTTTAAATTTAAAATCTTCTGTAAAGGGGTATTTGCGTGCAAGTTCATTGCAGACATCCTGCGCCAGCGCAGAAACATGCTTTTTGGAAGCGCCGAGCTTGTAAACTTCTTCGCTGCTGCCGCTGCGTTCCAAAAAGTCCGTGGCATCACGCCGCGCGTTCGATTGGTAAAACCAGTCGTCAACAAGGCGCATCCGCATCAGCAGTGCGTTGTCCTCCGCGCTTATCTGCGGAGCTAAAATGCCCTGGGCAATGGCAAAGCCAATGGTGTTGTCGGCAGTGTTCCAGCCGTTATACGCGGTAAGTTTTTCCAAATTGCCGCGGTTGGCAAATTCGTTCATAAAGCCGTTATCGGCGCCGTTGGAATATGTAACGTCTGCCAGTGAAACCCTTGTGCCGCTGCTTAAAAATTTTTCCAGCTCGCTGATATATTTTTTGTCGCGCGGCGAGGCGAAAAACTGGTTGCTTGGCGCGGTGGAATCCATCATTACGCCGTCTTTAGGCGTGTTAACTGCCAAAATAAAATCGGCTTCGGCGGCGTTAACGGTGGGGCGTGCATCGGCAACAAGTATCTGTTCCGGCACGGATTCGCCAAGCGTGCTGTCGGAATACTGCGGTATTGTGGTACGCCCGGTGCCTTCGGCATAATAAGTGTAAACAAGCGGGTGCTCGCGGTTCTTTTCGTTAACGGCGCGTGTTAAAAGCAGCATGCCAAGCTGGTCAACACCCGGTATAATCTGAAAAATCTGGTCGGAAAGCGCAAAAGCGTCGCGCTTTATGTAACGCGCTTCCATATGCGTTGCCGAAAGCGGCGCATTGTCATCCTTGCCTATGGCAAGATAATGAAAGCGGTATTTTGCGGTAAGCTCCGTAAGCGATTTATTAACATGGTAGTTTTTTAAACGCCTTTGCAGCCAGTCATTCAAGTCAGCCTGCGGCAGATTGTTTTTTATGGCCTGCTTTGCAAGGCTTTCGCGCAGCGTTAAACCGGTGGTATCCTCTTTATCCAAAAGTTCGGAATAACGGAAAATGGCAGGCCCGATTTTGCTGTAATACGGCGGCTCAACATTGCCGTAGCTTGCACGCGGCGTGCGCATTAATGTGGAATACACATAAAGCGGCATGGGCAGCCTTTCGCGCAGCATTTCCAAACGCTGAACACGCGCCTGCAAGGTTGTTTCGTCAAAAAAATGCGTGCGGCTGGCAACCAGCCCGCCGTAAATAAGCGCGTCCGAAGATATTACTGCCGCATCGGCGTCAGGCGCATTTTCCACCAGCCACTGCCAAAGCTTGTCCGGGTCGCCGGTGCGGTCTGCCGAAGCAAGGTATTTTTCCGGCGGCGTCAGTATTTCATAGCCGGCGGCTTGCAGATTTTTAACCGGGTAGCTGTAAGTAACCGGCCTGTCATCAAGCGGAATATAAATAAACGTGCCCTTGTATTTTTCTTTTGCCTGTACGCCCGGCACCATTAAAAAGGTACACAGCGCGGCAAATAATATTTTAAGCATGGCTTTATAAAAATTAAAACGCATTTAACCATCTCCACAAACATTTTTACATTGCCTTGTATTATTATAAATTTATTTACGTTTTTTTTCCAGTTAAAAAATTTATTTGCCAAAGGTTTGACAACTGCTGCCCTGATGCTTATAATATAGTAGTAAATCAATATTACATCAGTAATGCGAAGGAAAAGGCATTTAAAGCGGCCTTACAGAAAAAACTGCCTTGGCTGAGAGCAGTTGGGAACGGTAATTGCCAAACCACCTTCAAACTATGCCCCGAAACAGCAGTAGGCGGCATCGTATACCGGCGTTAACGGTTAACTAAGAGGGCTGCCCAAGCAGCCAATTAGGGTGGAACCGCGGATAACTCCGTCCCTTACATAAGGGATGGAGTTTTTTATTTTATTCAGGAGGTAAAATTATGGTTAAAGTTACTTTAAAAGACGGCAGCGTAAGGGAATACGAAGATAACGTAACCTTGCTTGAAGTTGCCAAAAGCCTTTCTCAAAAACTTGGCAAGCAGGCTTTGCTTGCTGTTGTAGATGGACAGAACAAAGACCTGTCCGATAAGCTGAGCCATGATGCCAGCGTAGAATTTGTTGTGCCCGAAAGCGAAGAAGGCCTGCACGCTATCCGCCATACTGCGGCTCATGTAATGGCACAGGCTATTCAGCACCTGTTCCCGGATGTAAAATTTGCCATTGGCCCTGCCATTGCCAACGGATTTTATTACGACCTTGACAGCGAGCACGTTTTCACTCCGGAAGATTTGGCCGCTATCGAAAAAGAAATGGCAAAAATCATTAAAGCCAACATTCCTTTGGTAAGGGCAGAAATTCCCCGTGCCGAAGCACTGAAAATGTTTGAGGAGAAAAACGAAAAATATAAGGTAGAACTTATTAACGATTTGCCGGAAGACGCAATCATCAGCACCTATACCCAGGGCGATTTTACCGATTTGTGCGCAGGCCCGCACTGCCCTTCCACCGGCCGTGTTAAAGCCTTTAAGCTGCAAAGCATTGCCGGCGCTTACTGGCGCGGCGACGAGCATAACAAAATGCTCCAGCGCATTTACGGCACCGCTTTCCCCAGCAAAGAAGAACTTGACGCTTACCTGCACATGCTGGAAGAAGCCGCCAAGCGCGACCACCGCAAACTCGGCAAAGAACTCGATTTGTTCAGCATTCAGGATGAAGGCCCGGGCTTCCCGTTCTTCCATCCCAACGGCATGATTATTAAAAACACCCTTATTGATTACTGGCGCGAAGTACACCGCCGCTACGGTTACTACGAAATTCAGACTCCGATGATTCTTTCCCGTACCCTGTGGGAACGCAGCGGACACTGGGACCATTACCGCGACAATATGTACTTCACCAAAATTGATGAAGCCGATTACGCCGTAAAACCGATGAACTGCCCCGGCGGCATGCTGTTTTACCGTACCCATCCGCACAGCTACCGCGAACTGCCGCTGCGCGTTGGCGAACTTGGCCTTGTACACCGCCACGAACTGAGCGGCGCCCTGCACGGCCTGTTCCGTGTACGCTGCTTCACGCAGGATGATGCCCATATCTTTATGATGCCCGAACAGATTAAAGATGTTATTCAGGAAACCATCCGCCTGTTTGATGAAGTATATGCAACCTTCGGCTTGAAATACCACGCAGAACTTTCTACCCGCCCGGATGACAGCATGGGTGATGACGAAACCTGGGAAAAAGCAACCAACGGCCTTAAAGCCGCTATGGAAGACTTTGGCCTGCCGTACACTGTTAACGAAGGCGACGGCGCGTTCTACGGTCCGAAAATTGACTTCCACCTTACCGACTCCATCGGACGTACCTGGCAGTGCGGCACCATTCAGCTTGACATGCTGCTGCCGGAAAAATTCGATTTAACCTACACCGGCGAAGACGGATTAAAACATCGCCCGGTAATGATTCACCGCGTTGCCTACGGTTCTATTGAACGCTTTATCGGCATTTTAATTGAACACTATGCCGGCGCGTTCCCCGCATGGCTTGCTCCGTGCCAGGTCCGCATTCTGCCGATTACTGACAAACAGCACGATTACGCACAAAAACTGTACGATAAAATGTTTAAACTTGGTTTGCGCGTACACGTGGATGACCGCAACGAAAAAATCGGTTACAAAATCCGTGAAGCACAAATGCAGAAAACTCCGTACATGCTTGTAATTGGCGAAAAAGAAGTTGAAAACGGCACCGTTGCAGTACGCCGCCGCGGCGAAGGCGACATTGGCGCTATGAATCAGGATGAATTTATCGCCATGCTGCAAAAAGAAATTGCAGAGAAAAAATAATAAAGTATAAAATAAAAATCGCTGTACTTTTTGGTACAGCGATTTTTTTATATAAACAGCAAATCAGCGGTTAAAATAAAACCTGAATTACGCAATATTGCTGCGTAAGTTTTTTAATGCTTGCTTATGGTGCTTGGTAACCATGGCAGGCGAGCAGTTCAACAGTTCGGCAGCTTCCCTGCCGCTGTAACCATTTATGTAAAGCGCTTCAATAGTCTGCCGCTGTTTGGCAGTTAACTTATTAAGCGCTAAATTTAATAAAATACTTAATTCCTCACGTTCAATAACATCGTCGCTGAACTCAGCGCCTTCTGCCTCACTATCGGGCAGGGGCGCTTTTTTATTTTCATCCGCCCATACTTTTTTAACTTCGTCGTACAGCGCAAAATGTATTCTGCACCTTACGTATCCGGCAAAATGCTCGTAATCAACGCCGTTGTATGTTAATACAAGTTCAATAAACTTTAACCTTGCAAGGCTTAATCCCTCCTCAAAGCCAAGGGCATTGTAAAACATATCACGGCGTATTTCACTGCGGAACAAAGGTTCAAAAGATATGCAAAGCTGTTCCAACGCCTGCTTGTCACCATTTTGTGCGGCAGTAATTAAACTTTTGGTTTCATTTGCCAAAGTGGTAAAAGTTTTGTGGCGCACGGTTTTAGGTATAATATCCATCTCCGGCATGGCAGATTTAGGCTTTGGCGTTTTAGGCACCGCATTAGTAAATAAAAAGTTTTTTCTGTTTTGGTAATTATTCAAAAATAAACCCCCTGTTAAAGTAATAAGCCGTTTAGCGGTGCGCACCCAAAAATCGGCGTAAGCAAGATTATAACCGAAGGCTTGGCAGTTTGTAAAGAGTTTGTTGAAAAAATTTGTAAAAAATAAAAAAGAGCGAATTAACACAAACCAGGTTACCAGTTGGCAAGATACGTAAAAGAAAGACACAAAGTTAAAGTAAGGTCTTGCCGGGGGGGAAGAACGTGGTATAATTTTAGCAAAGAGATAGAGGACGCTTTATCTCTGCAAAATCAGCAAAGTTAAACCTGCAAACCCTTTGAGGAATGTGGCGCCGCGGTAACATTCCCGGATGGCTTACAGAGTAAAGATATTTAAAGGCGCGCGCTTTTAAATAACAACGGGAAAGGTGATAAAGATGGCAAGCAAAAAATCTAAAGTATTAGCAATAGCTTTTTGTGCAGCAGTAATGGCTGGTATTCATGTAAACCCGGTTTTGGCTGCTGAAATATCTGTAAATAATGGATCAGTGACGGTAGGATATAAAGATTTTGAAACAACTACTGGAACTGGAAATGTAGAAGATGCTCAAGTAACTATAACTAATATTGCAAGTCAAGAGGATTTGGCGCAAGAAACTGCTGATCGTGAAAAAAAGGATGCTGAACATGACAGTGCTATTAAGAATGAAACACTTGACCGCGAAGCAGCTGACCGCGAGATAAAAGCAGAGTTAGATCAGGAAACTGCTGCGCGTGAAGAAAAAGATGCTGAACATGACAGTGCTATAAAAAATGAAACGCTTGATCGTGAAGCAGCTGACCGCGAGATAAAAGCAGAGTTAGATCAGGAAACTACTGATCGCGAAAAAGCTGATGCAGATTTGCAGGCTGACATCAATGCTAAAGAGGAACAGTCTAAGGACAGAGATTCTCAGCTTCAGGCAAATATAGATGCAGAAGCAGAGGCACGCGAAAAAGCTGATGCTGATTTACAAGATAAAATTGGCCAAGAAGAAATGAATAGAGTTAATGAGGATGCGGCAATTAGGGGTGAAATAAGCAAAGAACATGCCGATAGAGTTGCCGCAGACCAAGAATTAGAAGATAAAATTGGCCAGGAAGAAATGAACAGGGTTAATGAGGATGCAGCAATTAGGGGTGAAATAAGCAAAGAACATGCTGATAGAGTTGCCGCAGACCAAGAATTAGAAAATAAAATTGACCAAGAAACTACTGATCGCGAAAAAGCTGACGCAGATTTACAGGCTGACATCAATGCTAAAGAAGAACAGTCTAAATACAGAGATGCACAGCTTCAGGCAGATATAGATGCTGAGGAACAGGCACGTAAAGATGCTGACGCAGATTTACAGGCTGACATCAATGCTAAAGAAGAGCAGTCTAAAGACAGAGACGAACAATTGCAGGCAAATATAGATGCGGAAGAACAAGCGCGTAAAGATGCTGATGATGCGTTACAGGCTGACATTAATGCCAAAGAAGAACAATCTAAATATAGAGATGAACAACTTCAGCAAAGCATTGATATTCAACGCGAAGTAATTGGTGCTGATAGTACTGAAGACCTTCAGACCGCTTACAGCGGTACTAATTATATTAGCGACGCTGAAAATATGGTAGAAGCAGACCGCAAACTTGACGCTGCTATCAGCGACGTTAACAGCCGCGTAGATGGTATTGAAAACCGTGTTGACGGCTTGGAAGACCGCATTGATAAAGTAGGTGCAATGTCAGCAGCTATTGCCAACCTGCGTACCATGGGTTATGACCCTGCCGCACCGACCGAAGTAGCAGTAGGCGTTGGCCAGTACCGTGATGAAACCGGTATGGCACTCGGCCTGTTCCATTACCCGAACCGCGACTTCATGCTGAGCCTGTCTGTATCCACAAGTGGCGATGAATACATGGGCGGCATTGGCGCAACCTGGAAATTTGGCCGCAAATCTCCCGAAAAAGTAGCCGAAATTAAAAAAGCACAGGCAGAAGCTGACGCAAGACGTGCAGAAGAACAAAAACTTGCTAAAGCAGAAGAAATGAAAAAAGCTGCCAAAGAAGCAAAAGTACAGGCACAAATGGAACGCCATGCCAAACTTGCAGCAGAACGTGCAGCACTGGAAGAAGCCTGAAATATAAAAATTTAAGCAGCAACGAGTTTTGAAACAACGGAGGCGGGGGCAACCCTGCCTTTGTTGTTATAAGGATATTACAGGATAAAATTTTATGGGCAAACTTAAAGGACTAATGACAACCTGCCTTACGGCAGCGGCCTTGTGCATGCTGCCGCTGCCAACGCTGGCGCAGACACTGCTTGAAGCAGGCAAAACAGATGTAGGAGTGCTGTATATAGACAGTGAGAGCGTAAACACCGTAAAAAAAGACGGCAAATACTACCTTGCCTTCTTTGCCGAAGAAAAATATACAGATGAAGCTTTCCTTGCGGCATTAAGGCAGGGGGAAGATATGCAGAACGCGGTAAGCGGCATTAACCTGTATTTGTTTAATACTTTCGGCAGCGAGTATACTATCGGGGCAAGCTATGTGGTGGATTCGGAAGGTAAAATTTGTGCTGACCTTGGTGCAAATACCATACCGCAGGATGCAAGAGGCAATAAAACTCTGCGCAACGCCTACACAATGGCGCTTAAAATATTACAGCGCAAAAATGCCGGGCAGTAAAAGGCAGGTAAACAGCATAAAGTAAAGCACAATTAAAATAATGCGGCAAATAAAGCATTTACAGCAGGCAAAGGCTTGCTGTACGGCAATAAACATATCAATACATACGAGGTGATATGGTGGAAATAAAAGAAATACCGTTTAACCAGACGATGCTGAAAAAAGCGGCAGGGGAAGATGAAATAGAATACTATAACATCAACCAGCGTGATGAAAACGGAGGCAGAACGCTGGAACTTAAAATAACGGACAGCGAAGGCAGGCGCAAAGTAGTAGTGCTTGCCGACAGAGGCTTCTGCATAGAGCCAAGAGAGGTAAAGTTAAAACCGTTCTGCGGCAGGGAAGAACGCAACAGGGAGATATGGCGCTTATATAATGAAGAACATTTAACGCAGGTCTTTCTGGCAAACCTGTTCAGCATAACGCAGCCTTCCGTATCGCTTATTATTAAGCAAATGAAAGAAAAATAATTTTTACCGGCACCTTAAAGTTTAAAATGGCTTTTAAGGTGCTTTTTTATTGATGGCAGAAAACGGAAATTTTTATTATTTTTGCGGGATGAACAAATATTTTACAAAAAAATAAATAATTATTATTGATTAAATGCGCAGACTGTGTTATACTTAAATCATCAAGAAAGCGTTTCCAAAAAAGGAGGATTTTAATATGAAGAAAAAAGTTTACAAAGCATTTAACGAGCAGGTTCAGGCTGAATTATATTCTGCATATATGTATCTGGCAATGAGCCTTGATATGGAAGCTAAAAATTTTAAAGGCATGGCACACTGGCTGAAAGCACAGTATGAAGAAGAACGTGAGCATGCTTTTAAATTAATGGGCTTTATGCAGGATTGCGGCGAAAAACCGGAACTGCTTGCTATTGAAGCACCGGCTGCCGATTACGGCACTCCGCTGGAACTGTTCAAAAAAGTTCTGGAACATGAAAAATATGTTACTTCCCGCATTCACGATATGTATGAAGTAGCTTTGGCAGAAAAAGATTATGCTGCCCAGAGCCATTTGAAATGGTTCATTGACGAACAGGTTGAAGAAGAAGCCAGCGCTTCCGAAATTGTTGAAAAACTGCAAATGGTTGGCGATAATGTTGGCGGCCTGTTCATTATTGACGGCCAGCTCGGCGCAAGAAAATAATTAAATAATTTGTTGACAAGGCTGCACGGTTGTGTTATTATATTTGGGTAACAAAGTAGAAGCCGCTCGCTTCTCACCTTGCAGCTGTGCTCGACAGGGTTGGATATGTACTAACGCGGGTGGATTTGTTCTGCCCGCTTTTCTTTTTGACTGAAATATTTTGGAGGTGACTTGTCATAGCTAAGGAAAACTTGCGTATCAATGAAGAAATTCGGGCACGTGAAGTGCGCGTTATCGGCAGCGATGGCGAACAGCTTGGAATTATGTCTGGCCGCGAAGCCCAGCAGCTTGCTTATGAAAAACATCTCGACCTGGTGGAAATTGCACCTACTGCCAAACCGCCTGTGTGCCGGATTATGGATTACGGCAAGTATCGTTACGAGCAGCAGAAACGCGAAAAAGAGTCTCGTAAGAAACAGAAAACATTTGACATTAAAGAAGTTAAGCTGCGCCCAGGCATTGAAGAACATGACTTCAACGTTAAGTTTAAAAATGCCGTGCGTTTCTTAGAAGATGGCGACAAAGTAAAAGTTACCATTATGTTCCGCGGACGTGAGCTTTCGCATCCGGAACTGGGTGAAGTTCTTTTAAACAAAATGGCTGCCCAGCTTAAAGAAATGGCAGTTGTTGAAAGACAGCCCAAACTTGAAGGCAAAAACATGATTATGATAGTTGCGCCGAAACCGAGTAAATAAGGAGGATTTTTTAAATGAAGTTGAAAATGAAACATTAGAAATTGATGAAAGCTTTGAAGATATTCATAGCTTTGTAGAATCCACATTAATCGATCGTATTGGTGATACCGGTAAAAAATTACATACAGGTAGAAGTAGAAATGACCAAGTCGCTTTAGATATGAGACTTTATACAAAAGATCAAATCGAAATGTTAAATACTTTACTTGTTGATTTATTAAAAACTATTCATGAAATCATGAAAGAACATGTCGATACCATCATGCCTGGTTTTACCCATCTACAAAAAGCACAACCAATTACCTTAGCGCATCATATGGGAGCTTATTTTGAAATGTTTAAACGCGATCAATCACGTTTACATGATATTTATGAAAGAATGGACTATTGCCCATTAGGTTCTGGTGCTCTTGCTGGAACAACTTATCCATTAGATAGAGAATACAGTGCTGACATTTTAGGTTTTAAAGGACCTTGTTTAAATAGTATTGATGGTGTTTCTGATCGTGATTATTTAATTGAACTTTTAAGTGCAATGTCTACGATGATGATGCATATGTCACGTTTATCTGAAGAAATGATTATTTGGAATACG
>OHEN01001043.1_pt1 | contig 10930 bp, 6 predicted proteins | sample 1567291 | NCBI WGS metagenome assembly OHEN01 (sample SAMEA3879592, study PRJEB24766) | human gut metagenome | biome: human-associated habitat; feature: feces | place: USA | collected 1985/1987
TCCTGGCCAACGTGAAGCTGCAGGGTCTCAAATTTATAGTTAGACATAGTATTTTACCTCTCTATTTGTACTTATAGTATAATTTTCTGATACAAAAAATCCCGATGCGTGATACAAAAGCGCATCGGGCAAACACAATTCAAAGCGATTCTGTCAACGTCACATTCGGGTACACATTCGTGCACAGCAAGAGGGCATCGTACAGTTCACAGCCAGATGTTCTGCCCGGTCACCGCACATTCGCCCACAGCGGAAGTTTGCATGCAGCAGGTCGTTCCAAATCAGCTTCATATCCGTGCCCTCCTTTCCCGTAAAACTCTTTCCCACTCATCTACAAACCGGCGCCTCTATCTGCTCTGTACCGGGAAGCAAAACCTTTGCTTTCTTTTTCCCACTAGGTTTGTGGATTTATTGTTTGCATTATATTCTCTCTTACCCAGTTTGTCAATAGGTTAATTCCAGTTTTTTTCAAATTGAGTTTTCTGCACGATGCGCAGCCCGCATTTGCAGCATCCCGTTGTGCAGTTCCAACAGGAGTAACACTTCTGCTTCTTCGAAAATTTTTATTTTTCCATTGATAAAACCTTAAAATTTTATTGTTATACTAAAGCTATTCCTTGCAAACGCCCTGCAAATCGTTTATTATGGTAGCGTTCTTTTTTATCATCAAAGGAGTTTTTCGATGCTGCATCGTTTCTTTCATTTTTTAAAGCAGAGCCTGCTCGTTGTTCTTTGCATCCTGCTGCTTGGCGGGCTGCTGGCAGGCGGCTGGTTCTTTTATCAGGGCAGGCAGCTGTACCGCAGTGCCGCCAGCAGTTACCCAGTGGCTTCCATGTACGACACCATCTGTGCCCGCGGGAGCTATACTTCCTACGATGCGCTGCCGCAGATCTATATTAACGCAGTCATCTGCACCGAGGACGAGCATTTTATGACCCACAAGGGCATTGACCCGGGGGCCATTGCCCGCGCCCTGCTGGCCGACCTGCGCACCCACTCGCTGGCCGAGGGTGGCAGCACCCTGACCCAGCAGCTTGCCAAGAACGAGCTGTTCACGCAGGACAAGCATCTGGCCCGCAAGGCTGCCGAGATGCTTGCTGCTTTTGATCTTGAAAAGACCTACTCCAAGCAGCAGATCTTTGAGATGTACGCCAACACCATCTATTTTGGCAGCGGGTATTATGGCATTGCAGAAGCTGCCGAGGGCTACTTTGGCAAGGAACCGGCCCAGCTGACCGATGCCGAAGCGATCTATCTGGCGGGTATGCCCAATGCGCCTTCCACCTACGCCAGCAGCCCGGAGCTTGCCTTCAAGCGGATGCAGGTGGTGCTCAAGCGGATGGTCAAATGCCGCGTGCTCACCAAGCAGCAGGCCGATGCCATTGCCGCAGATGCTGAAAACTTAACGGTTTAAACAAAACACCGCGCCCTGTCTGCTGCGGATCAGACAAGGCGCGGTGTTTTGTTTTGCGGTATTTGATTTGGTAAAGGAGGAATCATGTTACCCGTTCAGGCGGTTGCGGCCCCGCCTGTCGGTAGCATTATCATACCAAAGAATTTCTGCGAAACCATGTTCTTTTTATGAAGATTTTGTAAACTCACTCCGGCGCTTTCATGCTTTCCACCATGCTGATATGCCGCACATGCCGCCGCATGGCAAAGCACACCACAAAGGTGAACAGCATCGTCAATGCCACTGCCAGCAGATAACTGTGGGGTGCAATGGTGCGAATAAACATCAGCTGATCCATTTCCACGGTCAGGATGATGAACCGGTGCAGCGGCACGCCCAGCAGCAGGCCCACGCCGGAGCCGATGAGGGACAAAAGCTCGATCTCGCGGAAGATGTAGCGGTACACTTCTTTGTCATAGAAGCCCAGAACCTTGATAGTGGCAAGCTCCTTTTTGCGCTCGGCAAGGTTGACGCTGATCAGGTTGTACAGCACCACCGCCGCCAGCGCCGCCGCGCACACAATGATCAGCACCACCACGTAGTTCAGGCTGCCGATCAGGCTGCCGAACATGGAGGTGGTGTCCTCGGTGAAGCTGACGCTGCTCACATAGTTGCAGTCCAGCAGCTTTGTGCGCAGGGCGTTGTACTCTGCCTCGGTGGTACAGCCGGTCAGGCCGTACACAGTATTCCACTCCGGTGTGCCGCCCAGCAGGCTCTCCAGCTGTGCACCGGACAGATACAGCCGGGTGAACATGTAGTTCTCGGTAATGCCGGTCAGCACCAGCGGCACGCGGCTTCCGTCTGCAGCCTCCACATAGAACGTATCGCCCACGCTCAGCTCCAGATTCAGGGCCGTTTTTTCGGTCAGGATCACGCTGTCCTCTTCAAAGGGAATGGGGTCGTGGCCCACCCGGGTGCGGAAGGTGAAGTATTCGGTCATCCGGGCATCGTCCTCCGCGCCTACGATGCTGACATCGGCGCTCCCGCCCTCTTCATTATAAAGGGTGGTGGACTTTGTGTAGAACGCGCCCCAGCTGTGGATCGCACTGCTGCTGTCCAGCGTGTCGGCAAGGCCCTGCTCCATGGTCAGCGCCTTTTCATCGCTGAGCGAGATGGTGAGATCGTTGTGGGTCAGCTGCCCGGACTGCTTGTCCACGATGGGCAGGATGGAATCCTGAATGCCAAAACCGATGAGCAGCAGCGCCGTGCAGCCTGCCACGCCCAGCACTGTCATGAAAAAGCGCTTTTTGTAGCGGAACAGGTTGCGGGCTGTGGTCTTTTGGGAGAAGCTCATGTGCTGCCACAGCGGGGTGATGTACTCCAAAAAGATGCGCTTGCCTGCCACCGGGGCCCGGGGCAGCAGCAAAGCTGCAGTCTTTTCCTTCAGGCTGGCACGGCAGGCGTTCCATGTAGCAAAACCGATGACGGCCGCGCTGATGGCTACGCTGGCTGCCGCCATGCCGGGGTAAAAGTGCAGCGTAAAGGTGGACATGCTGAAGATCATCTGGTAAGCATACCAGATGATGAGCGGGAACACCACAAAGCCGATGACCATGCCCACGATGCTGCCCAGCACGCTGGCGCTGAGGGCATAGAACAGATACTTGCCTGCGATCTTTGCGTTGGAGTAACCCAGAGCTTTCAGAGTACCCAGCTGCAGGCGGTTCTCGTCCACCATGCGGGTCATAGTAGTAGTGGCCACCAGCGCCGCCACCAGGAAGAAGAACACCGGGAACACCCGTGCAATGGCATCCATGCGGTCGGCATACTGCTCAAAAGTGACAAAGCTCATGGTGGAGCCGCGGTCCAGCACATACCACTCGCCGCTCTTGATCTGGCTCACCTGCTCCTCGGCATCGTTCAGCTGGGCAAGGCCGTCGGCCAGCTGCTGTTCGGCATCGGCCTTCCGGCTCTCGTACTCCGCGCGGGAATCGGCCAGCTGCTGCACGCCGTCGTTGTACTGCTGCCAGCCTTCGTCCAGCCGGGTGCGTGCCGCATCAAACTGGGTGTAGGCTGTGGCCGTGCCGGTGGTGAGCTGCAGCTGCCCCTGCAGAAGCTTTACCTTCATCTGGCGCAGTGCTGCCTTTGCCTCAGTCACCAGCTGCTCGTTGGAAAGGCTGGGCGAAGAGATCAGCCCCTGTGCATACATCTGGCGCTTGCCCTCGTCCAGCTGGGCCTGATAGCCGTTCAGCTGGCCGCTGATGTTGTCGTAAGCATCCTGCGCCTTCTGCAGAGCATCCCGCAGCTCGGTGTACTCTTCATCGGCGGGCTCGGCTTCGTCCAGCGCTTTCTGTGCATTGTTCAGAGCCGTTTCGGCATAGCCCAGCAGCGGGTCGGCCACCTTTTTCAGGTTCACCAGCATCTCGATCTGCTGCAGCTGATCCTCAAATTCCAGCAGTTGTTCCTCGCCGCTCACCAGCTCGTCCGCACCGCCCTGCATGGTATCCGGCAGGGCCTTTTTGTTAGCGGCAAGCTCCGCTTCGCCCGCGTCCAGCTGGGCTTTGGCGCTGTCCAGCTGTGCCTGTGCATCGGCCAGCTGCTGTTCTGCCTCCGCAAACTGACGGTCTGCTTCGGCTTTTTTGTCGTTGTACTCGGCCCGGGCGTCGGCCAGCTCTGCACTGGCGTCCTCGATCAGCTCCGCCCGCCGGGCCGTGCACTGTGCGCCGCTGATGGCCTTTACCCTTGCGGCTGTGTCATCCACTGCTGCCTGATACGCGTCCGAGTAATTATCATACAGGCCGGCATTTTTTACTTTGAGATAGCACGCCGTATAATAATCCGTGGTCAGGCTGCCCTCCGGCAGGAACACAATATCATCCAGCTGGCCGTCACCGGCGGTGCTGCTCTCCTTGTCCGTGGAAAAATGCTGCGGGTCCTGCACGGTGCCCACTACCGTAAACTGCTTCCGGCTCACATGTTCGGTGTCCTCCGGCAGGGTGAGCACCGTGCCCGGTTCCACCGGGTCGCCGTAGCCCATCACATGCACCACGCACTCATCCGGGGCCTCAGGCATCCGGCCCGAGAGCAGCACCAGACGGTTCATATTTTCTGCCGTGTCGGCCCCGGGGTCGGCGGGCAGCTGCTGCAGGCGCACCACCGCCGTCTCGCTCTGGCCCTGCCACTGGGCCTCCACGTCCTGATATTTCACCGGCTGCACAGCCTCCACGCCGTCCACGGCGGCAATGGCGGCAATGTCCTCCTCCGAAAGGCCCAGCGTGGACAGCACCCGCAGGTCGAACACGTTCTGCTGCACGTAGTATTTCTGCCCGGCGATGCGCATGCTGGGCGCAAAACTCATCAGGCCGGTCAGCATCATCACGCCCAGCGCTACGATGCCGAACAGCGAGACCATGCGGCTCAGGTTGTCCTTCATTTCCCGCAGGATGTTTTTACGATAACTTTTCAGCACAGCTCTCACCACTCAATCTCCTGCACCGGCACAGGGTGCTCGTTGACCTGATTGGAGACGATCTTACCGCTGCGCACCTGAATGATGCGGTCTGCCATCGCCGTCAGGGCGGTATTGTGGGTAATAACGATCACCGTGCGGCCGGTGCGGCGGCAGGTATCCTGCAAAAGGGCCAGCACCTGCTTGCCGGTCTTGTAATCCAGTGCACCGGTGGGCTCGTCGCAGAGCAGCAGCTTGGGGTTTTTGGCCAGTGCGCGGGCAATGGACACCCGCTGCTGCTCGCCGCCGGAAAGCTGGGCCGGAAAGTTGTTCAGCCGCTCTCCCAGACCCACGCTGCGCAGGGTCTCTTTGGGGTCCAGCGGGTCGCGGCAGATCTCGCTGGCCAGCTCCACGTTCTCCAGTGCGGTCAGGTTCTGCACAAGGTTGTAGAACTGGAACACAAAGCCCACATCGTACCGGCGGTAGGTCGTCAGCTCTCTGGCGGTAAAGTGGCTCACATTCTGGCCGTCCAGCCAGACGTTGCCCTCGTCACAGCTGTCCATGCCGCCAAGGATATTCAGCAGGGTGGTCTTGCCTGCGCCGGAGGGCCCCACGATGATGCAGAACTCCCCCTTATCCACATAGAAATTCAGGTGGTCTGCGGCGGCGATCTTCACACTGCCGGTCTGATAATATTTGCAAACGTCCTCAAACTCCACAAAATGCTCCATGGCGTTTTTCCTTTCTATCGGGAATGCATACTGTTTCAATTTAACTATAACATCTCCCGGCAGACTTTGCAAAGACATCTGCGCAAATTTTCAAAAACTTAACAGAAAAGCGCAAAAAGGGCCGCTGCACATCTCTGCGTGCAGCAGCCCTTTCATCATTTGATCTCAGCGGTCAGCGCCCCACGATCAAATCGCGGCGGCAGCGCAGGCCCACGGTGAGGAAGGTGTTTTCGCCCAGTCGGCGCAGCACCACGCGGTCGGTGCCCTTCTGGCCCTCCACCAGCAGAGACAGGTTCAGGGTGGTGGAGCCCTTCTCGGTCTGGACCACCAGCGTGCTCACACCCTCGTTCAGCAGGGTCTGCATGTCCTGCACGGTGGTGCGGAAGGTGGCAGAACCGGCGGGCACATCCAGCGTCAGCACACTGTCCTTCTGGCGGGCAGTGTACAGCACTTCTCTGCCGAACAGGCCCTTGACGGTGTAGCGGGCCTCGCTCTTTTTCGCCGCTGCATCTGCGGACGGGGCGGCCAGCTCATCGCCGGAGATCAGCATGATATTGCCCTGAATGGGGTTTCCCTCCGGTGCACCGTAGCCGCCGTAGGTGGGGTCCTTTTCGCCGATCGCCACATCGGCGCTGTGCAGGGCGATATCCCCCTGCACCATCTGCTCCTGCGGGGGCAGATAGCCTGCGGCAGCAGGGTCGTTGATGTCTGCCTCTGCGGCAAATGCGCCCACGCTCAGCATAGCGGCAGCACCCAGCACTGCAGCGGTGGTGGTGACAGTACGGACAAATTTATGGTTCAGTTTCATTTGGAATACCTCCGTTGACGGCGGTTTTGCACCGCACATTTTTGTTTTGTGGAAAACCATGGTCTGCCATGCGGTGTAATACAAAACCGCCGCATCTGTCTTATAAACGGATGCGGCGGCGGGATTATTGCAGCAGGCTAAAAAAATTTTTTGGAAGCTCTGCCGCCGGGGTCACTGGGCCTGTGCCGGTTCCCGGTTCAGGATCTCCATGAACTCCTCGCCGGTGATAGTCTCCTTCTGGTACAGATACTGTGCCAGCTCATCCAGCTTGGCGCGGTTGTCGGTCAGGATGCGGACAGCCTTTTCGTGCTGGGCCTTGACCAGCTCCACCACCTTCTGGTCGATCTCGCACTGGGTCTGGGCAGAGCAGGCAAGGGAAGTGTCGCCGCCCAGATACTGGTTGTTCACGGTCTCCAGCGCCACCATGTCAAATTCCTTGCTCATGCCGTAGCGGGTAAGCATGGCGCGGGCAAGCTTGGTGGCCTGCTCAATATCGTTGGAGGCACCGGTGGTGATGGAATGGAACACCACTTCCTCGGCGGCGCGTCCGCCGGTAAGGGTGGCGATCTTGTTTTCCAGCTCTTCCTTGCTCATCAGGTAGTGGTTGCCCTCGTCCACCTGCATGGTGTAGCCCAGTGCGCCGGAGGTGCGGGGGATAATGGTGATCTTCTGCACAGGGGCAGAGTTGGATTGCTTGGCCGCCACCAGTGCATGGCCGATCTCGTGGTAGGCCACGATGCACTTTTCCTTGTCGGTGAGGATAGAATTCTTCTTCTGGTAGCCTGCAATGACCACCTCGATGCTCTCCTCCAGATCGGCCTGCGTCACGCTCTTGCGGCCTGCACGCACAGCGCGCAGAGCTGCTTCGTTGACGATGTTGGCAAGTTCCGCACCGGATGCACCGGAAGCCATGCGGGCCACGGTGTTGAAGTCGATGCCCGGGGCCAGCGCCACCTTTTTGGCGTGCACTTTCAAAATCTCTTCGCGGCCCTTGAGGTCGGGCAGCTCCACCGGCACGCGGCGGTCAAAGCGTCCGGGACGGGTCAGCGCCGGGTCCAGAGAATCCGGACGGTTGGTAGCCGCCAGAATGATGACGCCGGTGTTGCCCTCAAAGCCGTCCATCTCGGTGAGCAGCTGGTTCAAAGTCTGCTCACGCTCGTCGTTGCCACCGAGATTGCCGCTGTTGCGCTTCTGACCGATGGCATCGATCTCATCGATGAACACGATGCAGGGGGCCTTTTCCTTGGCCTGTTTGAACAGGTCCCGGACCTTGGAGGCACCCATGCCCACAAACATCTCCACAAACTCGGAGCCGGAGATGGAGAAGAAGGGCACGTTGGACTCACCGGCCACAGCCTTGGCCAGCATGGTCTTGCCGGTGCCCGGAGGGCCCACCAGCAGGATGCCCTTGGGCATGGATGCGCCAATACTCTCGTACTTGCCGGGATCGTGCAGGTAATCCACGATCTCCTGCAGGTTTTCCTTTGCTTCATCCTCACCGGCCACATCCGCAAAGCGGATGCCGTGGGTGGACTGCACATAGACCTTGGCGTTGGACTTGCCCACGCCGCCGAACATCATGGACCCCGGGCCGCCGCCGGCCTTTTCCATCAGCTTTTTGTTCATCTGGTTGCCGATGAAGCTGAACAACAGGATGGGCAGCAGGAACCAGATCAGGAAATTGAGCATCGGCGACCCCTGCTCCACGATCTCGCTGGAAAACTGTGCTCCGGCATCATACAGGCGCTGGGTAAGCTCCGGGTCGTTCATCAGGCCGGTCTTGTAGACCTGCTTTTCCTCTTTATCGGTAAAAATGATCTGGTTGGATTCAATATCCACACGGCCGATGTTCTTTTCCTCGGTCATGGTCATAAAGGTACCGTAGTCCACTTCCTCCACCTGACGCTCGCTCATCCACGGCAGCAGCACAAGGTTGAGCAGCAGCAGGACCGCCAGCACGATGGCGTAGTAGATCGCCAGCGGCTTTTTGGAAGGCTTGACTTCTTTCATGTGGCAATTCCTCCTTTGGTTCCTGATGCAAGTAGTATAGCACAGTAAAACCGGGCGCAACAGCAATTCGAGCACAACTTTCCAAAAACTTAGCAAATTGTTAACATTAACGCCTCGTGCACAATTTTGGAAAATTCTGCCCCTTATTTTGTGAAATTGTTTCATTTTGAGAATGAGTCAGATTGCTTGACACTGCCCGCGAATCATGCTAAACTTAGTCCACTTTGAAAAAAGCACAAATGCGTTGACGGGGAAAAAACGATTTTCTTCTGCGTACAGAGAGCTGCCGGGTGGTGCAAGGCGGGTGCAGAGGGTTTCGGTTACTGGCCCCTGAGCGGCAGGGCTGAACACACAAGTAGGCTCTGACGGATGTCCACCGTTACAAGGACAGCGATTCGCCGCAAAAAGCCGATCGTGCAAAGCGGCTGTGCCCAAAGGCGCAGCAAAGAGAGTGGTACCACGGGTGCCCTGTAGTTTGAACTTTACAGGCTCTCGTCTCTCAAGGTTTTCGCCTTGAAAGACGAGAGCCTTTTCGTATATCTGCCTTTTGGAAGCATGCTTGCCCTCTCCGTCACGGCTTACGCCGTGCCACCTCTCCCAAAGTGAGAGGCCTTGGCAGTACGGCAAAGTTTTCGGTTTTGCCAAGGGCTCCCCCTTTGGGGGAGCTGTCGAACGAATGTGAGACTGAGAGGGCGAGGACGCTCACAAAGAGCATGGAGCAAGAAGTGTAAATTGTTTGGGAGGACGCGCAAATGATGGACGCAACCAAGTACGCTCCGGGTTACTACCCGGTACCCGCAGGCTATGACAGCTGGGTAAAGAAGGATCACATTGAAAAAGCCCCCGCATGGTGCAGCGTGGACCTGCGCGACGGCAATCAGGCCCTGATCGTGCCCATGAGCCTTGAGGAAAAGCTGGAGTTCTTCCAGATGCTGGTCAAGATCGGCTTCAAGGAGATTGAGGTGGGCTTCCCTGCCGCCAGCGACACCGAGTACGAGTTCCTGCGCACCCTGATCGAGAAGAACATGATCCCCGAGGATGTCACCGTTCAGGTGCTGACCCAGTGCCGCGACCACATCATCCGCAAGACCTTCGAGGCCGTCAAGGGCGCACCCCGCGCGGTGATCCACTTCTACAACTCCACCTCTGTGGCCCAGCGCGAGCAGGTGTTCCACAAGAGCAAGGAAGAGATCAAGCAGATCGCCACCGACGGCGCAAAGCTGGTCAAGCAGTTGAGCGAAGAGTATGAGGGCAACTTCCTGTTCGAGTACAGCCCTGAGAGCTTTACCGGCACCGAGGTGGACTATGCGGTGGATGTGTGCAACGCCGTGCTGGACATCATGCAGCCCACCCCGAACCGTCCCATGATCGTCAACCTGCCCGTTACCGTGGAAATGAGCATGCCGCACGTCTACGCAAACCAGATCGAGTACTGCGACAAGCACCTGAAATACCGCGACAGCGTCATCATCTCCACCCACCCCCACAACGACCGCGGCACCGGCGTGGCCTGCGCAGAGCTGGCCGTGCTGGCGGGTGCACAGCGGGTGGAGTGCTGCCTGTTTGGCAACGGCGAGCGCACCGGCAACGTGGACGCGGTGACGCTGGCCATGAACATGTACAGCCACGGCGTGGACCCCAAGCTGGACTTCTCCGATATGCCGGACATCTGCGCCACCTACGAGCGGGTGACCCGGATGCACATTTACGAGCGCACCCCCTACGCCGGTCAGCTGGTGTTTGCCGCCTTCTCCGGCAGCCATCAGGACGCCATTGCAAAGGGCATGGCCTACCGCAAGGAGCATGGCGAACACCGCTGGACCTGCCCCTACATCCCCGTTGACCCCCACGACATCGGCCGCACCTACGATGCCGATGTTATCCGCATCAACAGCCAGAGCGGCAAGGGCGGCATCGGCTTTGTGCTGGAACAGAACTTCGGCTACAACCTGCCGCCCAAGATGCGCGAGGCGCTGGGCTACAAGGTCAAGAGCGTTTCCGACCACAGCCACAAGGAGCTGAGCGCAAACGAGGTGCTGCACATCTTCGAGGATGCCTTCCTCAACCGCTGCAAGCCGCTCAACGTTCTGGAAGCCCACTTTGCACAGGTGGGCGGCATCACCGCCACCGTCACGCTGGAGCTGAACGGTCAGCGCAAGGTGGTCACCTCGGTGGGCAATGGCCGTCTGGACGCTGTGGCAAACGCCATCCAGAGCGCCACCGGCATGGAGTTCCACCTCGAGACCTACTCCGAGCACAGTCTGGACGAAGGCTCCACCTCCCGCGCTGCCTCCTACGTCGGCCTTGTCTGGGGCGATAACACCGTCACATGGGGTGCCGGTACCGACACCGATATCATCGTGGCTGGCATCAAGGCACTGGTGAGCGCCATCAATAATAAATAAAGAAACTCCCCCAGTCTGCTTCGCAGACAGCCCCCTCGGAGATGGGGCCCCTGGCAGTGCGGAAAAACTTCCCGTTTCGCCAGAGGCTCCCTCCTTGAGGGAGCTGGCACGGCGCAAGCCGTGACGGAAGGAGTT
>OHEN01001046.1_pt1 | contig 10900 bp, 9 predicted proteins | sample 1567291 | NCBI WGS metagenome assembly OHEN01 (sample SAMEA3879592, study PRJEB24766) | human gut metagenome | biome: human-associated habitat; feature: feces | place: USA | collected 1985/1987
ACTCAAAAGAGGACAGTGCAAAGCACTGTCCTCTTTATTATGTAGAAAAATAAGTAAACCGTGTACCTAATCATCGTGATGATATATACTGACTTGTGAGTCAAAAAATCGCTTAGCTTTAATATAAAGAAATGAAGCATAAAACCTAATTCTCATCATGATTGAGGGGTAAAAATTTCCATGAAAAGTTTGAAATAAATGTGACACGTTTGAAAGTTCAATCCCCTAGGTGCTATACTCAGCGTGTAGGCAAAAGGCCTGCCCATTTGTTCCTGAGGGAGTGGAAATTGAGACGGTTTCGGTTCGTAGAGGAAACAAGGTCACTCGCACGTATAGGACCCCCATCAAGAGGTGGATCGTTTTCCTAGGAAAGGCAAGTCTATTTCCTAAGGAGGAAACACACATGAAAAAGAGCTTGGTTTTTGCAATGGCAATGGCCCTCGGCGTAACCGCTACCGCTTTTGCTGCTAACCCCTTCTCTGATGTTCCTGCTGGCCACTGGGCCTATGCAGCTGTCGCTAAACTGGCTGCTGCTGGTATCGTTGATGGCTATCCCGATGGTACCTACAAAGGCGACCGCACCATGACCCGTTATGAAATGGCTCAGATTGTTGCTAAAGCAATGGCAAAAGGCGCTAACGTAGACAAATTAGCTGCTGAATTTGCTGACGAACTCGACAGCCTCGGCGTTCGCGTTGCTAACCTTGAGAAAAAAGCTGACAACGTAAAAATCACCGGTCAGTTCCGTGCATCCTACAAAGATGTTAGTGGTGATGTTGATGGAGACAGCGGTGTTCTCCGTTCCCGTTTGTGGGTAAACGGCCAGGTTAACGAAGATTGGTCCTATACCGGTATGTTTGAAAACAATCAGACCTACACCAATGAATCCGGCGATGACGATGTTGACCTGAAACGCGCTTATGTTGAAGGCCGTCTTGGTGGCATGGATGTAACTGCCGGCCGTTGGAACGAAGTTCTCTTTACCGGTAACGTACTCGATTCCTATATTGATGGTGTTAAAGTTTCCTACGGCGACAAAGTAAAAGTATTCGGTATGGCTGCTAAAGGCGCAGATACTGACCACGATAATGTTGCTTATCTGTTTGATTCTGAAGACCGTCTCTATGTTGCAGGCGTTGAAGCTGATATGGGCGATGTTGATGCATATGTTGCTTACTTTGAAACTGATGCTTCCGGTGTTTCTGCTTACAATGGCGAAAACATGGACAAAGAAATCTGGAACGTTGGCGTAAGCTATAACTTCGCTCCTGATTTTGTACTGGCTGCTGAATATATGCGCGGCAACGAAGAATATTTTGATACTGATAAAGACGGCTGGTGGGCAGACCTCGCTTGGAAAGGCGCTTCTGCTGACGAACCGGGCTCCTATGGCCTGCATGTAGGTTACTTCGACCAGTCTGCTAACGCTTATCTCAGCCCGACCACAGATGGTTTCTATACAGGTCAAACTTTAACTGGTGCAGATGGTAAAGATTATGTTGTAAATTCTGAAACTTTTACTGAAGGCTATAAAGGTTGGAATGTTGGTGCAAGCTGGGCAGTTGCTAAAAACATCGTTGCAGTAGTTAACTACTATGACTTTGAAGGCAAAGAAAGCGGCAAAGATGCTGAAACCATCTTCTCCGAACTGTACTTCTCCTTCTAATCTTAACTTTACAAAGTTTAATAAGGAAAGCTTTAAAAGCGGATGGCTTGTGCCATCCGCTTTTTGTATAAAAAACTACTTACAGCAGCTGTATAAAATATTATGCCGTAAGCAGCAAGGTTTAAAATTTACTGCCCGGCAAAAACAAATTTCAAGTTCAAATAAAAATTTTAAATATTTGAGCCGCATAAATCCTTCTTATGAGAATTTGTGAAATTATATTTAATTTTTATAAAAAACGTTTGAATAAAACTTTGCTTACAGCCCCATATTTTGGTATAATAAAAATACAAAGAATGATGGGAGTTGATTACTGTGGCTGATGTAATTAATGCTGTATCCGGAAATAAAATGTTTCAGTTGAAGCAGGGCATAAAAGAACTGCGCGAACGCCTGAAAGTTGAAGAAGACCCGGATGTAATTGCCGGTATTAAAAAAGAAATTATGGAAATGGAAACCCATTACAATATTTTGGCAGACCGTTTGAAAATGCAGGACCGCGGTATTTGATTGCCTGAAAATTTGTTTTGAAAAGCGCTTGCCGTTAAGAAAAACGGCAGGCGTTTTTTTATCCGGCAGAGATTGCCAAGCTGTAAAAAAAGTGATAAACTACTACAGAAAATATTTATTTTGAAAAGTATGCCCTTTTGATAGAATGGATTTTTAGAACAGGAGAGTTTGCAGTTGGAAAGATTGATAGTTAAAGGCGGCAACCGTCTTGTAGGCACAGTAAAAACAAGCGGTGCTAAAAATGCCGTGCTGCCTATTATTGCCGCTTCTATTCTTGGTACTTCGCCGAGCAGGCTGGATGAAATTCCTGCGCTGGAGGATGTGCGCACAATTTGCGCTGTTTTGGAATGCCTTGGCATCAAGGTTGACGCTTCCGAGCCGCATACGCTGAAAATTGACAGCAGGGAAATTACCTCCTGCGAAGCGCCTTATGAGCTTGTACGTTCCATGCGCGCTTCGTTCCTTGTTATGGGGCCGCTTCTGGCACGCAAGGGTTATGCCCGCATTTCCCAGCCGGGTGGCTGCGCTATCGGCACAAGGCCGATTGATTTGCACTTAAAAGGCTTTGAAGCACTGGGCGTTAAAATTGAACAGGGGCATGGCTATATTGAAGCTTCTGCGCCTGACGGCATGACGGGCGCCAATATTTACCTTGATTTTCCGAGTGTGGGCGCAACCGAAAATATTATGATGGCGGCAGCAATGGCAAACGGTACCACGGTTTTGGAAAACCCGGCCGAAGAACCGGAAATTGTAGACCTTGCCAACTATCTTAACCAGATGGGTGCGCGTGTGCGCGGAGCCGGTACCAACGTTATTACCATTGAAGGCGTATCCGAACTGCACGGCGTGCAGCATTCCGTTATTCCCGACCGCATTGAGGCAGGCACTTACATGATTGCGGCGGCAATGACCGGCGGCGACGTAATTATTGAAAACGTACTGCCGGAACACCAGAAGCCGCTGATTGCCAAACTGCGTGAGGCCGGTGCGCTGGTTGAAGAAGATATCGACCGTATTCACGTTGTCGGCAGCGGCAGGCTGAAGGCCGTTGATATTAAAACCCTGCCGTATCCAGGCTTCCCTACGGATATGCAGGCACAGATGATGGCCATGCTTTCCGTTGCGGAAGGGCGCAGCAAAATTACCGAAACTGTTTTTGAAAACCGTTTTATGCATGTGGTTGAACTGAACCGCATGGGGGCAAATATTACAACAGAAGGGCGCAGCGCCGTTATTACCGGCCCGGCCCATTTAACAGGCTGCACCGTAAGGGCAACCGACCTGCGTGCCGGTGCGGCAATGATACTTGCGGGGCTTGTAGCCGAAGGGGCAACGGAAATCTGCGATATTTACCATATCGACCGCGGCTACGAAGAAATTGCAGCTAAACTGACCAGGCTCGGCGCGGATATTAAGCGCGTTGGCACGAAAGATTAAAAGTAGGTGAAAGTATGTTTTTTAACAGTGTAGATATAGGCATTGACCTTGGTACAGCCAATCTTCTGGTGTACATCAAGGGCAAGGGCATCGTGTTTAACGAGCCTTCCGTTGTGGCAATTAACAGAAGCAAAAATAAAATTCTGGCTGTGGGCAACGAAGCCCGCGATATGATCGGCAAAGTTCCGGAAAGCATTTCAGTTATCCGTCCGCTTAAAGAGGGTGTAATTGCCAATTATACCGTAACGCAGAAAATGCTGGAATTTGTGGTGGAACGTGTGGCCGGCAAGAGCTTTTTCAGCAAGCCGCGCATTATGGTGTGCATTCCGACTGGCATTACTTCGGTAGAAAAACGTGCCGTGCTGGAAGCTGCCATGCAGGCAGGCGCTTCCAAAACTTATTTAATAGAAGAACCCCTTGCAGCGGCGCTTGGCGCAGGGCTTGACATCAGCGTGCCGAGCGGCAGCATGGTAATTGATATCGGCGGCGGCACAACCGATATTGCCATTTTAAGCCTCGGCGGCGTGGTTGTTGATTCTTCCATCCGCGTTGGCGGCGATGCTTTTGATGAAGCGATTGTGCGCTATGTAAAAAAAGTTTATAACGTGCTGATTGGCGAACCGACGGCGGAAAAAATAAAAATGAACGTGGCTACCGTGCTTTCCAACGGCAAATGCACGGATATGGAAGTGCAGGGGCGTGACCTTATTGCAGGCAGGCCTACCACCATTAAGGTAACTTCGGCAGATGCACGCGCAGCGCTGCGCGAACCCGTTTATTCCATTATCGGCACCATCCGCGGTGTGCTGGAAAAATGCCCGCCGGAGCTTTCGGCAGATATTGTCGATAAGGGCATGGTGCTTACCGGCGGCGGCGCGCTGGTTGACGGACTGGCACAACTGCTGACTGAAGAAACCGGCATTAAAACAACGGTTGCGGAAAACCCGCTGGACTGCGTGGCTTTGGGCACCGGCAAGGCGCTCAGCGAGCTGAACAATCTGCGCCCGGGTTCTGTTGTCGGCAACGACTGATTAGTTAGGTTTTATAATACACAGCTTACGGGCTGTGTATTGTTTTTTCACGGAGGTAGGTTATGTTAAAAACATTCGGCAGGCTGCTTGCCGCGGCGCTTCTTGTTGTTATGGTGCCGCTTTCCGCAATGGCGGCGGAGGTTGAAAATTTCCGCTTCAGCAGCAGCCCCAGCAAAATACGTTTTGTTGTGGATTTGGACGGCAAGGTTGAATATGAAGAAGTTAAGAACACCAAAAAACAGCTTGTGCTGGAATTTGATGCAAAAGTAGACGACGATATTGTTTCCAGGGTTAAGGACCCGATTATTAAAAAGGCCCGCTTGCAGGAAAAGGGCGATAAAACACGCCTGATTGTTGATTTAAACAGCGAAGCGCAGCATAAGGTGTTTGTGCTGAAGCAACCCAACCGTCTGGTGCTTGATATTTTCCGCATCCGTGTGGAATCTACCAGCAGCGATATGGGCAAAGGGCTGACGCATATTTACCGCCGCGAGGACATGAACGGTTTGCCGGTGGAAGTAAATATTTTGGAAATTGCCCCGAAAAACCGCTATATTTTAAAACCGTTCAGCGGTGCGGTTAACAAAAACGGCCGCGGAACCTTGCTTAAGGCAGCTAAAGCCGCCGGTGCGCGTGCGGCAGTTAACGCTTCGTATTTTGATTCGGACGGCTGGATTATCGGCAACTTAAAGCTGGACGGCGAATGGCTCGGCATGGAAAGCCAGCCGCGCAGCGCACTGGTTGTTGCCGGCGGCAAACCGATGGTTATGCAGGACCTGGCTTATGAAGGGCGCGCTTTCTTCCCCAAACTGGGCACTTTTTTGGATGTGAAGGGCATTAACCGCAGCCGCATTGCCGATGATGTGGTGCTTTACACGCATTATTACGGGCCGGGTACAAAAACCAACCAGTACGGTTATGAAATACGCATTGCCGCTAACGGGCGCGTTACGGAAGTAAGCGGCGCAGGCAACATGAAACTTGACAAGGACAGTGTTGTGCTTTCTGGGCACGGCATGGCCGCAAAAGTGCTGGAGCGCGTACAGGTGGGCGACCGCGTGCGCCTGCAGGAAACGCTTGGCAATGAAACCGCGGATGAAGCGGAACTCGTTGTGGGCGCAGGGCCTTCGCTGGTAGCGGAGGGCAAAGCTGACGTGCGCAGCGCCGAAGAAAACATTGCTTACGATATTGCCCGCGGGCGTGCGCCCCGTACTGCGGCAGGCGTAAAAAAAGACGGCACAGTTATTTTGCTTGTTGTGGACGGCCGCAGCAGCAGTTCTGCCGGTATGACGCTTCAGGAGCTTGCTTCTTACCTTGTAAAACTCGGTGCATGGCAGGCCGTTAACTTTGACGGCGGCGGCAGCAGCGAGATGGTGCTGGACGGAAAAATTTTAAATACGCCTTCGGACGGAAGGGAAAGGCCTGTCAGCGTAGGCTTGGGCGTGTTTCCTACCAAAGGCTGACGCTTGCCAGAAAATTTTTAAAATAGTATAATATAGCCATGCATGCCAAGGCTGCGTGCGGCTGTTTTGCTTAAACGGAATTAAACCGGCGTGCGGCTTATGCCCAGGCCGGTTTTGCATTATTTGCGATGTGGGGACTTTATGAACACAAAAAAATTATTGCTTTTTATTTTTAGTATTTTGCTTATATTCAGTTTGCCTTTATTATGCGCTGCCAATGTGCCGCTGATGCCGGTGGAAGATATCCGCCCGGGCATGCAGGGCATTGGCAAAACGGTTATTAACGGCGACAATATCGAAAACTTTAACGTTGAAGTTATCGGCGTTACCGGCAGCGAAGCCGGAGGGTACAGCATACTTGTGCGCACAAGCGGCGACGTTATTGAAAAAAGCGGCGGCGTTGCGCAGGGCATGAGCGGCAGCCCGGTGTATATTAACGGCAGGCTGGTTGGTGCCGTAGCTTTCGGCAAAGAGTTTAACGACCCTCATTACTGCTTTTTAACGCCCATCGGGCGGATGCTTGATTTACTGAACGAAACAAGCCCGCGCCCTTCCGAGCTTGTACCCAAAAGTACAATGCTGATGGCGGGCGGCTTTACGCCCAAAGGGCTTGACTATTTAAACAGCAAACTTGCGCCTTTGGGGCTGGAGGCTACCGGAGCGGGCGGCAGCGGCGGTTTTAATTCCGATAAGCCCATCGAGCCGGGCAGCGCTATCGGCGTTTCCTTAATCCGCGGCGATATCCGCCTTGGCGCACTGGGCACTGTAACCTGGGTTGGCGATGACGGCAGCCTGCTTGCTTTCGGGCATCCCTTTATGCAGCGCGGCGACAGCAATTATTTTCTGGAGCGGGCCTGGATTCTGGCTTCGCTGCCCAATTTGCAAAGTGCTTATAAAGTCGGCAACCTCGGGGCAACCATAGGCACCGTAACGCAGGACCGCGGCGCGGGTATTGCGGCCCAAATAGGCGCTCCGCCGAAGGTAATACCCATGTATGTTTCCGTTACCGATTCTTCGCGCGGCGTTAACGGCAGTGCGCGCACGGAGCTTATTGACGACGACGCGCTTTTGCCTTCAATGGTTGACGCTGTAACCTACAACACCGTTACGCGCGTTGCTGACAGGGAAGGCGGCGGCACGGCGCGTTTTAACTTCCGTATTGACGGGCGCAGCGCCGGCGGCGAACAAATTAAAATTCAGCGCGAAAACATGTATTATGCGGATGCCGGCATTTTAAAAATGATAAGCCAGGAACTGGTGCAGGCGGCAACGCTTTTGGCGCAGAATAAGTTTGAAAAAATTGACGTTTATAACATAGAGGCAAATGTGGTGCTCGGCACCGAGCCGGAAGTTGCGGAAATAATTTCCGCGCGGCCGCAGAAGCTTAATGTACGCGCAGGTGAAGAACTGGCCATTGATGTGGAATTGCAGCCTTACCGTGCGGAAAAATTTACAAGAACGGTTAAATTTACCGTGCCCAAACAGCAGCGCCCGGGCAAAATGGCGCTGAATGTGCGTGGGGGCAGCAGCCTGGCGTGGATGCAGGAACTGATGAAACGCCAGCAGGAAGAAGGCATACCGGCTGCCAAAAAGCCGCAGCGCCGCACTTTAAAAGATTTTATTGCCGATATTAACAATGCGGACCAGAATAACGAAATTATTGTGGATATAGCGGCCCTGCCGGACCCTGATATAGCGGCGCAGCAGCAGGATACCGGCTTTGCGGCGGCTCTTGCGGGCACGCCTGCCAAGCAGAAAACAACCATGAATTTTATCGTGGACGGCACGGCAGACATTATGGTTGAAGTTACCGGCTGAAAAATTTACAAAAACGTTAAAAAGCCTGGTTTAAAATAAGCAGGGAATTTTTGCTTTATCTTGAATTATATAAAAATAACTTAAATTTTTTGGGAAAGGAAGAGGCCGATGCTGAAAAAAATATGTGCGGCCGTGGGCGGTTTTGTCATCAGATCGTGCCACGATACAGGGCGCATAATGCAGCTGTTTCTGGATACGGCTGCGCGGCTGAAAAATGCAGATGCCAGGGAAACCATACGGCAGATGTCAAGGCTCGGCGCCGATTCTTTGCCCATTGTGCTGATGACGATACTTTTTACCGGCATGGTTTTTGCCCTGCAGACAGCAACGGAATTTGTGCGTTTCGGCGCGGCGTCCTCCGTTGGCGGCATAGTGGCAATCGCGCTTGGGCGCGAGCTTGTGCCAGTGCTTACAGGCGTGGTTGTTGCCGGGCGCATAGGCGCAGCCATAGCGGCGGAGCTTGGCACCATGAAGGTAACCGAACAGATTGACGCCTTAAAAGTAATGGCCACCAACCCGATAACATACCTTGTAGTGCCGCGTTTTCTGGCGGCTGTGCTGATGATGCCTGTGCTCATTGTTTTTGCCAACGGCATCGGCAATATCGGCGGCTGGGTGGTTGCCCATTATTACGCAGGCATCAGTAATTTTACATATGTTAATTCCATTAAAGTATTTGCCGATATTTTTGATGTTACCGGCGGCATGCTTAAAAGCATGGTTTTCGGCGGCATTATCGCCATTGTGGCAAGCCATAAGGGGCTGGGCGCCAAGCAGGGTGCCGAAGGCGTAGGCCTTGCCACTACGGAATCCGTAGTGCTTTCAATAATTTTAATTTTTATTGCCAACTACTTTTTATCGGCAGTGCTGTATGTATGAGGTAAATTAAATGGCAGAAGCGGTTATCAGTTTACGCCAATTGAATATCACCTTCGGCACGCATACGGTGCTGGACAATATTGACCTTGACGTTTACAAGGGCGAAACGCTGGCGGTGCTCGGTCCTTCCGGCACCGGCAAAAGTACGGTGCTGCGCTCGATGATAGGGCTTTTGGAGCCGAACGGAGGGCAGATTTTCATTCAGGGTGAAGATGTAAGCGGGCTTGATGAGGACGGCTGGAACCGTCTGCGCATGAAAATGGGCATGGTGTTTCAGTATTCGGCACTGTTTGATTTTTTAACGGTGGGCGAAAACGTCGCTTTCGGGCTGCGCCAGCATACTGATAAGAGCAATGAAGAAATACAGGGCATCGTAACGCAGATGCTTGATTTGGTTGGCCTGCCCGGTACGCAGGATTTGTACCCGGCGGAACTGAGCGGCGGCATGAAAAAGCGCGTGGGGCTTGCCCGCGCCATTGCCGTAAATCCGGAAATAGTTTTGTATGACGAACCGACGGCCGGGCTTGACCCGATTATGAGCCGCAATATCAGCCGGCTTATAAAAAAGACGCAGGAGCAGCTGCATGTAACTTCGGTGCTGGTAACGCATGACATGCAGTCGGCGTTTTACGCGGCTGACCGCGTGGCAATGCTTTATGAAGGGCATATTGTTGCCATAGGCACGGCGGAAGAAATGAAAAACAGCACCAACCCGATTGTAAAGGCCTTTATAGAAGGGCGCGAGATTAAAGAGCAGGTGATAAAATGAGTTCCAGCGAAGTTAAAGTAGGCGCAATAACCCTGGGCGGAGCCGCAATTTTGGCAGCGATGATAACCTTTCTGGGAACATTCAGCTTTGGCAGTGACAAATACGACATTACAATAGATTACCCGCAGGTTGCCGGGCTGATGGAGGGCAACATGGTGCGCTATGCCGGTGTGCAGGTAGGCACCGTTAAAGGCCTTGCCGTTAACGAGGACGGCATTGAAGTTACCGCCGATGTGCGCATTCCGCAGGAATCGACGTTTTCCATTAATTCCGACGGCATTTTAGGCGAAAAATTTGTCGATATTCAGCCGCCGCCGCGTGCGGTAAGCGCTTTTCTGGAGGACGGCGACAGGGTTAAAGGCGTTCCCGGAGGCGGGTTTGACACCTTTATGAGCGCGTCCGGCGATGCGCTTGAAAAACTGGAAAACATTGCCGATGCTCTTGACAATGTGTTTGGCGACCCGGAAGTGCAGCAGTCGCTGCGTGAGGGGTTCATCAATATGAAAGACATCAGCGCCAACATGAATACTTTTACCAAGGTAATGGCTGATGTGGCGGTTGACAACCAGCAGCAGATTAACAGCATGGTTAAGCAGCTGAGCGAAATGTCGGCGCGCATGAACGCAACAGCAGACAGCATGCAGAATATTATCGGCGAGGTTAATGCCGGGCATACCGGGCAGAATTTTGCCGTAATTGTAGAGAATATGGCCAAAACAAGTGCCAGAATTGAAGAAGCCAGCAAACTTTTGGAAAAAGTTGCCAGCGACCCGCAGACCGAAGATGATTTAAAAGCCACTTTGCATAATGCACGCGAGGCAAGCGAAAAAGCCAACCGCATGCTGGGCGTTCTGGAAACGGCAGAAATAAGCGCCGATGTTACGCACAGCGCGGAAGGCGGCGACTGGCGCAGCAATCTGGGCATAACCTTCCGCCCGCAGGACGACACTTTTTTTTACCTGGGCGGCTATGACCTTGGCGACAGCAACAAGCTGGATTTACAGTTTGGCAAGCAGTTTGACGCCGCCGATGTAAGCATGGGCAGCATGCAGGGCGAGTTCGGCGTGGGGCTTGGCTATAATATAGCCGACCGTTTCCGCCTTTATACGCAGGTATATGATTTTGACGACACCAAAGTAAAACTTGGCGGCGAGCTTAAAATTAACGATAATTTCTCGCTTTTGGGCGAGCAGACCGATTTGCGCCACGGCAGCAAAAGTAACACCTATGTTGGTGTGCGCACCTATTTTTAAAAGTTTGTTAACTTTTGAAAAAACAGTTGACTTTTAGGGTTAAAAAATATAAAATTTAAGCACTGACTAAT
>OHEN01001065.1_pt1 | contig 10732 bp, 8 predicted proteins | sample 1567291 | NCBI WGS metagenome assembly OHEN01 (sample SAMEA3879592, study PRJEB24766) | human gut metagenome | biome: human-associated habitat; feature: feces | place: USA | collected 1985/1987
GGTCGGTCAGTTCTTCTATACCTTCGTTTTTCGCCGCCGATATCGGAATTACGGGAACACCGAGTAATTGCTCCATTTCGTTAACAAGAATACTGCCGCCATTTTTGCGAACTTCATCCATCATATTGAGCGCAACCACCATCGGAATGTCAAGCTCCATAAGCTGCATGGTTAAGTAAAGATTTCGCTCAATATTTGATGCATCAACAATGTTGATAATTCCTTTCGGCTTTTCTTTTAGCAAAAATTCCCTTGTTACAATTTCTTCACTGCTGTATGGTGACATTGAATAAATACCCGGTAAATCGGTTATCAATGTGTCAGAATGATTTTTTATAACACCGTCTTTTCTATCAACAGTTACACCGGGGAAATTGCCTACATGCTGATTTGAACCCGTTAACCTATTAAAAAGAGTGGTTTTACCGCAGTTTTGATTACCTGCCAGCGCAAAAGTTAAAGTTGTTCCTTCGGGCAGGGGATTTTCATCTGCTTTGGTGTGGAATTTTCCGCCTTCACCTAAACCGGGGTGTGAAATATCCTTTTTTCTTTTATCATTGGATTTATTGCTTTTTGCGGTATATGGAGTGTTGATTAAAATTTTTTCTGCGTCGGCAAGCCTTAAAGTTAACTCGTATCCGTGAATTTTGAGTTCAACAGGGTCACCCATAGGCGCGTATTTAACCATTGTGATTTCAGCACCCGGAATTAACCCCATATCAAGAAAATGCTGCCTGAGCGCACCTTCACCGCCGACTTCTGTTATCTTTGCTGATTTACCGATTTCTAAATCTTTTATACTAATGCTCATTTAGTTGCTCCTTGAAAAGCTTGTTTATATATTATACAAAAGTAATACACAATAAATAACTTGTTAATAAATAGTTTAGCAAATTAACTTTTTTTGTCAATAGTATTATTATATTTTTTGATAAAAAAAGCCCCTTCCTTTCGGAAGAGGCTTTCGCTGTAAATAAATTTAATTATTTAACTTTTACTGACTTCTTTGCAGTCCAAGCACTGTAAACAGTCTTCTTACCATTCATCTTGTAAGCACGAACTCTTACATAGTACTTCTTGCCGCTCTTAAGTCCCTTAACTGTCTTTTTAAGGCCCTTCTTTGTAGCAACCTTTACTGCTTTAGTAGTCTTCTTTGTGAACTTTTTAGATGTTGAGTACTGAACCTGATAGCCCTTAATTTGAGCCTGCTTCTTTGTCTTAACAACGATTGTGTTCTTCTTGGTTGACTTAAGTGAAGAAATCTTGAATGTCTTCTTCTTAAGTGACTTAACAACTGTGTTGCCGCATGCAGGGCAAACATATGTTGCCTTGCCTTTAGCAAAGAGTGTAGCTTTAACTGTTGTTACAGCATAAGGATGGTTACCTGTTGCGCAGTTTGCAGGGTCATAAGCAGCAAATCCGTTATCAGCAGCATACTTTGCAGCAAGTGATGTTGCCGGTGCAACTACGAAGAAACCGTCAACAGCAGCAAAAGTAGTATCTCTTGGGTTTGGTGTTGCTTCGTTAAGAACTTCTTTATAACCAAGTGCTTGGTAATCAATCTCTGTGTTAACATTAGCTACCTGAACTGAAGTGTAACCTGTGTCATAAAAAGCCTGTGAGCCGACAGATTCAACATTGTTGCCAAGTACAAGTCTGCCTGAAAGTGCATGGTCATGTGCAAATGCATAATCATCAATTTCCTTTAATGTTGATGGGAGAGAAATTGATGTAAGTGCATACATATCATTCATTTCACCTACTGCTTCAACACCTTCAGGAATTGCAACAGCAGTAATTCTCTTTGCAAGTTCGCGGTTAGCGTTAAGTTCTACTGCCTTTACAGCGTAGCCGTTAATTTTTGCCGGTACTGCAACTGATGTTGCCGTGCCTAAATATTTGGTGATTTTAGCACCGATACCTGTTGTTAAATATCTTGTTGTATAATTAGGCTCTTTTTGGCCTGTTGAATTAGTGCTGTAATACCAAACATAAGTAACTTTTTCGTTAATTGATGTGTAATCAAATGCATATTCGCTTTTAGCAATTGTTAATGTAGAAACAGTTGCACTTGCTGCTGATGATGCATCTGAAAGATTTAAATAGTATGTATCACCTGCAATAAGCTTATATGTGTTTTGTGCCGGTGTATATACATCTTCGTTGTTTACTCCGTATACTAAACCTTCTGAATCAGGTGTTGTATTAACTGATTCAATAGAAAATCTTGTCGAAGATGCATGACCGCTGAAATTATCTTCGTTATATCCAGAGTCAAGATAATTAGCAATATCATAGTTTGATGAAGCTGATTTATTATTAACACTCTTAGCGAAAGAAATGTTATAGTAAGCAGTTGTTGCAGGGGTGAAAGCAACTTTTGTGCTGTCAACTGTTGTAACACCTTCTGTTACTGCTTTATAGTCTGATGCTCCTGCTGCTAATGCACTGACTGAGCCTACTGTTAAAGAAGTAAGAGCCATTGTGCCGGCAAAAACAAGAGATAATGTTTTTTTAGCAATTGTATTCATTATTATACCCCTCCTTATTTAACTTTTACGCTCTTCTTTGCAGTCCAAGCACTGTAAACAGTCTTCTTACCGTTCATCTTGTAAGCGCGAACTCTTACATAGTACTTTTTACCGCTCTTAAGACCTTTAATTTTCTTGTTGAGCTTCTTTTTTGTAGCTACCTTTACAGTCTTAGTAGTCTTCTTTGTAAACTTCTTTGAAGTTGAGTACTGTACTTGGTAACCCTTCATTTCAGCCTGAGCAGCAGCTTTAACTGTTAAAGCTTTCTTTGCTGCTTTGAGTGAAGAAATCTTGAAAGTCTTTTTCTTGATTGACTTTGTGATTGTGTTACCGCAGAGTGGGCAAGTGCTAATCTTTTTACCCTTTGCAAATACTGTTGCAGGTACTGTTGTTACAACATAAGCGTGTGGGCATCCTTTTGTCATATCATAGTATGCAATACCGTTGATAGCAGCATAATTTGCAGCTTCAACAGATTTACCGCCCATTACAAAACCGTCAGCAAGAACGTTTGTTGTATCATAAGGGTCAGCTGTGTTAGTATCAAAGCTTTCAACATAGCCGAATGCATAATTTCCGATGCTTACTACTGAAGCAGGAAGAACAGCAGCCTTGAGTGCTGTGTTGTAGAATGCATAACGGCCTATTTTTTTAACGCCTTCATTAAATGTTACGCTTGAAAGTGCAGAGCAACCGCTGAATGCACTTTCGCCGATAGTCTTAACAGATGCAGGAATAACTACATTGTTAAGAGCTGAACAGCCGCTGAATGCACCTGATTCAATTTTTTCAACATTTGCAAGGTTAACTGATGCAAGTGTTTTAATATCACTTAAACCGTCAACTGATTTAACATTTGGTGAAAGTGTAAGTGATGTGATTTTCTCATTGTTTGAGCCTTCAAATTTTTCAACAGGGATAGTGTTGTTTACAAAATTAGGAACAACAACATCTTTAGCTGCACCTACATAGCTTACATAAGCAACAGGTGTAGTAATGTTTTTGTCTTCGCTATTATTAAATGATTTTTTGCTTACTGTTTTTTCTTGAATGTCTACATAAAAATCAGATGGTGTGATTTTGAGTGTAGCACTGCCGATAATATGATTTTCGCTACCGCTAACCAAATTAGATTCAGAACTTGTGTAAGCACTAATATAATATGTATGACCACCTGTAAGTTGTACTGTTTCTAAAGCGTCATAATATCCTTTTGTTTCTACCGGTGCGCTGCTTGCTGATGCTTGTGTCCAATCTATGCTGTAAGATTGAGGTGCACTTACATAAGCGACATTTTCACTAAACTCGTTAGTAGTAGCATTATAGCTTTTGCTTATGCTGACGTTTGCTTGGTCTACTCTTTCAGCACCCGTAGTATAATTTGCACTGTAAGTACCATCTGTGCTTTTATAAATCGGTTTGCTTGCTAATGTAACAGCATAGTAACCTGTTGTTGCAGGTGTGAATGAATAGTAGCTGTTACCATTCACTTGGTTGTCTTTAACAGTGGCAACAATAGCTTGTGATGTGCCGGTCATCGGTGTGATGACTTTTTTCTCAGCAGCTAAAGCAGATGTTCCGGTTAATAAACTGGAAGCAACCATTACTGATGCTAATGCAAAAGACATTGTCTTTTTTGCAAAATTCATTTGCAATTCCTCCTTCAATTGCCTTTCGGCATATAAAAATTTTTGATAGTATTATTACTTAATCTATCAAAATAAATATAGCATCATATGGCTTATTTGTCAATAAATTCTATAAATAATAGATATTATTGTTAACTTTGACGAATTTGACAAATAAAAATAAAAGACTTTGAAGCAAGAACTGCCTCAAAGCCTTTTTCTCAGCTGTTAGCAACCGCATCCGCAGTCATTGCCGCCTCATCCGCAGCCACCGCATCCGCCACAGAGGAGTAAGATGATAATGAGAATGATGATCCAAGATGAACCGCCACAACCAAAGTTATTGCATCCGCAACCCATTAGGTTAACCCCCTTTCACATTTTCTAAACTATCCTATGTTGAAAATGTAAAAGTGTTCATCTTGATTTTACATCAAAAAATGTTACCCAAAGTTATTGATTGATTTTCTTTTAAAATCTGTATTTCATTTTTTGCGTCAATGAGTTTTTCGCTTAATTCGTCTTCATCGTCTTTTCTTATATCTTTAGTTGCTTTAATCGCAAGGTTTGCACTGTCAAGCTGTGCGTGGTCAATCATAGCAGATAGATACGGATATTTGCCCTGCCATATCGTTCTTAATTTTATACATTCTTCTTTTGATTCTTCAAACTTTTTTTTCTCGTTTAATTCAAGCGCAGTATTTATTATTTCGCTTGTTTTGGTGTATACATTGTTTATTGTCACCTGTTCAAACACGCAAACGCCTGTGCAAATAATCAAAAATACTACTGCAATATATATTTTTTTCATTTTGTACTGCCTTTCCTAACGGTGTAAACATTTCCGTTATCATCAACTGTCATCAAAAGTAATTTTTTGGCTTCTTTTCCGTTTGCGCTTAACAGCAATTCGATTTCGCTTAATTTGATACTTTTATCTTTAAAATATTCTTCAACGGGTTTTCCGTCTATTACTATTGCGGTGTGAAGTCCCTTGTCGTCAACGCTTATTTTCACATTGTCGGCAGTAAGAGGCTTGTATTTTTCCCAATTTTCCGCACTTATACTTCCGTTTGTTTCAATTACGGCATTTTGAACTTCTGCAATATCCCAATAGCCTTGTTGCCTTAAAGCGTCGCATAAATCATCAACAGTAAATCTTAATTGCCTTAATTTTTTTTCGTCTATTTTTCCTTTGTCTATAATAACAATCGGTCTTCCTTGAATTAAATTTCTGAATTTAACGCTTTTTACACTTAAGACGGCAACTATAATTTCCAAACTTACAAACAGCAGTACAGGCACTATGCAGTTTAAAAGTGGCATATTGTTATCCTGAAGCGGAATTGTGGCTGTGGAACTTATTAAAAAAGTGATTACAAGCTCATGCGGTTTTAATTCGCCGACTTGCCTTTTACCCATTATTCTTACTGCCACAATTACAAACACATATATAATAAAAGCACGGATTATTACTAAACTCATATTATCACCTATAATATTTTGCTCACAGTTTGTCATAATAATACAGGTGATTATATGAATCTTTCAAAAAGTCTTGAAGAAAACTACAATCATATCAAAACCGATTTTGTAGATTGCTCCGATTTCCTGATTAGAAAGGCAAAAACGGGAAACAGAGAATTTCTTATTATGGTTTGTGACGGACTTATTGATTCTTTACAGCTTTCACAAATGGTGGTATCTCCGATTCTTCGCTGTGATGAAATAGATATTGATACCATTAAAAAATCAATAACTAATTCAGTAGAACTAAACGAGGCCGAAACCTTTGCCGATTGCTACTATTATGTTATGTCCGGCTTTGCTGTTGTTTTGGTTGACGGGGAAGATAAAGCACTTGCATTCGGTGTTCAATCTCCTCCGGCACGAAGTGTTGACGTACCGTCTAATGAACAGTCAACCAAAGCACCGAAAGAAGCTTTTGTTGAAGTGCTTAACACTAATAAAGCACTTTTGCGAAAAAGGCTTAAAACTCCGCATTTGAAACTTAAACAAATCAAGCTTGCTTCTTCTGCACCCATGCCCTGTGTAATTGCTTATATGGATGACAGGGCGGATAAGGAACTTGTTTCCCAAATAACGCTGGCACTTCAACGCTCTAATCTTAACACTCTGACTGATTTCGGAACACTTGTCCCGTTTATTGACACTAATATGAATTCAATGTTTTCCGATGTTTCATCAACCGAGCGCCCGGATATTATTATTTCAAAGCTGATTGAGGGCAGGGTAGCAGTTTTAGTTGAAGGTTCACCGATAGCACTTTATACCCCGTCTCTTTTCAGTGATAATTTTCAGTCACCGGATGATTATGATACGCCGCCGTTTTATTCCGGCTTTATCAGATTACTTCGTTATTTTTCATTTGTTTTGTCAATATTTTTACCGGGGGTATATGTTGCAATAGGTACATTTCATCAGGAACTCATTCCCACATCTATGCTTTATACAATAGCAAGGGAAGAAATAACAACCCCATATTCGCTTATGACGGAGGCCCTAATGCTTTTGTTACTGTATGAAATTATGCGTGAAGCGGGATTGCGCCTGCCAAAAGCAGTCGGCCACGCAGTTTCTATTATCGGCGGTATTGTAATCGGTGAAACAACGGTATCGGCAGGGCTTATCGGCGCACCTATGCTTGTTGTAATTGCACTTACCGCAATTTCGTCATATGTTGTGTCTTCGCTTTATGAAAGCGTGTCTGTTTTGCGATTCTTTTTTATTCTGATTGGGGGACTTACAGGAATGTACGGTATTATTTTAGCTGCGGCTGTTTTGTGTATGAATATATGTGCTATTAACCCATACGGCGTGCCTTATTGCGCTCCGATTTCTCCATTTGATAAAAAATCACTTGCGGATTTGTTTTATAGGCAATCTTGGTTAAAGCTTTCTAAAAGAAAAGTTAGAATAAATAACTTGAGAGGGGCAGAAATAGATGTCAAAATCGGCAACAAGAGGTAAAATTTCACCGCTTGGATTATTTTACATTCTTTTTATTTGCAGAATAGTTGTGAGTTTGACAAGCACTCATTCGGTCAGCAAAACGGAAATAAATTCACAGGCTCTTATAAGCTATATTTTAGCAATGCTTTTGACCGTTGTATTCTCACTGCCTGCAATATTTTGCTGTAAAAAAGGAAAAAATCCGATTGATGTTAAATGCGTGTCAAAATTTTATTATGCTTATTTTTTAATTGTTGCTTCGGTAAGCGTCAGCAGGTTTTCATATTTTGCTTCTACAACTTTAAATCCGGAAACACAAGGTTGGCTTTTTGCTCTTATAGTATGCACTTGTGCTTTTTATGGTGCTTTTTTGGGGATAGAAGCGTTATCGCGATTTTCAGCCTTTTGCTTTGTGCTTTTAGGTCTTGCCGTTGTTTCGGTTATACTTTGCAATTTTGATACATTTAGAGAAATTAACTTATATCCAATTATAACTTTTTCGAAATTTGATTTAATTAAAAACGCGGTCGTTTATGCATCAAATACAAGTGAAATAGCAATGTTTTTAGCAATTTTTCCCAAAGTAAACGGAAGATGTGAACGAACTTATATAAGGTCTGTTTGTTTATCGTTTTTAACTGTATTTATCTTGCTTTATTTTGCAACTGCAGTAATGGGAAAAAGTGCTGTTATTCGTAATTTTCCGTTTTACTCGTTTTTTCAAATATCTAAATTCGGCACATTTGAAAGACTTGATGTACTTCATATTTCTTTTTGGATTATGGGCGTTTTTGTTAAGACAGTTACAGCGCTTTACTGTGCAAGTTCCTGTATCAGCAAAAAACCGAAAAGAAGCTTTGTTTTTGCATCTTCGTTTATTGTTTTTGTGATAAGTGTTTTAATTCTGAAATTAAGTGGTGGGCAGGGAGTAAATTATGAATTTACAATGATTTTGTTTTTTGTTTTCTGCGTTATTATTCCTTTAGGCACATTAGTGTTTAAAAAGAAAAATTATGGTGATGAACTTGTCAAAGCTTATTAAAAGTTTAATATCAATTGCTTTGTGCCTGTTTCTTTTTTCAGGCTGTACGCAAAACAGACACTTGAAGGATTTGCTGATAGTAGAGGGAGTGGGTATTGATTTAACCGAAAGTAAAGATATAGCTGTTACTTTGCAGTCTTTAAAAATCGGGATGAGCAATTCATCCGAAAAACCCGACGCAAGTATGACTTTTAATTTATCGGCAAATGGTAATACTGTTTCCTCGGCAATAAATTCACTTGCAAAAGGTGTTTCAAAGCGTACGTTTTTCGGGCAGAACAAAATTATGGTATTATCACAAAAATTTGTTGAAAACGGTGTTGATAAATATGTAGATTACTTTTTGCGAAGTGAAGATGCAAGGGCGGATGTCGCAATTGCGTTGCTAAAAAAAGTGCAAAATTCATTCTTGAAAGTAAAGAAAACGATTCAAATGTACCAAGTGAAAATATACTTCATTTAATAGATAATAACGAAAAATCAGGTCGGTCAATTTTAGTTAACGAAAATGATTTTCTTATGCTTTATAAGGATGAAACATCGGATATTTATTTGCCGGTTATTGAAAGAGAAAATAAAAAAAGCAGTGCCAAAACTGCGGGAATTGCACTTTTTTGCGGCGATAAATTATCATATATCACAGATGAACTCGAAACCGAAGGCTTTGTGATTTTGAATAACAAAGCAGATGATGTTTTATTTCAAATATATGATGAAAAACTTGGAAAAACAGATGTTCGTATATCAAATATCAAGTGCAAAAAAGGTGCGGTTAGATATAATGACAACACTTATTTTAATGTTGAACTGAAAGCTGATATGATTATCGGTGAAATTGAAAAAGGAACGGAAAATCAACTGTCAAAAAATGATTATAATCGCATATTAAGAGAGGTTGAAAATGAAGTTTCAAATGTAATTGAAAAGACTTTTTATACCTTAATTAAAGCTAAAAGCGATTGCCTGCGAGTAGGTAATTATATAGCAAAAGATTGTCCCGATTATTACAGTGAATATATCAAAAACAGCAGACAAAACTATCAAAAAGTTTTGCTTAATAAAAAAGTGAAAATAAATCTTGGAAAAATAAGTGATAACAGCCAATTAGAATGACATTGCATTTATAAATGTGTTGAATATATTTATCAGCTCTTTTGACGATGAATCGCCGCTTTGGGAAAAGCAAACTATTGCAGGGACTATAACAGTTAAAACAAGCAAAATTGCATAAATTATTAAAGCTTTTTTCACTTTCTCATCTCCTTGACTTTATATAATAAAAATAGTATAATAGTGAAATAATTTTGATTTATGTGGTATCGTTATATTCGTTACCTTTACCAATACACCAATGAAAAGGAGATTGATTATGCCAAAAAACTATATTTCACCTATTTCTATGGATGCTCTTTCTAATTTATGTTCGGAGCTTGATAAAAATAACTGGATTAAGCCTAAAGATTACCAAAAATATCATGTTAAAAGAGGACTTAGAAACGAAGACGGAACAGGCGTTATGGCAGGCCTTACCCGTATATGCTCCGTTGAGGGATATTATATTCTCGACGGTGAGCGTATTCCTAAAGACGGTAAGCTTTCATACCGCGGTTATGATATTAACGATATTGTTAACGGTTGTATTAAAGAAAACAGATTCGGATTTGAAGAAGTTGTATGGCTTCTTCTTTTCGGTGATTTGCCGACTGAAAGCCAGCTTGAAGGGTTGAGGGAAGTTCTTGGTGAATGCCGCGAACTACCTGATGAATTTGTTGAAGATATGATTATGAAGCACGCGTCAAAAGACATTATGAATAAAATGGCAAGATGCGTTATTGTACTATATTCATTTGATGAAAATCCTGATGATATTTCAGTGGCTAACGTTCTTCGCCAATCACTTCAGCTTATTGCGCAAATGCCTACTATTATGAACGGCGCATATCAAATTAAGCGCAGAACTTTTTACAATAAAACAATGTTCCTTCATCCTATCAGAAAGGAGCAATCAACTGCCGAATATATTTTAAATCAAATCAGAGCAGATAAACAGTTTACTCAAGAGGAGGCAAGGCTTCTCGATATTTGCCTTATGCTTCACGCTGACCACGGCGGCGGTAATAACTCTACTTTTTCAACAAGGGTTCTTACTTCAAGCGGCACTGATACTTACTCTGCTATTTCTGCCGGTTTTGGCTCACTTAAAGGTCCGCGCCACGGCGGTGCAAATCTTCGTGTTGCTCAGCAAATGCGCGAAATTATGGCTAATGTTGCAGACCCTACCGACCCTAACCAAGTTAAAGATTATCTTGTTAAAATCATAAATAAAGAAGCGGGCGATGGTTCAGGCCTTATTTACGGTATGGGGCATGCTGTTTATACAAAGAGCGACCCAAGAGCTGTCATTCTTAAAGAAAATGCAAGAAAACTTGCTTACGAAAAAGGTTTTGAAAAGGAATTTAAAACTCTTGAAAATGTTGAGCTTCTCACACCTGAAGTATTTTCTGAAATTAAGGGTGTAGAAAAAACAATGTGTGCCAATGTTGACCTTTATTCGGGCC
>OHEN01001068.1_pt1 | contig 10713 bp, 10 predicted proteins | sample 1567291 | NCBI WGS metagenome assembly OHEN01 (sample SAMEA3879592, study PRJEB24766) | human gut metagenome | biome: human-associated habitat; feature: feces | place: USA | collected 1985/1987
CCATTTATCCGCGCAATACAAGCCGCAGAAAAAAGCCCCCTCACAGCGGAGGGGGCCGGAAACGAGAAAATCAGAGCAATGCAGGAACTTCTTTTGCCAGCATCTCAGCCAGCTGAGCATGACCTTTGCAGGTCAAGTGCATGAAATCCACCTGGTTGAACTCGCAGTTCTTTGCATCCAGGAAGTGCACGTTCTGGCGCGCGCAGATGATGCGGAACTGCTCGGCCACACCGGCGGATTTCTCCACACAGCCGTCGCCCATGACCTCATCGTGGAAGCCCTCCTTGATGCGCGGAGGAGCAACTACAAGAATGTTGGGTTCCTTGCCGCCCCAGCAGTCCACGGTCTTGCACTTCTGGATCAGGCGCTCCATGCCAGCGCCAATGCAGGCGGCGTTTGCGTTGAAGCGCTCTTTCACATCGTTGGTGCCCAGCATGATGACCACGCGGCGGGGCTTCATTTTGGCCACGGCCTGCGCGATGGTGTAGGTGCTGCTGTCCTTTTTAAAGGTAACGATGCCCTCGTTCAGGGCGGCATGGGTGCCAATGCCCTCCTTGGCGCAGAACTGCTGCAGGCTGATCAGGCCGTTGGCGTACAGGCGCACCGTGTTGGAATCGCCGAGGAACAGCGTTTCCTTCTGGTAGCTCTCGCCCGCGTCGGCGGTCTCCGGCAGCAGGGCGGCAGAGGTCTCGCTGATCTGGTAGTGATCCGAGATATCCTCTTCGCCCGGCACCAGCACCTCGCTGGAGGGCTGTTCCCCCGGGGCTGCAGGGGTCTTGCCGCGCTTGAGCAGCGTCATGGTAATGGCAATGGTCAGAATGGCTGCCAGCGCGCACACACTGCACACCAGCACAGCCTGCTTCTGCATAGGAGTAAGCGATTGCTTTTCCGGTCGTGTATTTCTCATATCTCTCACCATTCACTTAGTTTCCGGCACAGGGCCTTCCGGTCATGCCTGTCCGTTCAGGATCTGGTCTGCAAGGTTGGCGCAGCTTTCGGCCAGCAGCACCGGGTGGAAGGGTTCCAGCTCTTCCCTGCTGCCGTAGCCGTACAGCGCACCGGCGGCATCCAGCCCGCAGTCCGCAGCGCCGCGCATGTCGTCGTTGCGGTCGCCCACCATCAGCACCCGCCTGCCCTGCATCATGGGCTGGGCCAGCACATGGCGCACCACGTCGGTCTTGGTGTCGCGGCTCTCGTCCATGGACGCGCCGCCGATAAAATCAAAATAGCCTGCAAGGCCCTTTTCTTCCAGAATGGGCGTGACGACCTGCGTGGGCTTGGAGGTAGCGGTGCACAGCACAAGGCCCGCATCCTTCAGGCGCTGCAGCATCTCTGCGGCACCGGGGTAGGCGGCGCACTCGTGGCTGCCCTTGACGGCGTAGCTGTCGCGGTACAGGTCGGTGGCCTTTTCAATGAGGGCCGGGTCGGTAAAGTGCTCACCAAAGCTCTTGCGCAGCGGCGGGCCAAGGTAGCGGCGCAGGTTCACATTTGTGGTGTCCACGCCCATCCTGGCAAAGACTTCTTTTAATGTATTTATGATACCGGGAGCGGAATCGATCAGGGTCCCGTCCACATCAAACAGGATCGCATCGTAGTTCAGCAATTTGTAAATTTCCTCACTTTCATGGTGATACATTGTATAGTATAGCACAGAATCCCGTTATCAGCAATTCCAACAAATGGTTTTTACAAAAATTATGCATTCAAGCAGAGAAAAGGCCTGCCCGGCATCCGGACAGGCCTTTCCGCATCTTCTTACTTCGCTGCGGCATCCACAGGCGGATAGTACAGGTTGTTGGAGACGAACTCCAGCTTATCCTTGAGCACCAGCTCCAGGTTTGCCACGGCGTGCACCATGTTGGTGGCCGAATCGTTCACTTCCAGCAGCTTGCACAGGTCCAGCCCATCCAGGCCCATGGCCACCTTCATCTTCTGGCTTTCGGCGCACAGAATGTGGCTGAGGGCCGTTTCCTGCAGGGCGATGCTCTCCATCAGGTCGATCACAGCCTGGTCCAGCGTGACCTTGGGCATCTCCGGGCACTGGGAGCGGGTACAGGTTTCAGCAGACATAGAATACCATCCTTTCCGGTCAAGAGGGTTTGCACGCCCCATCCTATGCCCTGCCGTGTGGCGGCGTTACTGCTGCTTTTCGCGCACCTTTTCAATGGTCTGCCGGTAGCCGCCGGTGCCGTACTGGATGCAGCGGTTGATGCGGCTGATGGTGGCCGTGCTGATCTCCACTGCCTTCACGATCTGATCGTAGGTTCTGCCGTCCAGCAGCATCTTTGCCGCTTCCAGCCGCTGCGCCATATCCGAGATCTCCTTTACAGTGCACAGGTCTTCAAAGAAGTTGTAGCACTCCTCCCGCGTTTCCAGACTGAGGATGGCATCAAACAGTGCATCGGTGGTCTGGTTTCTTCTGGAATTTTTATCTGCCATGAATGTTCTCCTTGCCGCCGCAGCGGACTGTCCGGTTTTGGGAGCGTTCCCTCTTTTAAATGTTCCGGAAATGTTCAGGTTCTTTCTTGCATCACCACTTTAGCACATCAAAGTGTGAAAGTCAAGCCCTTGGCGTGAACTCTTTTCATTCGTTGACGTGTATAGTTTTTTTCGTTTCACGCATGAACAAAAATCACCTAAAAATTATTGCAGAACGCTTTCCTGAATTAGTGTATCCTCCGAACTTGTTCCAAGGATATTGACAATTTGTGAATTCCGCACTAAAATACGGACAATCATTCGGCAAATGCGATGAACAGGACATGATTCTTTGCAGCACCCTCTCCCAGAGAGCCGCCCATCTGATGCAAGGGCAGCAGTCAGGAGCAAAGCGTTCTCCCCTGCGAGCAGCCTGTGTAAACAAAGGCGCTGACCCCGCCTTCCAGTAATGCATGGCCGTTTTGCCCACGTTACGGGGCTGCGTATGTATGTACGCTGGGAGTGGCTGCCCTGTGCAGCAAACGAAGTGGTATCGCGGAGTATTCCATACACGATGTGCAGTGTATGTGAAGGCCTTCGTCTTCGATGGTTCGTCCCAAACGGAACGAACGCAGGAAGACGGGGCCTTTTTTACACCCTGTCGCCCCCATGTCGCTGACATTTGCCGGATGCCAAGAAAGGAAAGAGGTAAAAACAATGAATACGCTGGTCATCGTATTGATCGCAGCCGTGTGTCTGTTTGGCGCTTATATGCTTTACGGCCGCTGGCTGGCAAACAAGTGGGGCATCGACCCCTCTGCCAAGACCCCCGCAGTCGTCCACGAGGATGGCCGTGACTATGTTCCCACCAACGGCTGGACCGTGTTTGCACACCAGTTCAGCTCCATTGCCGGTGCAGGCCCTGTTACCGGTGCGATCCAGGCCGCTGCTTTCGGCTGGCTGCCGGTGCTGCTGTGGGTGCTGCTGGGCGGCATCTTCTTCGGTGCTGTCACCGACTTCGGCGCTCTGTATGCTTCCGTTAAGAACGACGGCAAGAGCATGGGCATGCTGATCGAAAAGTACATCGGCAAGACCGGCCGCAAGCTGTTCCTGCTGTTCTGCTGGCTGTTCTGCGGCATCGTCATTGCCGCCTTTGCCGACATGGTGGCCGGCACCTTCAATGCCTACGGTGCTGACGGTGCTCTGGTGGAGGCTGCCCAGACCAACGGTGCTGCCGGCATGGTCTCCATCATGTTCATGGTGTTCGCCGTGATCTTTGGCCTGCTGCAGAAGAACCTGCACTTCACCGGCTGGAAAGAGAATGTGATCAGCATTGTATTCATCGTGCTGTCCTTTGTGGTGGGTGCAAACTTCCCCATCATTCTGGGCAAGGCTGCATGGAGCTACATCACCTTTGTGTACATCTTCTTTGCCGCTGTCCTGCCCATGTGGCTGCTGAAGCAGCCCCGTGACCACATGACCACCTTTATGTTCGTGGCCATGATCGTGGGCGCTGTTCTGGGCCTGATCGTCAACCATCCCGTCATGAACCTGCCGGTGTTCACCGGCTTTACCAACGCCAAGCTGGGCACCATGTTCCCCATCCTGTTCGTTACCGTTGCCTGCGGCGCTGTTTCCGGTTTCCACAGTCTGGTGTCTTCCGGCACCTCCTCCAAGACCGTTACCAATGAGAAGGATATGCTGAAGGTCGGCTATGGTGCCATGGTGCTGGAAAGCCTGCTGGCTGTCATCGCCCTGTGTGTTGCCGGTGCTTCTGCTGCTGCAGACGGCACCCCCGCAGACGGCACTCCGTTCCAGGTCTTCAGCCGCGGCGTTGCCAGCTTCTTCGTGGGCTTCGGCCTGGACCAGCACTTTGCCTCTGTGTTTATGACCATGTGCGTTTCCGCACTGGCCCTGACCAGTCTGGATGCTGTGGCCCGTATCGGCCGCATGAGCTTCCAGGAGCTGTTCAGCGTGGACGACATGGAGCATGCTGAGGGCTGGCGCAAGCTGCTGTGCAACGTGTACTTCTCCACCTTCCTGACTCTGGCTTTCGGCTTCCTGCTGACCAAGATCGGCTACGCCAACATCTGGCCCCTGTTCGGTTCTGCAAACCAGCTGCTGAGCGCTCTGGTTCTGGCCACCCTGTGCGTGTTCCTGAAGGTCACCGGCCGCAGCAACAAGATGATCTTCCCTCCGCTGATCATCATGCTGTGCGTCACCTTCACCGCTCTGGTGCAGCGCCTGATCGCTATGGTCAAGGCCATCAGCAATGCCGCTGCTGTCACCATCCCCGCTGGCGAGACCACTTGGGGTGCTGTGTTCATTGCAAACGGCCTGCAGCTGATCCTGGCCGTGCTGCTGATCGTTCTGGGCCTGAACATCGTGTTCCACTCCTTCAAGGCCTATAAGAATGCTGAGCACAACAGCGAAGCAAAGGTCTGAGTTTCAGATCCTGCTGAACTGAATCTGTAAATGCAAACTGCCGCTGACGGCGTAAAAACCGTCAGCGGCAGTTTTTGTTGCTGTAAGCTTCTATGATTTGAAATGGCCTCCGCGTGCGCTCTGGCCATAAGCAGAGGAAAATTTATTTGATATTGTGGTTTGGAAACGACTGCGGTCGTTTCCAAACCATTTTTTCACAGAAAGAGTCCCAAAGATAAAATGCATAGTCACCACAAAAAATGCAGTGTACGGTCACGACCTTTCCCGTGAAAAAGCAAACCAGCAAAGCCCGCAGGCTTTGCTGGTTTGCAAATATAAAAATAATACTTCCGCTAAAAATAGCCATAGCGCACGCGGCGGCTATTCTAAATCAAAAATCAAAAATTCGTTTCTTCCCACGTTTGAAGGACCGCCATCTGCACCGGGGTATGGAACCAGTGTTCCCCGCCTTCCATGATCGTCAGATGCGCCCCGCTTTCCTGACGGAAGCGCTCGATCATGGTGCGGCTGGTCAGGGCATCCCTGTCACCATACAGCACCTGCGTGCGGCCATGCCAGTGCAGCGGATGTTCCCGCACCCAGCACAGATACGGCCATGAGAGGGTCTCCCCAAGATCCGTGGAGATCTCCCCTGCCCGCTGCAGCTGTTCCTCGGTCACATGGGCATATTGCATCATATTCGTGATGAGAGCTTCCATATCCACCACCGGAGAGACCAGCAGGGCCTGTTCCGGCGCGTCTCCCTGCAGCGCCTGCATGGCAAGCCACGCGCCGATGCTCACGCCATACAGCCGGATATGCGCCCACACCGGCTTCATGCGGGCATATACGGCTTCTATCTCCGGCACAGCCACCCACGGCAGAAGCCGCTCAGGGCTGTTTTTCCGTGCGCCATGCTCGGGCAGGTCGATAGCCAGCACCTGCCAGCCCGCTTCACAGGCTGTAGCGGCAAAACGTTCTGCCTCTTCCTTGCAGCCGTTCTTGCCGTGGAGATAGAGGTAAACATTCCGGCTCCGGCTGCCGTACAGGATGGCAGGGATGCCCGCAAGAGTCATGGTTTGTTTTTTCATAAGGGATTCTCCTTATCCGATCATGCTCTCCATTCGGAGAGACGTTTTGTTTACACTGCGCATTGCTTTTCGTCCTCCCTTCTTTCCGTTTTCTCTATGATAGCACATCCGCCCGCCAAACACAAACAAAAAGGAGCCGCAGCGCCCTGTTACGGGTACTGCAGCTCCCAATTCAACTTTGGAAGTTAAATTACTTCACCATGCTTGCAACTTCAGCAGCGAAGTCGTCAGCACGCTTCTCCAGGCCTTCGCCCTTCTGGAAGCGGGTGAACTTGACGATCTTGATGTCGCCGCCCAGATCCTTAGCGACCTTAGCGGTGTACTGAGCAACGGTCAGGTCGCTGTCCTTGACGAACTCCTGATCGACCAGGCAGTTCTCCTTGAAGAACTTCTTGATCTTGCCCTCGATCATCTTCTGCTTCACAGCCTCGGGCTTGTTAGCGGTCTTGGGATCGCCAGCCATCTGAGCCAGCATGATCTCCTTCTCCTTGGCCACGACCTCAGCAGGGACAGAAGCCTCATCGACATAGCCGGGGTTAGCAGCTGCGACCTGCATGGCGATGTCCTTGCCGTAGGTAACGAACTCGTCCTTAGCCTCGATGCCGTTGGTGGTTTCGAAGTTGACCAGAATGCCGTGGGTGCCGCCGCCGTGGACGTATGCAGAGCAAACGCCCTCGTAACGGACGAAACGGCGAACCTTGATGTTCTCCTTGATGACCAGGATCAGGTTCTTCAGAGCCTCGTCCACGGTCTCGCCGTTCTCGGTCTTGCAAGCCATCAGAGCCTCAACATCAGCAGGGTTCTGCAGCATGACGACCTTGGTTGCTTCCTTGACGAAATCAACGAACTTGTCGTTCTTGGCAACGAAGTCGGTCTCAGCGTTGACCTCGATGACAACACCCACCTTGCACTGGGGGCAGTAGTCAGCGTAGACCATGCCCTCGGCAGCGGTACGGCTTGCCTTCTTGGCAGCGGTAGCCAGACCACGCTCACGCAGGATCTCGATTGCCTTCTCGAAGTTGCCGTCAGCCTCGGTCAGAGCCTTCTTGCACTCCATCATGCCGCAGTCGGTCTGCTTGCGCAGTTCCATAACGTCCTTTGCAGAAATAGCCATTTTCGTATTCTCCCTTACACGTTATTTTGTTGTTTGTGGGATGGGAAATCAGGCGTTTGCTGCATCCTCAGCGGGAGCGGCCTCCTGGTTGCCCTGCTTGCCTTCCAGCACAGCGTCAGCCATAGCGCCAGCGATCAGCTTGACAGCGCGGATTGCGTCGTCGTTGCCGGGGATCACGTAATCGATCTCGTCGGGGTTGCAGTTGGTATCAACGATAGCCACGATGGGGATGTTCAGCTTGCGGGCCTCAGCAACAGCGATGCGCTCCTTGTGAGGATCGACGATGAACATAGCCTTCGGCAGGGTCTTCATGTTCTTGACACCGCCCAGGTACTTGTCCAGCTTCTCCATCTCCAGCTCCAGCTTGGCAACTTCCTTCTTGGGCAGCAGCTCAAAGGTGCCGTTCTCCTTCATCTTAGCCAGCTGATCCATACGGTCGATGCGCTTGCGGATGGTGCGGAAGTTGGTCAGCATACCGCCCAGCCAGCGAGCATTGACATAGTGCATGCCGCAGCGCAGAGCCTCGTCACGGATGGACTCCTGAGCCTGCTTCTTGGTGCCGACGAACAGGATGTCGCCGCCCTCAGCTGCAACTTCCTTCACGTAGTTGTAAGCCTCGTCCAGCTTCTTCACGGTCTTCTGCAGATCGATGATATAGATGCCGTTGCGCTCGGTGAAGATGTACTTTGCCATCTTGGGGTTCCAGCGGCGGGTCTGGTGACCGAAGTGCACACCTGCCTCGAGAAGCTGCTTCATAGAAACGACTGCCATAGTAAAAATACCTCCAGATATTGTTTTGCCTCCGCACACCGTGATCCCGGGCCGTATCGGACGGTTCGGGACTGCCCTCCACCCATTTGGGCACAAAAGGGCATAGTGATGCGTGTGTAATGCCTTGTTATAATATCACAAACAAACGCCGGTTGCAAGAGTTTTTCTCTGTTTTTTACAAAGAAATCGTCTGTTTTTCGCTCATTTGCCTGTGTCCACGCCGCTCAGGCCCGCAAGGCCCATGCGCTGCAGCGCATATCCTTTGCCGAACATCAGGTCGTACTGCAAAAGCCAGTGCTCTGCGCACCACCGCTGCTGGAACTCGGTAGGCTCCTGCGTGGTGGTGCCGTCCAGATTCATGGTGGTTCCGCGGGTATTGGTGCGGCTGGCCACACGCAGCTGACGGTTCAGGAACTGGAAGTAGAGCGGCTCTTCCAGACCGTAAATGTCCATCATCACCGGCGAGATATCGTAAGCGGCAATGGTGCCAAGGTCCACCTGCTGCTGGCTGTAGTTGGACCACATCAGCAGCGTGGTCTGGTGCAGGCGGGGGTCTGCGCTGGAATCGCTGGCATAGCCGGTAGTGGTGTAGACATCGTAATTGGAATCGATGGGGTTATAGTGGTCGCCCCAGAACACCAGAATGACCGGCTCGTCCACCTGCGAGAAGTATTCGGTCAGTTTGCCCATCATGGCATCTGCATCCCGGATGCCGGTAGCAAAATCTTCCAGCGCGCCCACGGTGCTGGGCTTGAGGCCCGCCGGGTGGGACAGCACCTTCACCCGCTCGTCGTCCGGGTAGTTGTCCTTGTTATAATTGGTATGGTTCTGCATGGTGACAGCGTGCAGGAAGATGGGCTTGTCCGAGCTAGACTTCATGCTCTCGTACTGCTGGATGATCTGGTCGGCCATGGAATCATCGGTGACAAGGCCGCTGGTCCAGTAGTGCTTGCGCACCTTGGTCACGCCATGCATATCCTCAAGGCTGATAAAATCGTCAAAGCCGAGGTTGGGGTAAGCCTTGTCGCGGCTCCAGTATTTTGCCCAGAAGCAGTGCACGGCTGCGGTCTGGTAGCCCTTGAGCTTGAGGTAATTGGGCATGGCGAACATGGGCTTGGTCACATGCTGCTGGTAGGGCTTGCTGCCGCTGGGCAGGAAGGATACCGAGTAGCCGGTAAGGGCTTCAAACTCCACATCGCAGGTGCCGCCGCCAAAGCTGGGGCTGTAGGCCCGGCCATAGGCGCTGGTCTGCTGCAAGGCGTGCAGGTTCTTGGAGACATCGGTATCAAAGGTGATGCCGTACTGTTCCAGCTCCGAGACATCCCAGTAGGACTCGTCCATCACATAGATGATGGTGGGCTGCTTCACCTGCTCGTCCTTGGGGGTCACGGCGCTGTAGCTGGTGGAGTACAGCGGGCTGGTGGCAAACTTCGGGCTCTCGTCCACATTGTCCAGCAGGGCATCCACCGCTTCCTGCGAGTATTCCTCGGGCTTCGAGATCTCCAGATTGGTGAGGTTGGTCATAAAGCCGGTGATCACGCCGTAGTAGCGGTAGTAGCGGTCCTGCATCCATGCATCCGGCGTAATGCCCAGCACCTGCGTGACAGCGGGCTGCAGGTACACGCCGAACACCAGCAGGCAGAGGGCTGCAGCCGTGGCGGCAGAGCCCGCCAGCCGGGGCAGCCAGCGCTGTTTGTGACGGCCGCGGTACAGGAAAAAGCTGCCCGCCATCAGCACCAGCACCACGATGATGGTCACCACCATGCTGGGCTGGATCTTGAGGCCCGCAGCGGATGCCACGCCGGCAGCCTCCGACACCTGTGTCAGATCCCATGGCAGGAACGGCTCGCCGCGCAGCTGCAGGGTGTAAAAGTTCACCGCGCAGGGCGCACAGCCCAGCACCGCCATGCCCAGCGTGGACAGCGGCGGACAGCGGAACACCCAGTCCAGCAGCAGCCACACCAGAAACAGCAGCAGCCACGCCAGCAGATAAGCCCCGATGTGCGGGAAGATAAAACTTGCAAAAACGTCTGCGCTCAGGCTCCCGCGGGCGATCCCCTCGCCCAGCAGCAGCACGATCAGCGATGCCGCCAGCGGGAATACCATCCGCAGCGCCAAAAGCGGTTTGGGAGTTTTCATAATTCCTGTTCCTTTCCTCATCCTTGAAACCTCAGATCATACGCAAAAGCACATTTCTTTACGCTTTTTGCACAAAGCTTCTGCGATTATTATAGTCACTTCCACAAAAAAGTCCACCCTGTTTTTGCAAAAAATTTACAAACCCAGCTTCACGCGCAGCTTTTGCCACCATTTGAGCTGTTCCGGCTGCGGCGGTGCTTCCGGCAGTGCCGTGTGCACCAGCACCGCATCCGTGCCAATGGTCTCGATCTCCTGCCATGGAATAGTCAGGCTATCGTCCCGGCCAAGCAATCCGAACAGCCTTGGCCGCCCCAGCAGGATCAGGCTCTGCAGACGGGCGGTGGCGGGATCAAAGGCCAGATCATCGGCCCGGCCCAGGCACACCCCCTGCTCCAGCTGCACAACTTCCTTTTCGCAAAGTTCCCGGATGGTCACAGCACCTCTCCCCTCTCTGCCACCAGCCTATGCGGCCCAGGCCGCGTCCATGCAAAAAGCGGTGGAAAAGCACCGCCGGGTTGTGGTATACTGGAGCTGTTCCCCAACAACTCTGAATAAAGCGAGGCAGCTTGTATGTATAAAAGTATCGTGTTTGACCTGGGCGGCGTGATGATCGACTTTGACCCCAGAGGCTATCTGGTGGACCGCCTGTGCAACGCCGAGACCGAGGAAGAGGTCTACGACCTGACCTTTGGCAGCGAGGAATGGAAGCTGCTGGATGCCGGGCTCATCTCCCGCTTTGACGGCAACCACCGGATG
>OHEN01001073.1_pt1 | contig 10688 bp, 9 predicted proteins | sample 1567291 | NCBI WGS metagenome assembly OHEN01 (sample SAMEA3879592, study PRJEB24766) | human gut metagenome | biome: human-associated habitat; feature: feces | place: USA | collected 1985/1987
GTGCTCAGCATCCATTGCTATCAGCCGGCAGAGGAAATGCAGAAGTTCGTGGACCTGATGAAGACTTTCAACCGTCCGATTTTCTGTACGGAATATCTCGCAAGACCTTTCGGCAGCACGTTCGAGACCGTTCTTCCGGTGCTGAAAAAGGATAAGGTCGCGGCATACGATTTCGGGCTGGTCAGGGGCGCGATGCAATGTCATTATGAATGGAACAAGGTGGACAAGGACGGCAACAAGATTCCATATACGGAAGAGCCGGACCCTTGGTTCCATGATATTTTCCAACCCGACGGCACGCCTTACAGACCGGCTGAGGTGGAATTTATAAAATCCATGACCGGACGCGACTAGAACTCCGTAAGTTAGGGAACTTGCGGACCTGACATATTATCGTAAAAGAAGCATTTTGTGAGGAAAGTTTCCCCGAAATGCTTCTTTATCTGTAAAAAATGGTTAAATTTGTACCCCTGTTAACGATATATAAACAGATATGAACACAAAATACGTCTTCGTAACAGGAGGTGTGGCTTCCTCACTTGGTAAAGGAATCATTGCCGCATCATTAGCTAAACTTCTGCAAGCCAGAGGGCTGAGAGTCACCATTCAGAAATTCGATCCGTACATCAACATTGACCCGGGAACATTGAACCCGTACGAGCATGGCGAGTGCTACGTGACCGATGACGGAGCCGAGACCGACTTGGACTTGGGGCATTACGAGCGCTTCCTGGGTGTTCACATGACCAAGGCCAACAACGTTACTACCGGTAAGGTTTATTATACCGTTATCAACAAGGAGCGTGAAGGCGCTTATCTCGGAAAGACCGTACAGATTATTCCGCATATCACTGATGAAATCAAGAGGCGTATGCTTCTGCTCGGCAAGTCCGGCAAATTCGATGTAATCATCACTGAGGTCGGCGGAACTGTAGGTGACATGGAGTCGCAGCCGTTCCTGGAGGCGATCCGTCAGCTTCAGTGGGAGCTTCCAGAGGAAGACCTCGCCAGCATCCATTTGACACTCGTTCCTTATCTCCGTGCTGCCAAGGAGTTGAAGACCAAGCCGACACAGCACTCCGTACAGATGCTTCAGCAGGCCGGTGTGCATCCTGACGTCATCGTATGCCGTACAGAAAAGGAACTTACTCCGGAAATCAGGAGAAAAGTGGCATTGTTCTGTAACGTGAAGCCGGGCCATGTAATCCAGTCCATCGATGCTCCGTCCATCTATCAGGTTCCTCTGAACATGGAAGGCGAGCGTCTGGATGAAATGATATTGAGCCATTTTCATATCAATGACCTTCCGGAGCCTGATTTTACCAATCTCAAGGCTTTCCTCGACAGGTTGTATCACCCTAAGCATCAGGTGGATATTGCACTTGTCGGCAAATACGTGGAACTTCAGGACGCTTATAAGTCCATCCTTGAATCTTTCGTTCATGCAGGTGCTGCGAACGAGTGCAAGGTAAACGTTCATACAGTCCAGAGCGAATTCATTGACCCTTCCAACATTGAAGAAAAAATCGGAGGTATGGACGCTATTCTGGTTGCCCCCGGTTTCGGCGAGCGTGGACTTGAAGGCAAGGTTACCGCGATCAAATATGCGCGTGAACACAACATTCCGTTCTTCGGAATCTGTCTGGGTATGCAGATGTGCGTCGTGGAATTTGCGAGGGACGTGCTCGGCATGAAAGAGGCCGCTTCCACGGAGGTGAATCCTTCCACTCCATATCCTGTCATCAACCTCATGGAGGACCAGAAGAGCACCACGATCAAGGGCGGTACAATGCGTCTGGGCGCTTACGAGTGCCAGCTCGACAAGAATTCTCTCGCATACAAGATCTATGGCAATGAGATTATTTCCGAGCGTCATAGGCACAGATATGAGTTCAACAGCGACTTCCTCGCGCAGATGGAATCAGCAGGATTGAAAGCTACGGGACGTAACCCGGAGACCGGTCTTGTGGAAATCGTCGAGATTCCTTCACATCCGTTCTTCATCGGCGTGCAGTTCCATCCGGAATACAAGAGTACCCCTGAAAAGCCGCAGCCGATATTCGTCGCGTTCGTAAAGGCAGCGATGGAATACCGCAAGCAGAGAGGCGAGGAGGTTTCACTGTAATCAGATATGGGAAACCGTCGTATGGGCATAAGTTCCATAGCGTCAATGTTGGCCATGACATTGGCGCTGTCTTCTTGTGCCAATGCTTCCGGTTCCGGATCTGCCGCTTCCGGCAGCAATGTTTCCGATGTCCGTTCCGGGCAGGGGACTCCGTCCAATGTTTCCCGCGCCAAGGTGAAGGTCACCGGCTATAAGATTCGGATTGTCAATGAATTTCCTCATGATGTCACGTCTTATACACAGGGACTTTTCTTCTATAATGGCGAAATGTATGAAAGTACCGGGCTGAACGGCAAATCCACTTTCAGAAAGGTGGATATCAAGACCGGCAAGCCTCTGTATCGCCTGGATTTCGACAAGAAGTATTTTCTGGAGGGGGCCGTGGAGAAAGACGGCAATATCTATATGCTTACATGGATGAACGGCGTGGCTTTCGTGTATGATGCCGAGACCCTGGAATACAAGTCGACGTTCTCTTATCCTCGTGAGGGATGGGGACTTACGACCGACGGCAAGAGTCTCATCGCGTCTGACGGCACGGCGAATCTGTATTTCATGGATGATTCGTTCAAGACCGTGCGCAAATTGACGGTGAAACTGAACGGCAGGCCTGTCCGTGACCTCAATGAACTCGAATACATCGACGGTAAGATCTGGGCCAATGTCTACCTGACAGACATGATAGTCATCATCGATCCGGCTGACGGCAATGTTACCGGCATCGTGGATTGTTCAGGTCTGCTCCCGGAAAACTTGCGGACGGAAGATACCGATGTCCTGAATGGCATCGCCAGAAATCCGGTAGATGGTAAACTTTACCTGACCGGAAAGAATTGGAGCAGGCTTTATGAGGTCGCTCTGGTGGAGGTTAAGTAACATATTGACAGGGAATTTGGGGTATTATTGAAATATTGTTGAAAAACAGTGCAATATGCTTGAAATTGTCTTGCTGAATTGTTACATTTGCATAGATAAAAAGTAGAAAAGAAGCCGTGAGGCCCTATTTATATCAGTTTTTATTAGAGGACGGCTGTGCTCCATCGGAGTGCAGCCTTTTATTTTGTTCCATCTAAAACGTTTGTCCGGAACCAAATGCCTTTTCAGATACGTTCCGTTCCATCTAAAACGTTTTCGCGGAACAAAAAGCCCACGGTGACCCATTATGTTCCATTTAAAACGTTTTCGCGGAACCAAATTGCGTCGAAGTTGCCAAGCCGAGTCTCGCTGCCGGTGCCTGTAACCAAGTTTGTTCGGAAAATTCGGTAAATTATTGCTAAATTTGTGGGATACAAAAAATTGATGTCAATGAGAATAGATATACTTACGGTGGTGCCGGAACTTCTGGAGAGCCCTCTGGGACACTCGATTGTCGGAAGGGCGCGGAAAAAAGGATTGGTGGAAATCAATGTCCACAATATCAGGAAATACGGCATTGGCCCCAGAAGCACGGTGGACGATTATTGCTATGGCGGCGACGCCGGTATGGTGATGATGGTCGAGCCTGTGTTCCGGATGATAAATGAACTGAAAGCCGAGCGCGACTATGACGAAATCATATACATGTCGCCTGACGGAGAGCAGCTTACGCAAGGTATATCCAATGAACTTTCGCTGAAAGGAAACATCATTATCCTCTGCGGACATTACAAAGGCATTGACGAGAGGATTCGTGAACATCTCATTACCAGGGAGATATCAGTAGGGGATTACGTGGTCAGCGGCGGCGAAATACCGGCTGCGCTTCTTGCGGACTCCATAGTGCGCCTTATACCGGGAGTGCTGACTGACGAAACATCGGCATTGAGCGACAGCTTTCAGGACGGCCTGGTTTCCCCGCCGATTTATACGCGGCCTGTGGAATTCAACGGATGGAAAGTTCCTGATGTGCTTCTCTGCGGCAATCCGAAACTTATCCAGGATTGGCAGATGCAACAGGCACTGGAACGAACAAAAAAGCTCCGTCCTTACCTTCTGGATGACAAAAACTCAAAATAAAACGAAATATTTTAACATTTTGTTTGCAGATTAAAAAAATCGCGCTAAATTTGCATTGTTTTAATAAAACGTTAAAGTGATTTTTTTAAATCGTTAGCCGGGAGGCTATAACCATACAAATAATTACACCAATAGGATTAGTCCTTATACAGTAGACTATATTCTTTAAACGAAGTAACACACTCTAATAATTTACGGTAAAGGTCGGCGTGACGCCGACCTTTATTGCTGAAATATCCGTACTTTTAGTTAATTTTGTTGCGATGAAAATTGGAGGAAAATACATTGACTCTGGCCCCTTCGTCCTGATGTTTCTGGGAGCGCTCAGCGCTTTCGGCCCTTTCGTTATGGATATGTATATTCCGGTCCTCCCGGCGATGGAGGATTGGTTCGGCTGTTCCACCTCGCTGGTCCAGCTCGGCCTTACCACCGGACTCATCGGACTCGCTGCCGGGCAACTGATTTTCGGACCCCTGAGCGACAGGTACGGACGATGCAATGCTGCTTTTTATAATCTCCACGGCCGGCTGCATCTTCTCCGCCGACGTTCACCAGTTTATCGTAATGCGTCTGTTTCAGGGTCTTGCGGGATCAGGAGGGGTGGTCCTTTCACGTAGCATTGCAGCAGACAAATACCAGGGAAAGCAGCTTACGAAGATGATGTCCATGGTCGCTGCCGTAAATGGCATCGCCACCGTGGCTGCGCCTATCGTAGGCGGATTCATCGCATTGCTGGGCGGCTGGAGAGCCATTTTCTGGAGCCTTATTATCCTGGCTTTCATCCTGCTCATCGGGGCGGTCCGCATGCACGAATGCCTGTCGTTCAAGAACCTCAGCATGTATCGCAAGTCATCGTTCGGTGCCATCTCGGAAGGCTTTATGGATGTGCTCCGTAACCGGAAATTCCTGCGCTATGTGCTGATATACATGTTCTCGATGGGCGTGCTCTTCACCAATATCGCATCGGCGCCGTTCATCATGCAGGAATACTATGGACTATCCTCGTTGCACTTCAGTATCGTCTTCGGTTTCAATGCATTGACCTTCGCCATAGCCTCTGCTGTCATACCCCGGTTCAGGACCCGCGACAGGGCAATTTCCTTCGGTACGGTCGGGCTTGTGGTGCTGTCCGTATTGACAATGCTGGCGTTCCTTTTCAAGCCGGGATTCTGGGTTTATGAAGCATTGATATTCATACTCTCGCTCATGGTGGGCATGGTTTCCACGGCCTCCAACGTCGCTGCAATGGATTCGGGCCGTGACAATGCCGGCGTCGCCTCCGCCCTTCTCGGGGCGATCGGCAATGCCTTCGGCGGCATAATCCCGGCAATCGTCGCCTCTGGTGAGATGTTGTTCATGACAGGGTCAATGTTTTTGCTCTGTTCCCTCCTAACCGCCGCCTGCGTTTTCGCCGACCTTTTCAAGAAATATCGAAGAAACATTAAGGAACTTAATAATTAGAAGTAAGATGGAACTTTTTGAGTATGCAAGACCGGACTTGATGTCCGGAAAAAAGATATTGTATTTGCATGGATTTGCTTCGAGCGGGCAGAACGGCACCGTGAAAGCAATGGGGACATTGTTGCCGAATGCGCAGATAATCGCCCCGGACCTTCCGGTCGACCCGCACGAAACAATGCAGATGCTCCGGGAACTTTGCGAGAAGGAGAAACCGGATCTGATTATCGGAGCCTCCATGGGTGCCATGTATGCGGAACAGCTCCGCGGATTCTGGCGCATATTGGTCAATCCTGCATTCATGCTGGCTGATACATTGCTGAAAAACAATGGATTGGGACGTCAGGAATTCCACAATCCGCGCCGCGACGGCCAGACATCCTTCCTGGTCAACAAGGGACTTTTGGAGGCATTCCGCGAAGTCTCGTCACATAAATTCGAAGGACTTCCGGACAATGTGGACGACCCGGACTTCTTCGGCGACTGCAACGCCGAACAAGAACTTGTCTATGGCATGTTCGGCGTTCATGATGAGCTGGTTACAGGGACATTCGAACTCTTCTCGAAACACTATCCGAATGCCATACATTTCGAGGGGACCCACTACATGGACGACAGCGTTTTCCTTAAATCCGTGCTTCCCGTCATTGAAAGAATCGACGACATTCAGGAAAAACGCAGCAAGCCTGTAATGCTCATATCATTGACAGACACATTGCTGGATATGAAGAACGGCGAAGCCCACGGATTGTCCGTAGAAGACATGGAACCTTACGGAAGCGCAGTCAAGGCATTTGCTGCACTGTCCCGTCACTATACACCTTACGTATTGATATCCAACTCTTTCAATGAACCGGAACGTCTGCCGGCATTGTACCGGTGGGTGGAAAAGAAACTTGGTGTGCCGGCATGGAACAGAATTATTGTCACGAACAGAAAAGATATGGTTCTCGGCGACTATCTCATTGACCGTTATCCTGAAAGGCTCGCGACCGGGGATTTTATGGGTACCGTCCTGCATTTCGGCGAGGAGCCGTTCAAGACGTGGGAAGAGGTACTTACCTATTTTGAACGACTTGGCGGTCAGTAATATATAGAATCGTGAGAAGAATATGGAAATAATCATTGGAATAATTTGTGCTGCGGCAGCGGCTGTCGTGGCATGGTTTGTCTGTGCGAAATCGTTGGGCGCGGAGAAGGCTCGTCTGGAGTCGCTTCTGGCATCGGAGAAGGAAAATTCAGCGAAGATGCAGGCGGCCGACAAGGAACGTTATGAGATGATGCTGAAGGCATCGGCGGACAGCTATGAATCTCGGTTGGCAGCAGCGGACAATAATCTGCTGGAAGTCAGAAAGAGCTATGATTCAATGCTTTCCGAAATCAAGAAAAGTCATGAGAAGGCATTGGTACAGCAGGTGGAAGCCATCAAGACGGAGATGACTGCGCAGACCGAGGCGGTGCTGAAGGCGCGTGAAGAAGAACTTGGAAAGAAAGCGGAAGAGACCTTCAAGAACATCACCGGGACCTTGGGCAAGGACCTGGAGGAGATGAAAAAGTCCTTCAATGAGAACAAAAAGGCGCAGACCGAGTCTTCCGCATCGCTGAAAGAACATCTGGAAAACGCCGTGAAAAACCTGAAGGAACGCACCGAAGATATTGGAAACAAGGCAGATAACCTGGCGGATGCATTGAGAGGAAAGAATAAGATGCAAGGCTGTTTCGGAGAGATGCTTCTGGAAAATCTGCTTGTCAAGGAAGGCTTCACCAACGGCGTCGACTATGACAGGGAATCCACGCTCAGGGACGAGTCGGGGATGGTCATACCGAATGAGGACAGCGGCAAACGTATGAGACCGGATGTGATAATCCATTTCCCGGACAATACCGATGTCATCGTGGACTCCAAGGTGGACCTGAAGGCCTTTTCGGACTGGTCGGACAAGACTAAAAGTAAAGAGGAACGTGATGCTGCCGCGCAACTTAACTTGAAGGCAATCAAGGGCCAGATAGATAATCTGTCCAAGAAGGATTATAGCAGTTATATCGCTTCGGGCAGGAAAAGTCTTGACTATGTGCTGATGTATGTCCCTATTTACGGAGCGCTGCAGCTGGCCAAGAGCCTTGACGATAATATCTGGCGTGAAGCGTTCAAGAAGAATGTCCTGATAACGACCGAGGAGACATTGGTGCCGTTCATCCGCATGATACGTACGGCTTGGTGCAATGTGGAACAGGTCCGTAACCAGCAGAATATCATCAAGGCGGCCGAGGAGATGATCGCCCGTGTGCATGACTTGTCGACCAATTATGCCAAACTTGGAAAGAAGCTGGAGGAAGTGCACAATGTTTATGACGCATGTGACAAAAAACTGAAGGGCAGCGGCCAGAGCATCATCGTTTCGGCGAACAAGGTGATTTCCTACGGAGTGAAGCCACGTTCCGGCAAGGATAAATTCCCGGCGCTTTACGGACACGAAGAATCCGAGGCGGACAATGCCTCCGACAAGGATGAACAATAAAGACAGCGGGCTGACCATTGATTTGGTCGGCCCGCTTAACGATAAGCTATATTAATTCAATTCTATTCTGCCTTGCGCTCCTTGTTTCTTGTAAGTTTTTCCTTCATTGCGTCAACACAATCATTGACAGCCTCTTCGAAAGTTCTCGCACTTCTCTCGATTACCTGCGAACCGCCTGGAACATGAATCTGAATTTTTACATTCTTATTCTCCGGCTTCTCCATCAGTGAGAGAACAACCTCTACATCAGTAATTGCCTCATCGAAACGACTGAGCTTGGAAACTTTCTTTTCAACGAAATCCAGCAGTTTCTGGTCAGCATTGAATTTGAGTGATTGTACTCTAATCTCCATTTTTACCTCCTCTTTTAGCCCTTGGATGGGTATTAGTATAAACTTTCTTCAGCTTCTCGATAGTGTTGTGAGTGTAGACCTGTGTCGCCGCAAGTGACGAGTGCCCGAGCAGTTCCTTTATCGAATAAAGATCCGAGCCGTCGTTCAACAGCTCTGTCGCCAATGTGTGCCTCAGCACATGCGGCGATTTCCTGCCGGTGATTCCTTCCACCTGCCCCAACTCGCGTTTGACCGCCCTGTCCACGAAAACCGGATACAATGCTGTTCCGTTCAATGTTATCAGGAGTGGTTCGCGTGAGGTGCGCTCTCTCCCCACTATCGCTTCCGCTGCTTTCAAATATAATGAAATTTCTTTAGAAAGTATCGCTGTCATCGGTATTTCTCGCATTTTATCACCCTTTCCCGTTACATTTATTACGGAGCGTCCGGAGTCGATATCCCCGATTTTAAGGGAAATCAATTCTGCTCGTCTTATGCCGGTCTCGAATAAAATGCTGATAATCATGTGCCTCAGCCGCTTTTCATATAGCTCGGCGGCAAGTTTCCATGTGCTGGATGAATGTGGTGTGCCGTCGAGGAGTGCCGATGCGGAATTTTTCAGCAATTCGAGCGATTCCATGTCGGCAGACGGCGCGCTGGTGTCGAAATATTCCTCCATGGAATCCTTGCGGAAGAAAACAGGCAGTCTTTTGCTGCATTTCGGTCGGCTGACCAGTTTGACCGGATTCGATTTCAGGCGGCCTTGCCACATCATCCAGCGGCAGAAACTGCTGAGGACCGAAAGGTGCTGGCTTACAGTCCTTTCGTTCAATTTCCTTGTCTCGCTAAGATAAAACTCGTAGTCCCTTATAGTGTTGACCGTGAGTCTGGTTTCAATGTCGGTCACGCATGAACCGTCATCTTCTGATATAAACCCGACAAATTCCTTGAGGACATCGGAATAGATTGTGCATGTCCTTGGGGAATAGCGCTTTACGCCTGATATATATGCCAGAAAATCGTCGGTAAGCATGATTATTTTACTGCTTTGAGCCCCATTTCTTCCGCTTTCACTCTCATGAGTTTGTCGGCGTCCTCGAAAGTGTTGTCAATGATGCCGTCCAGGATGGCGTTCTTCACATATTCCTTCAATTCTCCGATTTCCTTGCAAGGCTGTATATTATAGACATCCATCACATATTCTCCGGTAATCGGATTCTTGAAATTCCTTATCTGGTCCTTCGCCTCTACTTCCACAAGTTTTTCACGCACCAGTTCGAAATTCTTCTTGATCCGCTCGACTTTAGCCGGGTTCTTGGATGTTATGTCGGCATTGCACAAAAGCATGAGGTCCTGAATTTCATTGCCCGCATCGAACAGCAGCCTTCTTACTGCGGAATCCGTAACCTCCTCATCTACAAGTGCTACAGGCCTGTGATGCAGGGCGACCAACTTCTGGACGTATTTCATTTTCTCGTTCAGAGGCATTTTCATCTGCTGGAAAATCTTCGGCACCATCCTCGAACCGATCGTCTCGTGCCCATGGAAAGTCCACCCGACATTAGGGTCGTAGCGCTTGCTTGCCGGCTTGCCGATATCGTGCAGCAATGCCGCCCATCTCAGCCAGAGGCAAGGCGCCGTCCTCACCGATTCCGTGAATCCGTCCCCGTTTTCCACCGGAGCATAATCCATGAGAGAGCCTGCGGCAATGCCAGCGGCTTCATCTCTCGCCACGTTGTCCACTACCTGGAGAGTATGCGAGAAATTATCTTTGTGGCCGCGTCCGTCCACGGTTTCCACGCCTTTGAGTTTTTCCAACTGGGGCAATACATATTCCAGAAGTCCGGTCTCGTCCATGAGCTTGAAAGCCATTGACGGTCTTGGGCATAGAAGCATCTTGTTCAGTTCTTCGGCAATACGCTCCTTGGAAAGTATTGACATCCTGTCCTTCATCCTCCGCATTGCGTCGAGCGACTCCTGGACGATCTTGAATTCCACTTCCGGCGTGCTGAGCTTGGTCGCGAAGCGGATTGCCCTGAGCATTCGAAGCGGGTCGTCGCTGTATGTGGTGTCCGGCTCCAGAGGCGTGCGGATGATGCCGGCAGCCAAGTCCCTGATGCCGCCGAACGGGTCTACCAATGCGCCGAAGTCCTCTTTCTGCAGGCTGAATGCCATTGCGTTGATGGTGAAGTCCCTACGCTTCTGGTCGTCCTCCAGTGTCCCGTCTTCCACAATCGGTTTTCTGGACTCGCGGTGGTA
>OHEN01001095.1_pt1 | contig 10477 bp, 10 predicted proteins | sample 1567291 | NCBI WGS metagenome assembly OHEN01 (sample SAMEA3879592, study PRJEB24766) | human gut metagenome | biome: human-associated habitat; feature: feces | place: USA | collected 1985/1987
GAGAGAAAGACTAAATTCAGCATAGATGTGGAATTTAAAATTTCATTCAAGGTTTTTCTGTTTTTTGTAAAAAAGTTGTTGACAAAGTTCTTATCTCATAGTATTATATCAAATGTGTCTGGCACACGGCAGAACACAAAAGAATATGCGCGAGTGGCTCAGTTGGTGGAGCACGACCTTGCCAAGGTCGGGGCCGCGGGTTCGAGTCCCGTCTCGCGCTCTTATAAATAAGAAATATTCAAATGAATATTTCTTATTTTTTTGTCCACAATACTCTAATCTGCACAATCTATGCTCCGGCTCTCTCTTTTATTATCTCTTTCTTCATAACCTCCTCTCCCACCACATAAAATGAAGTAATACCCTCTTTGGAGTTTTCGCCAATGAAACACCATTCCACCAATAAAAGTATTTTTATTATTTTTCTTCTGATTCCCCTCGCGGCAGGCGCTCTTTCTGCACTGTTTACTGGAAACATGTCCGGCTCCTACGCCTCATTTACAAAACCTTCTTTCGCACCGCCCGGTATTTTATTTCCGATTATATGGACGATTTTATATCTGCTTATGGGAGTTTCTTCCTATATTGTTGCGCAGTCTGACCATCCGGATAAGCTTTTGGCACTCCGCACATATTTTATCCAGCTATTTTTTAACTTTATGCGGAGCATCCTTTTCTTTGGTTTGTCAAACTATCTGCAGATTCCTTATCTGTTCTGGTGTATTTTCGCAGCAATACTGAATTTTGCGGTTTACCTTCTAAATTAAGCATTTTTTCTGTTTTTCACAGTTAACGCACTTTGAAAAATATGTTATACTACTTGATGAAAAATGACAGGAAAGTGAGAATTACTATGAATAAAAAAGATATTTTAGAAATCAAGCGGCGCTTTAAAAAAGAAGCCTGTACCTTTACGAGAATGTGCGGCTGCTACGTGGACGCTGACCATAATAAAATCACCAAAATCGGAGAAACTTTTCTGAATCTGGAGGACGAAGAATTTTACAAATATTTAGAGATTGCAAAAAAAGTATTGTCCGGCACGATTGGAAACAATCTTTTAGAGCTGGAATTTCCACTTGCAGAGGAAGCTGCCGGCGGCAGACAGCAGTTTCTGATGGGACTGCGCGAAAGCAAACTGAAAAATGATGATCTGATGGACACTTTTTACGATATGATCATTGACAGTTACGATTACGTTGGGAATTATCTGATTCTGATTTTCCACGATGCCTACGATGTCATGACCAAAACTTCAGACAATGACAAATTAGACGAGTCAGAAGAAGTTTACGAATACCTGCTGTGCGCGATCTGCCCGGTCAACCTGACCAAACCGGGACTTGGCTACCGCGAGGACGAAAACCGCATCGGACCTCGTATCCGTGACTGGGTTGTCGGCGCACCGGACACCGGTTTTGTATTCCCTGCATTTACTGACCGAAGCACAGACATCCACTCTGTTATGTTTTATACAAGGGATACCAAGACACCTCATGCGGAATTTATGGAAGCCGGTCTTGGCTGCGGTGCCAAGTTTACCGCAACAGAAAAGAAACTCACCTTCCAGAACATCGTCAAGGATGTGATCGGGGAAGATGATGAGGAAAGCGACGCTATGTTTCTTGACATTCAGGGAAATCTCAGTGGCTTAATTGAAGTTCCTGCCGAGGATGAGGAAGAAAAAGAGCAGGCACCGCTCACCCTGACCGATATCGCTTCTGTCCTCTCCGACAGCGGACTTTCCGAGGAACAGACAGCTGTAATCGAGAAAACCTACGAGGACACTTTCGGTGAAGATTTACCATCCGCCGAACATTTAGTTGATCCAAAGTTAGTCGAGGCAAATGCGAAACGCAAAGAAAAACTAGAACTGGTAGAACAGGTGGAAAGTCTGAAACATCAGCTGGAAGAAACCCGTTCCATCCCAGTCGATGATTCGGATGATGATGTCCCTGCAGTCAAAACTTATGATGTCATTCTCCGTGTAAAACCGGAAAAAGTCGGACAGATTCATTCTGATACCATCAACGGTCAGAAATGCCTCATTATTCCAATGGATGAAAATGAGCATGCTGCTGTTAACGGAGTGAATACTACTATATAGCCGACAATACGATGTTCCTGCGGGAAAATATCTGCTGTCCATCAAGGGCTATGTCCGAAAGGCAAGAAGGTGGAACTGAAAAGAATTAAAACAATCGGGATTTAGAGGAGATGCATTTATGCCTAAAATAATTTGGTGCGGTAATAAATCTTGGGATACAGATTTCCCAGAAAACACGTTGCCAAACAATGCAAAACGAATAGAAAGACCGGATAATATTTTTAAAAGCAGTCTGTTATATGGTATTTTACCACTTATTTTTAGTTATGCGATAATATGCATTAAATGGTTTATGATTGGCGAAAAAGCAATGAATCCGATATATGTTCCATTCGGAATAATATTGGGGCTGCTATTGCTGCCTGTTCACGAAGTTTTACATGGAGTTTGTTATAAAAAAGGTCAAAAAGTTTACATAGGAATCTGTTTAAAAAAGTTTGCTGCTTTTGCAGTATGTCACGAACCAATCAGCAAACGTCGTTTTGTAATAATGAGTTTAATGCCTATACTTTTAGGTATAATACCTTTGGCTATATTTCTTTTATCTCCACCCAATGCATTTCTTTCGGGAATATGTATTCCAATGGGGATTATTGGTATGCTTTCTCCAATGCCGGATTACATGGATGTCCACATTATTTGCAAACAAGTACCTAAAGGTGCTTTCGTTCATACTCAAAATGATGGGTTTTACTGGTACAAATAATTTTTTATAGAAAAGTAACTCTTATTTGATCATAAAGATTTACGTTCTGCTGCTCATGACCTGAACTGACGGATTTTAAGATTGAATTTTTACAAATGGTAAATTCAAAATATTGCAGTATCATAACTAAAATGCAATGAATGTAAAATGGGCGAATATTGTTTTCGTTACACAATATTCGTCCATTTCACATTCATGCCTTCATAAGCATGCCAGACTGCAATATTTTGTACATAACCTAAATTACTACGCCTCAAGCTTTCTGCAAATGAAATCTTCCATCTGACTCTTAGGAAGCCCCAGTATCAGTGACAATTCGCCATAAAGCTCATTTTCTGCTGCCTTTAAATAACGTTCATCCAAAGATGTTATTTTTTTGCCCTGGGCAATCCGCTCTTTTTTTCGGAAATATAATGTCTTGATAATACTGATCCATGCCCTGAAATCACAGGTCTTTAACGCCTCTTTATATTGCATTTCCCGCTGTTTTTCATTGGCTACCCACAGCTCTTCGATCTGCGGCATCTCCTCGATCAGCTGCTCTGCCTCCTGTCTGGTAATGACTTTTCTCATTGCCACCTTGGCATTATCGGTCGGGGCATATATTTTGCCGTTTCTGTCCTCTAACGGTGCCAAAACATAATACAGCCTGTCCTTATTACTGCCAGGAATATCAATATGCGTAATCTCTTCTACCTGACATACACCTTTACATCCATAAACAATATATTCTCCTACTTCAAACATTTTTTCCTGATTCTCCTTTCTATTCGATTTTAACACGAAAAGTCTGTAACTGTCAGTATATTTCTTTTTCATTTTCATAATTTTGTGAAAACTGCAAGAAAGCTTTCCCGCATTTTTTTGTACATTTTGCATAAGAAATGCTTGCCACAAAATGATAGTAAAATCTTGAATTTATGAAACTTTTTTCTGAAAAGGAAAAAAGCCGCACATAAAAAATGATGTACGGCTTTTCCCGAACCGGCGGACTGGGTGATCCACCGATTCCATATATTAAATTAGGGAAAGGAATTATAAATGTTTCTCTGCCAAAAATCAGCAAAGAAATTTATAGCAAAATAAATGAATTATCTCTGAACACGTCCGGAAGCATCTCCACCAGCTAATTTCTGAACTTCAGAAACGCTAACCTGGTTGAAGTCACCTTCGATAGAGTGTTTCAGACAGCTTGCAGCAACTGCAAACTCAATTGTATCCTGTGGAGCGTAGTCATTTAAGCAAGCGTAAATTAATCCGCCACCGAAGGAATCTCCACCACCTACACGGTCAACGATGTGCATTAAATATTCTTTAGAGAAATAGCTCTCTCCGTTTTCGTATAACATTGCTGCCCATTTATTATCGTTTGCAGAGATAGAAGTTCTCAATGTGATAGCTACTTTCTTGAATCCGAAACGATCTGTTAATTTCTGGGCAACTTCTTTGTATCCAGCTTTGTTTAACTCACCTGCTGTTACTTCTGTACCTTCAGATTTGATTCCGAATACATCATTTGCATCTTCCTCGTTGGAAATGCAGACATCTACATATTTGCAAAGCTCACCCATAACCTGTCCGGCTTTCTCTTTGGACCATAATTTATTACGGTAATTTAAGTCACAGCTTACTGTGATTCCTTTTGCTTTTGCAGCCTTACAAGCCTCTAAGCAGATCTCTGCTACATTGTCACCGAGCGCCGGTGTGATACCTGTGAAATGGAACCAGTCAGCTCCCTCGAAAATCTCATCCCAGTTGAAATCTGCTGTTGTTGCTGTTGCGATTGCAGATCCTGCACGGTCATAAATAACTTTGGATGGTCTCTGGCTTGCGCCCTTCTCTAAGAAGTAGATACCTACTCTGTCACCACCGCGGACGATCTTGGAAGTATCAACTCCGAACTGTCTTAAAGAGTTCACACCTGCCTGTCCGATCTCATGAGCCGGTAATTTTGTTACAAAGCTTGCATCCATACCATAGTTTGCTAAAGAGATAGCTACGTTAGCCTCTCCACCACCATAGGTAGCGCCATATGATGCAGCCTGTACAAAACGATAATATCCTTCTGGTGCAAGACGAAGCATAATCTCACCAAATGTAACGACTTTCTTTGCCATTTTTAAATCCTCCATATATTAAATCCGTATGTTTCATATAGTGAAACAGTGTTTCACAATTTGTAACCTCATTATAACATCATTCTCATAAATGTCAAATATGTTTTTTCAATCTTTTCAAAAATATTTTTAAATAAGGACTTTTCATTTCCTGTCCCATGCGCTATAATTTATTCAAAAGCGGTTCATATTACAGAACTTAGTTTCGTAATACAAAACTTACAATTTTACATCTACCAGTAAAATTGTAACCAATCATTACAAACTGACAGAACCGAACTACATATTTTTTCCAAAAACAGGAGGAAAACGACTATGGATCGTAAATATGATGTCATCACATTAGGGGAAATTTTATTAAGGCTTTCTACACCGATCAATGGACGCCTTGCGCAGGGCGATACATTAATGAAACATCTCGGCGGTGCAGAGTTAAATATCGCATCTGAGATCGGGCAGCTTGGTTTAAACACTGCCATCATCTCAAAAATACCAACGAATCTGCTGGCAGCCTTTATCAAGAATCAGCTGAATGCTTCCAGAGTCAGCGAGAATTATCTGATTGAAGACCATTCCGACGACAGCCGTGTCGGTATTTACTATTATGAATATGGTTCTTACCCTAGAAAGCCTCGCGTAGTCTATGACAGAAAACACTCTTCCATTAATAATATAGAAATCTCAGATGTGCCACAGACACTTTTTTATAACACCCGTCTGTTCCACACAAGCGGCATTACGCTCGGGCTCGGCGGAAAGGCACAGGATTTTGCGATTCACTGTATCAAAGAATTTAAAAAGCAGGGAACCCTGATCTCATTTGACGTAAACTATCGTGCCAATCTCTGGACCGGAGAGGAAGCAAGAAAATGCATTGAAACCATTCTTCCTTATGTAGACATTTTCTTCTGCTCTGAGGACACTGCCAGACTTACCTTTGGAAAAACAGGTACGATCAACGAGATCCAGAAATCTTTCTGTGAGGAATACCCGATTTCCGTTGTCGCTTCCACAGAGCGGACTGTCATCACTCCTAAGAAGCACAATTTTACTTCCATCATCTATTCTGCAAAAAATGATACTTATTACAGGGAAAATCCATACAATAATATTGACGTTGTGGATCGTATCGGAAGCGGCGATGCCTATGTATCCGGTGCACTGTATGGTTATTTAAAACATGGGGACTGCCAGAAAGCTTTGGAATACGGCAATGCCATGGCTGCCATCAAACACAGTGTCATCGGCGATATGGTCTTCACGGACTTAGAGGAGATCGACAGCATTATCAAACAGCATAAGAATACTTCAGGCTATCAGTCTGAAATGAACCGTTAAAAAGAAGAGGCAGACCACACATTTACTGTGCTGATCTGCCTCTTTTTTGCGTAAATTCAGACAAGTTCCATACACTCTGCCTCGAAAAATTCTGCCTCTTTCTCATCATGCGTGACAAAAAGAACCGTTTTTCCGGCAGTCTGCATTTTTATGACTGTGGCAACTTTCTCCTTCGTCTCTGCGTCAAGTTCCTGCAAAGGCTCATCCATGATCAAAATATCATACTCTGCCAGAAGTGCCCTTGCGATCGCCACACGGCGTTTCATGCCGCCGCTGTACTCACTTACCGGCTTTCCGGCAATATCGTCAAGTTCCATCTTTTTTAAAAAGCCTGTGATCTCTTCTTTTGTTTTTCCGGTTGTGATATGGATGTTAGTCACCGCATCCAGATTTTCAAACAGGCGGTTTTCCTGAAATATAGCGCTGATCTTTTGATGCTCCATACCGGAAACAGTTCCTTCATCCGCCTTCTCCAAGCCCATCAGAATCGATAGCAGCGTGGATTTTCCGATACCTGATTTTCCCATAATACAGGTCATTTTTTTCTCCCTGAACGTACAGGAAAAATGATCTAACACCTGATTACGATCATATGATTTACATAAATTTTTTACTATGATATCCATTTCTTTTCTCTTTTACCAATTCACTTTTTGTTTTCTGCTATCCTTTTTGCCTTGTGCACATGCGTAAACCGCAAATTATTTTACACTTAACCGATGCGCCAGCAATGACAACAGCCACTGAAAAATTTTCTCAAAAAGCACACTCACTGCAATAATGACAAATGTCCAGGCGAACAGGTCAGGTGTCTCCAGATAAATCTTTGCATTGTAAAGTTTTTCTCCGATGGAGCCTTTTGGAATGCCAATGATCTCTGCTGCGATCCCCGCCTTAAAGCACATACCGATCGCAATTGCACAGGCAGAACGAAAATACGCAAAAAGTCCCCCAAAATAAAGGTAATACATTTTGTTCCAGAATTTCATCCGAAAGATTTTTGCCATCTCAAAAAGTTCCCGGTCCAGATGTTCAAATCCCTCCAGAAGATTTGTATAAATGATTGGAAATGCCATGATGAAAGAAATCAGTATTGACAGGTTTTTTGATGGCATCCAGATGAGCACCAGCACAATAAAAGATGCGACCGGGGTAGCTTTTAATACAGCCACCGGAAGTGCAAGGATATCGCGTATTAATTTCACATGATATGCCAATGCAGAAAGCAAAACGCCGCCTGCCGCTGCGCAGAAGAAACCAAGTGCGATGCGCTCCAGCGAAAACCAGATTGACTCCCAGAAGGAAAAGGTTCTCACCAACGAAAGCAGGCACCGCCCCACTGAAAGGGGCGATGCCAGTAATATCTGCTTGTCTAATGCCATGCTTGCAAACTGCCAGAGTAACAGCCAGAATGCAATGGTCCAGAGTTTTATTTTATTTTTCTTCCTAGTCTGCGTTGTAGTAGAAATCATCATTTGGTAATGCTCCACCGACTGCTGCCGGATTCTGTTCAAATAAAATTCCAAGATAGCTGCTTAATTTTGCTTTCATATCATTTCCGGCAATAAATGTAATGTTACATTCCGGGATTGCCTTCTCTGCTACCTGTGCTGCAACAATATCGTAGTTTCCGACAAGGACTGCCGCATCTGCCACATTGTCATTTACATAGTTTACAGAAGCCTCATACTGCTGCAAAAATGTCTCAACTGCGTCCGGATGCGCTTCAATAAAATCATTTCTTGCGATCACAACTCCGGTAATTAAGGCTGCCTTTGTATCTCCATCGCCGGAAGCCTTCTCCCACTCTTCGGTAAGGTCAAGTGCCACACGGATATTTTCATTCTGTGTCATTGCCACAGTCACAAATGGCTGTGGAAGCATTGCCACTGCATCCTCATTTGCTGCGAGTGCTGCCACACATTCAGAATGCTCGGATTTGTATTCGATTGTGACATCTTTTTCCGGGTCAATGCCATTTGCAGTCAGCATATAGTTTAATGCGTATTCCGGTGTTGCACCCTTTCCGCTGGCATAGATGGTTTTTCCTTTTAAATCAGCAACACTCTGTACACTGTCGCCATTTTCCACAATATATAATACACCTAACGTATTGACTGCCAAAACGCTGACATCCACACCTTCTTTGTTGTATAAAACAGATGCAAGGTTTGCCGGAACTGCTGCAATGTCCACATTTCCCTGCACGATCTGCGGTGTGATCTCATCCGGTGATGCTGCAATGGTAAAATTGTAATGATTTGCTCCGGTATCTCCATTGTCGGAATCATCCATCAGCTTCACCATTCCCATAGCTGTCGGTCCTTTTAAGGCGGCTACATTCACATCTGTCAATTCGCCTGCTGCTTCAGTTTCTGTACTTGCTGCTTCCTCTGTTGATTCTGTGACTGCTTCGCTAGTCTCAGTCTGCGGAGTGGCTGTATTCTCTTCCACTTTGTTTCCGCCGCATGCTGCCAGCATCACACAGGACATCATAAGAGCCAGTGCTGATACAAGTTTTTTCTTCATAATATAAATTCTCCTTCTGGTCTTAAGAATATCTCAGGTCAGTTTCTTCTTCCCTGTCAGACCGAATTTAGTATAAACGAATTTATATAGAATCTCAAGTATGTTTTTTAGTACATGTTAATTATTTAACAACCTTTTTCATATAATGCTGGCACATTCTTATTCTTCCACGGATTCTGTGACTCCAAGAAAGATTGGCATTTGTGTTTCTGTGTCAATGATGGCATAGACAAATGGACGGTCCAGATGTACCGTTTTTATTTCAGGTTCATATAAGGACATCGTTTCCGCCATTCCGACAACTGTTGAAGCTCCCGCTTTTGTTCCCTGCTCATCAACTTCGATATAGGTTTTGTGCAGTACCATGTTAATATAGATATTTCCATTATCACTGGTTCCAATTCCTCGAAAATCTGCCTGTTCCTCATCAAATGCATCTGTCATTCCCATGTTCTGCAAGGTATCTTTTAATTCTATTGAATATTCGGACTTGAATTTTGGGATTGCTGCATCCACATCATAATCCGTGCTGGCATTTCCAACAAGGCTGATCAGTTTTTCTGCCGACAACTGACCGATATAATCTTCCATGCTGATTCCTTCCTTTGGAAGTAATGCCACAAAACTGTATCCATCTTCATATGGTCGGATAAAACCGGTCGTGCTGTCATCTTCCAGATAATATGCTTCTGTGGAATACATCATATCCACCGTCTGCTGTGTTCCATTTTCAGAAGTAAATGTGCCTGACTCTACATCCTCCTTTTCATATGGAGACTGCCACTTTGCATCAAAAGCAATGGCATTGATCAGATACATTACCGAATTGTCTTCGATTTTGTCTAATATCTGTGGGATCATTTTTTCTGTTTTTTGCGAAACCCAGGTATTGATATCTTTTAATGTATGCTCATCAAAAGGTGCCTGATAAATTTCCGCATCAAATAATTTACTGTTTTCTGCCAGGAAATCATCCTCCACATGTAAAGTGTCTGCATCTTTCAGCCAGATTGAATTTGCAATGTTTAGATGCGCATTCTCTGTATCGGTCAGTTTTTTCATATACGAAGAAAGTTCTCTGCCCTGCTGCCCTACCGGTGTTCCATCCGACAGAACCTGCTCCATCTGTGACAGCGTATTGCCTTTTGCACCATTTTCTGTCATGGTAAGCGCTGCTAATACTGACAATGGAGATATCATCTCATTTTTTCCATCCTCATATGTCTGCTGCAGCAGATTCAGGGCAAACTGGCGGTATCGATAACCGAAGGACGTTTCCGCGCTGCCATCTTCCGTTTTCTTTTCTGTCGTGTCAGCCTCTGCCTGCTGATCCTCATTTCCTGTATGATCGGCGTTTTGTTCACTGTCCTCCGACTGTTGCGGCGTCAACCGCTTCGTCGTATCAGATAATCCACTGCCACACCCGAATAATCCTAACGTCATACATCCGATCAAAATTGTAACCAGTTTTCGTTTCATATGCTTTGTCCTCCTTTTTTCGATGGTTTGTAAATATGTTCTTCTACTGCTGTTATCTTTCTATAAGGAAAGACGCTGATTTTTACAGTTGGTTACAAAAAACTAAAAATATTTGTTACTTCTCACTCCCGAATCACTTTCTTCAGCAACAAAACAGCAACTGTTTTACTACTGACTAAACAGTAACGATTACTCTCAAAA
>OHEN01001097.1_pt1 | contig 10465 bp, 7 predicted proteins | sample 1567291 | NCBI WGS metagenome assembly OHEN01 (sample SAMEA3879592, study PRJEB24766) | human gut metagenome | biome: human-associated habitat; feature: feces | place: USA | collected 1985/1987
TATCCTGTATTTCCAATATAGTGTTTGATTTAGTATTTGTTGCAGGATTTGGCATGGATGTGGCAGGTGCAGCACTTGCTACAAGTATAGCGATGTTTATTTCATGGCTTGTAAGTATTGCTTATATAAGAAAGATGTTTCCGGAGATTCAGTTTACATTCCTGCCACGAAGATTTTCAGGGAAAATGATGAAGGATATCCTGGCAATTGGTCTGCCTGTCGGACTTAATAATTCGCTGTATTCATTAGGGCATGTTGCATTACAGACCTTTAATAATTCCCAGGGCGCCGTATTTATGGCAGGGGGTGCAGTAGCAGGAAGAATTACGGGCTGCTCCAATATAGCAATTACCGGCTTGTCTTCGGCAGCCACTACATTTTCAGGGCAGAATTACGGTGCAAAAAAATATGATAGAATTAAGGAGGGACACTGGAAAATTCCGATATGTTCCGGACTTATTACCCTTGGCTGTGGCTTATTTTTCATTATGATACATAAACCGTTGATACGTTTCTTTTCATCAGATGAAATGGTGCTGATGTATGCGAGCAGACATGTTGTTGTCATGTTGCTTTCCCAGTGGTTCTATGCCATTTTTAATTGTATAATATCTATTGTAAATGGAACGGGAAGGGTGCGTTATACGACCATTGTTAATATTCTGATGCTTTGGGCAGTCAGAATTCCGAGTGCCTATATTATTAACAGATACTTTGATGGAACATGGGTAATGTTGTGCTTCCCAATTTCTTTCAGCTTTGGAATGTTTGCAATGATAGGTTATTACCTGTTCTCTCCGGCATGGAAGGAAGTTATGAGACTGGCAGAGAATAAACCACAAGATTATTGACATTTGTTTAACTCCCATGTATGCAGCGGCATCGCTTCCGGTGGGGGTATATGGATGCTATGCTTGTACTTCAGGCTAAAATCCGTGGATTTATGGAGGAATAAAATAATGTCAAAGGATGAATATTTAATTACAGATGCACCTCTTAAAGCATTGACTGTTTTTGCAATGCCTATGATTCTGGGCAGCTTTTTCCAACAGATATATAATATGGCTGATTCAATTATTGTGGGTCAGTTTGTCGGCTCTTCTGCACTTGCGGCAGTTGGAGCCTGTGCTGCGCTTACGAATGTATTCATTTGTGTGGCACTTGGTGCCGGTGTAGGTGCAGGGGTGCTTGTGAGCCGTTACTTTGGTGCCAGGGATTATAGTAAAATGAAAACAATCGTATCCACATCATTGATTAGTTTTCTGATTCTAAGCATACTTCTGGGTGTATTTGGTTTTGGATTTTCTAATATAATGATGAATGCATTACAGACACCTGCTGATATACTGGATGAAGCAGTATTATACCTGCGGGTTTATTTTGTAGGATTTCCGTTTTTGTTTATGTACAATATCCTTTCAACGATGTTCAATTCCATCGGTGAATCGAAGATTCCGTTGGGCCTTTTGATATTTTCTTCTGTTTTGAATATTGTTATGGATCTTTGGATGGTGGCAGGTTTAGGGCTGGGTGTGTTCGGTGCCGCCCTTGCAACTCTCATTGCGCAGGGGATTTCCGCAGTGTTTTCGCTTTTGATTTTCTTTAACCGGATGCGTCGATATAAAAGCCGCTTTAACTGGTTTGACAGGCAGGAGTTACATTCCATGCTTCGTATTGCAGTACCATCGGTTCTTCAGCAATCCACAGTGTCAATTGGTATGATGATCGTACAGGCGGTTGTAAATCCCTTCGGTACACAGGCGCTGGCAGGTTATGCGGCAACCATGAGAGTAGAGAATGTTTTTTCACTGATATTTGTATCCATTGGAAATGCGGTTTCGCCCTATGTTTCCCAGAATCTTGGAGCAAAGAAAATTGAACGTATCAAAAAAGGATACCATGCTGCACTGGTGTTGGACCTGTGTTTCGCAGTCCTTGCTTTCATAGTCATTGAAACACTGCACACCCCAATTTCTTCCTTATTCCTTGGAAAAGATGGAACCGCTCTGGCATATCAGGTGTCCGGGGATTATATGAAATGGCTGGGATATTTCTTTATTTTTATGGGTATTAAGATGGCAACAGATGGAGTTCTTCGTGGACTTGGAATTATGCGGCCGTTTCTCATTGCCAATATGGTAAACCTTGCCATTCGGCTGTCAGTTGCCTTGATTTTTGCACCGCGTTATGGAATTGCATTTGTCTGGCTTGCTGTACCGGCCGGATGGCTTGCGAATTTTCTGATCTCCTATGGGGCACTTAGAAAATCATGGCCGGTTGATGAAGGAGTTTCATTCCGGTAAATTTCTCTTAAGTTTTGATGGGAAGCTGGATTTGTATGTTAAGAGGTATATTTTCGTTACTGTTCACTGGCAATATCCTGCGAAGCGTGTTGCTGTGAACAGTAACATATTTTCTTATAGACATGATATAGTATGAGTGCTATAATAAAAATAATTTTTTATGGCATTTATTGGCAAACCGGTTGAAAAGCCGGGGCGCAAAGCCAGAAGGAGCTAAAGTCAGATTGAAATCTGGCCATGCCAGCCGGTTGCATCATGCCTCAGTGATAAAAAAAGGTAAATGTTAAATGGGCATTATGGAAAAAGTTCCTGTAAAATTTTTTACAAGGAACTTTTTTTTGTCTTCAAGCGGATATTCGCAACCTCCGCAAGTAACTTACCTGATTCAGTTAAATTTATAAAAATATGCTGCAATAAAATTGCAGATATTAGAACAGGAGAGAAATAGAGTTGGAGTTTACACATCTTCACGTCCATACAGAATACAGTCTGCTGGATGGTTCCAATAAGATAAAAGAATATGTAGCCCGTGTCAAAGAACTTGGCATGGACAGTGCGGCGATCACAGATCATGGAGTTATGTATGGTGTGATTGATTTTTATCGTGCAGCAAGAGCCGAGGGAATCAATCCGATTCTGGGATGTGAGGTATATGTAGCTCCCGGTTCCAGATTTGACCGTGAAGCAGGAAGCGGCGAAGACAGATATTACCACCTGGTTCTTCTGGCAGAGAATAATCAGGGTTATGCAAATCTGATGAAAATTGTGTCCAAGGGTTTTACAGAAGGATTCTATTATAAACCGCGAGTAGATCTTGCGGTATTAAAAGAGTACCATGAAGGGATTATTGCCTTAAGTGCCTGCCTTGCAGGTGAGGTTGCCAGATATCTTCAGAGAGGCATGTATGAGGATGCAAAGGCAGCAGCTCTTCGTTATCAGGATATTTTTGGAAAAGGCAATTTCTTCCTGGAATTACAGGATCATGGAATTCCTGCGCAGAGACTGGTAAATCAGGAGCTTCTCCGTATGCACGAAGAAACAGGTATTGACCTTGTTACAACCAATGATGTGCATTATACAAGGGCGGAGGATGCTGATCCTCATGATATTCTTCTCTGTCTGCAGACAAACAAGAAACTGGCAGACGAGGACAGAATGCGTTATGAGGGCGGCCAGCATTATGTGAAATCCCCTGAGGAAATGGCAGAACTTTTCCCATATGCTTTGGAGGCCCTGGAGAATACTCATAAGATTGCACAGAGATGTCATGTTGAGATTGAATTTGGCGTGACCAAGCTTCCAAGATTCGATGTGCCGGATGGTCTTACATCCTGGGAATATCTGAACAAGCTATGCTTCGAGGGACTGGAGGAACGTTATCAGCCGGTTACAGAGGAATTAAAAGCTCGTCTGAATTACGAATTATCTACTATAAAAAATATGGGCTACGTGGATTACTTCCTTATAGTATGGGATTTTATTAAATATGCCCGCGATCATGACATTATGGTAGGACCGGGACGTGGCTCTGCAGCGGGAAGTCTGGTTGCTTATACCTTGGGCATCACACAGCTTGATCCTATTCGCTATGATCTGCTCTTTGAGCGATTTCTGAATCCGGAACGAGTATCTATGCCTGATATTGACGTTGACTTCTGCTTCGAAAGAAGGCAGGAGGTTATTGAATATGTCCGCCGTAAATATGGGGATGATTGTGTGGTTCAGATCGTTACTTTTGGTACGCTGGCAGCCCGTGGTGTGATCCGGGATGTGGGCCGTGTACTGGATATGCCTTATGCACAGGTGGATTCCATTGCGAAAATGATCCCGCAGGAATTAAATATTACTATAGATAAAGCCCTTACTATGAACCCTGAGCTGAAAAAAGCATATGAAGAGCAGGATGAAATTCATTATCTGATCGATATGGCAAGACGTCTGGAGGGACTTCCCAGACATACCTCCATGCATGCGGCAGGTGTTGTTATCAGCCAGAAGGACGTATCAGAATATGTACCGCTTTCCAGAGCGTCGGATGGTTCCATTGTCACACAGTTTACCATGACAACACTGGAAGAATTGGGACTTTTGAAAATGGACTTCCTGGGACTTCGTACCCTGACTGTGATCCAGAATGCAGTAAAGCTGATCCAGAAGGATGCAGGAGTGACTCTGGACATGCAGAAAATCAATTATGATGATAAAAAGGTTTTGGATTCCCTCGGCACCGGTCGTTCTGATGGTGTATTTCAGCTTGAAAGTGCGGGAATGAAAAACTTCATGAAGGAGTTAAAACCGCAGAGCTTAGAGGATGTCATCGCCGGAATTTCCCTGTATCGTCCTGGACCAATGGACTTTATTCCAAAGTATATCAAAGGAAAAAATGAGCGCGACAGTATTACTTACGAATGCAAAGAATTAGAACCGATCTTAGAGCCGACCTATGGCTGTATTGTTTATCAGGAGCAGGTGATGCAGATCGTGCAGGAACTTGCCGGATACACGATGGGACAGGCGGACAATATCCGTCGTGCCATGAGTAAAAAGAAACAGTATGTCATTGATGCAGAGCGTCAGAACTTTGTTTACGGCAACGAGGAACAGGGAATCAAAGGCTGTATTGCAAACGGTATCAGCGAGCAGGCAGCGAATAAGATCTACGATTCCATGGTGGATTTTGCAAAATATGCATTTAATAAATCACATGCAGCGGCTTATGCAGTGGTTTCCTACCAGACAGCGTATTTTAAATATTACTATCCGGTAGAATTTATGGCAGCGCTGATGACGTCCGTGATCGATAATACCAGAAAAGTTTCCGAGTATATTTTTACCTGCCGGCAGATGGGAATCAAAGTGCTTCCACCGGACGTAAACGAGGGGGAAGGCGTATTTACCGCAGTTGGAGATAACATCCGCTATGGACTGTATGCAATCAAGAGTATCGGAAGACCGGTCGTGGATCTGATCTTACAGGAGCGCACAGAGAATGGAACATATAAGACTCTGCAAAGTTTTCTGGAGCGTGTTTCCTGCCGGGAAGTCAACAAACGTGCGGTGGAAAACCTGATCAAAGCGGGGGCGTTAGACGGCCTTGACGGAAACAGACAGCAGATGATCACTGTTTTTTCCACAATTATGGACAACCTTGCCTCGGAGAAGAAAAAGAGCATGTCCGGTCAGATGACACTCTTTGATCTTGTGCCGGAGGAAGAAAAACAGGACTATGAGATCCGTCTTCCGCAGCTTGAGGAATACAGTAAGGAAATCAAGCTTGGTTTTGAAAAAGAGGTGCTCGGCATTTATCTGACGGGACATCCGCTGGAGGAATATGAGGAACGCTGGCGCAAGAATATTTCGGCGGTCACAACGGATTTTGTCCTGGATGAAGAGACAAATGAGGTGAAGGTAAAGGATAACCAGAAAGTCACAGTCGGCGGAATGATCACAGAAAAGACGGTCAAGTACACGAAAAACAATAAAGTCATGGCATTTCTCACATTAGAAGATCTCGTCGGAACTGTGGAAGTGATCGTATTCCCGAACAGCTATGAGAAGTACAGCTCCTTATTAAATGAGGATGAGAAGGTATTTATCACCGGACGTGCCAATGTAGAGGAAGATAAAAATGGAAAGATCATCTGTGAGCAGATCACTTCTTTTGACAGTGTAAAAAGGGAACTCTGGCTTCAGTTTTCCACGAAGGAAGAGTTTGAGGCGAAGGAGCAGGAACTTTATGGAAAGCTTCATGATTCGGATGGAAGAGATTCGGTTGTCATTTACATTTCATCCATAAAAGCAATGAAACGACTGCCAAATAACTACAATATCTGCATAAATCAGGAGATTGTGAACAATTTGACGAACTTTCTGGGTGAAAATAATGTAAAAGTTGTAGAAAAGAGCATTGAAAAGAGAGCGTAAAGATATTAAAATAGTGTAGATTAGATAAATAAATATCTGTAAATGGGTAAACAGATATTCAATGGGTATATTTATTTTTAGGAGGGAACTTATAAAATGGCAAAAGAGATCAAGACAATCGGTGTACTTACCAGTGGCGGAGATGCACCTGGAATGAACGCAGCAATTCGTGCAGTTGTAAGAGAGGCAATTGTAAAAGGATTAAAGGTAAAAGGAATTAAGAGAGGATACGCAGGACTTCTTCAGGAAGAAATCGTAGATATGGAAGCAAAGGACGTATCTGATATTATAGAGCGTGGTGGTACGATTTTACAGACAGCACGCTGTATGGAGTTTACAACAGCAGAAGGACAGCAGCGTGGTGCAGAGATCTGTAAGAAACATGGCATCGACGGAATCATTGTTATCGGTGGTGACGGTTCTTTCAAGGGAGCTCAGAAGCTTGCGGGACTTGGAATCAATACCATTGGTCTTCCGGGAACCATCGACCTTGATATTGCATGTACCGAGTACACGATTGGATTTGATACAGCAGTAAATACAGCAATGGAAGCAATCGACAAAGTTCGTGATACATCAACCTCCCATGAGCGTTGCAGTATCATCGAGGTTATGGGACGTGGCGCTGGTTATATCGCATTATGGTGCGGTATTGCAAACGGTGCTGAGGATATTTTACTTCCGGAAAAATATGACTATGACGAGCAGAAATTAGTCAACCACATCATCGAGAACCGTAAACGCGGTAAACAGCATCATATCATCGTAAATGCTGAGGGAATCGGACATTCTTCCAGTATGGCAAAGAGAATCGAAGCTGCAACCGGTATCGAGACACGTGCAACTATCTTAGGTCACATGCAGCGTGGTGGAAGCCCGACATGTAAAGACCGTGTATATGCGTCTACCATGGGTGCCTTAGCAGTAGACTTACTCTGCGAAGGAAAGACAAACCGTGTAGTAGGATACAAACATGGCGAGTATATTGACTTCGATATCAACGAAGCACTGGCAATGCAGAAAGGAATTCCGGAGTACCAGTACGATATCGCAAAACAGCTTGCCATCTAATAACAGACAGATTGGATGACGTGTATGACACAGGATGTATTATTGACGATTTCCGGACTGCATGATATGGTATTTGCAGATCCGAAAGAAAATGAAGAGAATGAGCCGATCGAAGTGATCACTCCGGCGAGCTATTACTGGAAGAACGGAAAGCATTATATTCTTTATGATGAAGTAATGGAAGGGATTCCGGGGGTGGTTAAGAATAAGATCAAGATCACCGGTGAAGATTCGATGGAGATCATGAAGAGCGGAATTACGAATGCACATATGGTATTTGAGAAGAATCAGATGAATGTCACATATTATGATACACCGTATGGGCAGCTTCATGTTGGAATTCATACACGGAAGCTGGATGTGAATGTGGATGATGAGCGAATTGATATTGCTGTGGAGTACGGGCTTGATGTGAATCATGAAGCGACGGCAGACTGCCGGATCGCAATGAGCATAAGACCGAAAGCACAGGCAGAGGAAGCAATTTCAGGAAAATAAAACAAAAAGGGTAAATGATTCAATCAGCTCAGAATCATTTACCCTTTTTTGTTACTTGTTCCGCAGTCTTGCCCAGAATCCTTTTTTCTTAGGTGGAGTCTCAAGAGAACCTCTGACTCCTTTTACTGCAGTGATGTAAATACCGCTTACGGTTGCTTTTACTTCTTTTTTGACTGGAATAAGATCATAGATGCTTGCATCACACATCAGAGTCATGATCTTTGGTCCGACTTTTGCCTTGACTACAGGTACCTTTGAACGACGAAGATACTTAGGTGTATTCTCAAGAACAACTGACGGGAAACCGGCATCTTTAAGCTTCATCTTACCTTTGTCGATAACCAGGATGTTGACCTGCTGTGCAGCAGCTGCAATCATCTCTTCCTGTTCTGCCTGCTTTTTCTGCGCTTTCTTACCGAGGAAATACAGAACAACCAGGGCGATAAGCAGTACGGCAAGAATTACCAGTAATACGATCGTTATCTTACTCACGGGTTTTCCTCCTCAAATCATATTTACACATAGCTTATTGTAGCATTGTTTGTAGACAAGTGCAAGTAATTTGAAGTTTTTGGCGGCTTTTTGAAAGTAATGGAAAATCTGAAATAAATGTGAATTTTGGGAAATCCCTTTTCAATGACGGATTATGTGTTATAATCATATGTAGCGCTCTGATGTGGGTGATTTGGACAGTCAGAGAGAATGAAGATATAAGAGGTGTAAAAGAAAATGAAAAAGAAATTAGCAGTACTGGTAGCAGGTATCTGTGCATTGTCATTATTTCTTACCGGATGCTCCGGTGAGATTTCCAATGATTATGTTACGATTACAAAATATAAAGGTGTGGAGATTGATAAAGTAGATGCGGATGCGGTATCGGATAATGATGTAGAAGCACAGATCAACAGTGTACTTCAGTCTAAATCAACTACAACAGAAGTTACAGACCGTGCAGCACAAACCGGAGATACGGTAACGATTGACTACGAAGGAAAGAAAGATGGTGTGGCATTTGATGGTGGAACAGCGACAGATGCACAGCTTACATTAGGAAGTGGTCAGTTTATTGACGGATTTGAGGATGGCGTTGTCGGACACAATATTGGCGATACTTTTGATCTGGATCTGACTTTCCCGGAGAACTATGGAAATGAAGATCTTGCAGGTCAGGCAGTTGTATTTACCGTTACACTGAAGGGAATCAGCCAGACCGATGTACCGGAACTTACCGATGAATTTGTACAGAGTGTTTCTGATACTTCCAAGACGGTGGAAGAGTACAAAAAGGAAATTAAAAAATCTCTGAAAAAAAACGGCAAAGAAAACCAGCAGAATACAATCAAGGAAAATGCATGGAAAGCAGTACTTGAGAACACAACTGTGAACAAGTATCCGAAGAAGGATCTGAAGAATATGATCAGTTCGATCAAGACACAGTATAAGAATATGGCATCTTATTATAACCTTGATTTTGCAGATTTCCTTAAACAATATATGAATATGGATGAGGAAACTTTTAATTCAAAGGCAACCCAGGCTGCAAAGGATCAGGTAAAGGCCAACCTTGCGGCAGATCTGATCATTGAGAAAGCAAAGATCGATGTGTCAGATAAGACACTTGAGAAGAAGTATAAGGAGTATGCAAAGGCTTACGGATACGAAGATGTAGATGCACTCAAAAAAGCACTGGAAGATGCTGGAAACCTGGAGAATCTGGAGAAGACAGCAAGACTGGATATCGTAGAAGACTGGGTAGCAGACAACTGCAAGCAGGTGAAAAGTACTTCATCTGACAGCAGCAAAAGCGGTTCAAACAGTACAGGAAGTACCGGCAGCACAGAAAATACAAAATAGATATAAGCAAACATTCAAAAGGCGGAGAATAAAATCTCCGTCTTTTTTCTTCCTGAAGGGAATGGTATGATATAGAAAGTAATTGTTTTTACAAAATGAAATATACTACAGGAGGACAAGATGAAAGCAGTACTTTTTGATATGGATGGCATCCTGATCGATACAGAGAAATATCTGACAGTATACAAACAAAAGGCAATGCGGGAGGCGGGATACCGGTTGGATCTGGAAACGGCATACAAATTCCGCAGCTGTGCATCCGTATTTGCAAGAGAGCAGATGAAGGGAATTTTTGGAGAGGATTTCCCATACGATGAGCTCAGACGGCGCAGACAGGAGCTGATGAGTGATCATATTGCGCGTTTCGGAATTGAGAAGAAACCGTATGTGGAAGAGACGATCAAGGAGCTGAAAAGACGTGGTTATCAGACGGCAGTCGTGACGGCTACAGCGGAAGACAGGGCTGTGCGTTATCTGGAAATGGTCGGATTTAAAGAGCTGTTTGATGAAATCATCAGTGCATCTATGGTGAAATTGGGAAAACCGAGACCGGATGTGTATCTCTATGCCTGTGAGAAGATCGGGCGGAAGCCTGAAGAGTGCATGGCGGTCGAAGATTCACCGAACGGGGTAAATGCGGCTTACCAGGCGGGCTGCCATGTGACGATGGTTCCGGATCTGACACCTGCAGACGAAGAGGTCAAAAAGATGGCAGATCATGTCGTTCCAGACCTGCGAGGACTTCTGGAATATCTGAAATAACCCCTGAAAAACCTGCAAATATTCATTTTTATATACAGAAATTTTGCTGCTTT
>OHEN01001098.1_pt1 | contig 10454 bp, 6 predicted proteins | sample 1567291 | NCBI WGS metagenome assembly OHEN01 (sample SAMEA3879592, study PRJEB24766) | human gut metagenome | biome: human-associated habitat; feature: feces | place: USA | collected 1985/1987
GCCCTGCAGGAAGAACCGGTTGGGGAATTATTGTAGGAAAATGGGGTGATTATGATGTAAGTGGTCTGCAAGGAAGTATCACAGACGGCGGAGGATATGCATTCCTCATGAACAGTATCAAACCTGCCTGGCCTTTCATTCCGATGGTGAAATATCAGCCTCAATATGCAAAAGCTATCGGCAAGTGGATGTTGAACAATGCAAGTGCATGTCGTTTGTTCTATCCGGGGGAAATAGATGAAACACATCAATGGGCTCCGGAATTGAAGGACATTACTTATGATAATGTTTCTTATGAAGGTTTACGAAAAACGGATGACTATGGAAAAGCATCATTAAAAGGAGTTAGTCCGGTTGCAATCGGCGATGGTCCCAAATGGATAAAAGGTAATCCGACGGAAAGCATGTTCAGTGTTTACAGCTCTTCTCCTGTTGGTATTTTGGGGGCCATTGTTTGTCAAACGAATGTGGAGGGTATTCTCCGACTGGATTGCAATGTCACAGACTTCTATACAGAGAAACCTTATCCGGTCTATCTCTATTATAACCCTCATAAAGAGACCAAAACCATTACTTATCAAGCTACCCAACCATGCGATTTGTTTGATATTGTTGCCAAAGAATATATAGCAAAAAATATAAAGACAAATGGCTCCGTTGAGATCCCGGCCAACGACGCAAGAGTAATTGTGGAACTTCCCGCCGGAACAGAATTAGAACTGAAAAATGGTAAGATTATTGCGAATAAACAAAATATCATTTCATATAATTAAATCTAAGTGTATAAACTATGAGTAAGCATTTATTATTATTCATTCTTATTCTTGCTGTTTGCACAAATGTCTTTGCACAGCAAACCAAGAGTATTTCGGGTGTGGTATACGACAGTAATACCGGAGAGGCTTTAATTGGAGTTTCTGTTCTTGAAGTGGGAACGACCAATGGTACTATCACTGATTTTGACGGTAGATATACATTAAAAGTATCGTCAAATAAAGTTTCATTCTCGTATGTAGGTTTTAAAACTGAAATTGTAAACGTAACAAATAGCGGAACGTACAATGTAAATCTAGTGTCCGATAATGAATTGGATGAGGTTGTGGTTATTGGTTACGGTACTCAAAGAAAGAGTGACCTTACCGGTGCTTTGGCTTCTATAAGTAGTAAGGATATTAAGAACTATGCAGTATCTAATGCATCCGAACTACTAACAGGTAAGGCAGCCGGCGTATTTGTTGCCGCCAGTTCCGGCCAGCCGGGATCGGATGCAGTGATCCGCGTGAGAGGTTTAGGGACCGTCAATGACAACAATCCATTGTACGTGGTTGATGGACAGTTCATGGATAACATCAGCAGCCTGAATCCATCTGATATTGAACGTATGGAAGTATTAAAAGATGCTTCTGCTTCTGCAATTTATGGTTCCAGAGGTGCTAATGGAGTGGTTATCGTAACTACGAAACGCGGTAAAAGTGGAAAGCCGGATCTGAATGTAAATTATGCTTTTAGTGTGGATTCGAGAATTAATAATTTCTCCACGTTGGATGGGGATGAGTTTCGTGAGTACGTGCGTTATGTGGCAGAGCAGACACTAAAAGTGGATCCTTCCAATAAAATGGCAAATTCTATATTGAAAGAGGGTAGTACGGATTTGAAGTCCGGTAACACGGATTGGTATAAAGAGTTGAAACGTCCTTCTCATCGACATGATTTAAATTTATCTGTTCGTGGTGGTGGGGAACATTCAAATTATTATATCTCTTTGGGTGTTTTAGATTATCAAGGAATGGTTGAGCATGACGATTTTACCCGTTACACGGGACGTATAAATCTGGATTATGATATTACAGATTTCTTGAAGTTTGGAACATCGACTACGTTAGGATACACGGATGTCAGCTCTCCAGGTATTTCTTTGTACACGGCTATAGGATTCCGTCCTGATTATCCGATATATAATGAAGATGGAAGTTATTATAAAGAAGGAAATTCATATAATCCTGTTGCACAGAATGATGCGAAGAGTTATAATGATAATTACAGTATTTTGTCCACGTCGTTTTTGGAGTTAAATATCTGGAAAGGATTGAAATTAAAGACTACGTTATCATTGAATCAGAATATGTCTTATTCGGAATCTTATACCCCGACATACTTGACTTCAGATAATAAAGGGTATGGAACGGAATCTACAAGTCGTTCGTTTACTACTGTTTTTGATAATACGTTGTCTTGGGTAGGACGTATCAATGATATTCATGCTTTGGATGCCGTGGTTGGTATTTCATTTGAGCGTACGAAAAGGCGTGGTTTTGGAGTCGATGCTAAAAATTATCCGATGGATAAGGTTTTAACTGGAATCACGAATGCTAGTGAAATTGTACGTAAAAGTGGAAGTGGTACGGTATATGGCTTGCAGTCTTCTTTTGCCCGTATAAATTATCGTTTACTAGATAAGTATTTACTTACTTTCACGGCACGTTATGATGGTTCTTCTTCTTTTGGTTCCAATAATCGGTATGGTTTCTTCCCCTCAGGGGCTATTGCTTGGCGTGTGAGCGATGAGAGTTTTATGAGAAATGTCAAGTTCCTAGATGATTTGAAGATTAAATTCAGTGTAGGTAAGACGGGTGTTCAGAACTTTGATTTGGGAAGTTACGCTAATAAGGATTTATATTCAACAGGAAGTTATTTAGATAATCCTTCTATTGTCCATAGTCAGCTTGGAAATAAGGATATTAAGTGGGAAACTACCGTGCAATATGATTTGGGTATTGACTTCTCAATCTTACGTTCTTTACTGAGTGGTAGTATAGCATATTATCGCAAGAATACTGATGATTTGATCTGGACTTACACTCCGCCTTCAAGTTTGGCCGTAGAACCTATCCCAACAAATGTGGGGTCTGTACGAAATCAAGGTATTGAAATCTCTCTTCGCGCTAATTTGTTACGCGGAAAGAAAGATTGGAGTTGGGAATTAGGATTGAATGCTTCTCATAACCGGAATAAAGTGCTGGAACTTGTGGAACAAGGTGAAACAGATAACGGAATGGGAATTACGATACAGGGGTCCGGCAACCAAGTGTTGGCAGAAGGACATGCGATGGGTGCATTCTTTGGTTATCAATATGAGGGAATTATTCAGGATCAGGCCACAATTAACGAGTTGAATGCCCAGGCTGTGGCTGCTGGTAAAAATACTTACAATGGGTCTGGTTTACGTCCGGGACACTTGTTACTCCGGGATGTGGATGGAAACGGTTACATTGATAATAAAGACCGAATGATTATCGGTTCTCCGGAAGCTGACCTCATTGGAGGATTAACCTCGACATTAGCTTATAAGCGTTTAAGTTTATATATGCATTTCGGATTCCAGATAGGAGGAAAGAAATTGTTTAATAAAACATTACAAAACTTACCGAATCAATTAACTGGATTGGTGGATTATAATTTGGATAATCGTTGGAGTGAAGATAATAGAGATGCTAAATTGCCAGCCATGTATATTGGTGATGGGGTTGCTCCAAATACTTCTTTATCCTTATTTAATGCTTCTAATCTTCGTTTGCAGGAACTTCGTTTATCCTATGATATTCCCAAATTGTGGGGAGGTAAATATTTGAATTCCGGAGAAATTTATTTCACTGCAAATAATCTTTTCGTAATCACAAAATATCCGGGACAGGATCCGAGTACGATCGGTTCGGCTACTTCAAATTATGGTTCAAATTACGAGAATTGGAATTATCCGTCTTCACGTACGTTCTCTTTTGGTGTTAAACTTAATTTCTAATTATCTTGAGTATGAAAAAAATACTGATTGTATTTTCAATTATAATAGGTCTTACCAATTGTCAATTGGTGGATGTGTTGGAACAGGATCCAATGTACGAGTTGGATCTTGAAAATGCGATAACTTCGCCTGAAATTGCGGAATTAGCTTTGACTGGTACGTATGCTTGTTTACCAGCAAAAAGTACGAATTACACGTTTGCCACATTGAGTGGTAGTTTTATGTCGGGAGCTTTATTACGTCAAAATTTTATTACTTCCGGGGTTGCTATTTATTATTCAGAGAATTATTTGCCGACTCTTTCCTATAGTACCTTCGGAGATGAAGAGTGGGGGTGTGATTATGAGGTTATTAAGAATGTTAATTATTTGTTGCAAGCCTTGGAGAAACTTGATGATAGTGAATTCAAGGCTGGTAGAAAAGCAGAAATTATCGGTGAATGTCATTTTCTTGCGGCATTGTCGTATTTCAGATTATTACGCCAATTTAGTGAGTTCTGGGATGAAAATAGTAATTATGGTGTTTTGATTCGGGATGAGATACCCTCGGTTTCTAATGCCGTGAAAGTACGTGCTACTGTTGCTCAAAGTTTCGAGGAGATTTATAAGCACTTGGAAATAGCTTTGAATCAGGCTCCAGAATACACGATTTCTACACAGGCTTCCGTGCAAGCAGCAAAAGCTTTGAAGGCTGTTGTGTTATTTTATCAAGGAAAATATAGTGAGGCCGCTGTTGCTGCAGACGAGGCTATTACATCGACAAATCCTCTAGATCCTAGCTATTCTAATGTATTCACGAATGCGGAGACATCGAAAGAGGTTATTTTCTGCCGTGCTTTTGGTACGGATGACGTGTCTGATGTGTCATATTTTATGGAGAAAGCTTTTGGTGCCACTGGTATTTGGGGTCCGTCAGAAAATTATATGAATTTGATAGAAGGAGATCCCCGGAAAGATTTGGTTACGGAGAATAAAGATGTTGTTTATAGCGGAGTAACCTATAATGTAAATACCGTGAAAAAATTATATATCCCAGGAGAGGGTGTTCCTGTAATATTTTTACGTACGGCAGAATTGTATTTGATTAAAGCTGAAGCTTTGGCTCGTAGTAATGCTTCAATTGCTGATGCTTGGGTTCCGATTAAAGAGTTGCGTAACCGAGTAGGTGCTGATGTGACAGAACCAGCTAGTAGGGATGAATTGATGGACGAAATCTTTAAAGAATGGTGGATCGAGATGGCTTTTGAAAATTGGCACGAGTGGTTTGCTATGCGAAGATTTGATCGGTTGCTAGAGATGAACAAGAGTTTGGCAGAGCAATTGGAAGATGAACAGGAAAAAGATGATGAGGATGGAGGCAATAGTTTTGAGCAAGCATTCTTGCAGAAATTAGAATGGAGAAAGATTTATAATATCCCAACATCCGAAATTAATGCCAATTCTGCATGTGAGCAAAATCCCGGATACTAAAAGAGATGGTCATGAAACAATTTGTATATATTATATTCCTTTTATTAAGCCTTCATGTTTCGGCTCAAACAGAGAAAAACTATGGTATTCAGTTTTATCATGGAACTTGGAAGGAAGCGTGTGATAAGGCTAAGGTTGAGAATAAACTGGTTTTTGTGGATTTTTATACAAAATGGTGTGGTCCCTGTTTAAATATGGCGGAGAATGTATTCATTCTCCCCTTTATTGGCGATTTTTATAACACGAATTTCGTGAATATGAAAATTGATGCCGAGAATGGGGAAGGGGTAGAGCTTGCCAAGCGTTATGGTGTGAATTCTTACCCAACCTATGTATTTGTGGATCCCCAAAATGGTGATGTGGTACATCGGAGTAAATCTCGTCAAGAGGCTGAACAGTTTCTTGCCACGGGAAAAAGTGCATTAGTACCGGAATTGCGTTCCGATTATCTAATTGAAGAATTTGCTAAAGGGCGTGACGATCGGGAGTTTTTGAAAAATTATATTCATTATAATGCCTCGATTTATGAACGAGAGAATGTGCAGAAGGCTTTTGATATGTTGATCAAAAAGGGGGCAAAATTAACGGATTCGGATGTTTGGGATATATTTAAAGCTAATATAAAAGGTACGGATAATCCTTATTTTCAGGAATTAGTGAAAAATTATGATGTTTTCGTGAAGGCATTGGGAAAAGAGATCGTGGATAATAAGCTGTATATGGAGACTCGTAATATTTCTTTGGAAGAATTAAATAGGTTACCGGAATTTAAGGGAAAATCATTGAACAAGTATCTGGTACAAATTAATGCTTTGGTTCGAGATAAAAAATATGATGAAACCGATGTATTGATCCGTACCACGATGGCTGATACATCTATCAATCAGCAGGATTTTATAGAACAACTTCGTTTTATTGTACGTGGTAGTTACTGGTCCCCGGATTCTCCGGTAGAATGGTTAGGTAGGTGCGTTTCTTATCTACAATATATTGCTTATAACAGTGATGACCGTCAAGATCCGTATATCCATCAGGAGTATGCTGCTTTATTGGAACGTTTGATTCGTTTGACTCCGGGTGCGGAGAAGGTTTTCCCAAAATCAGTCATGGAGAAACCGGAATTCGGAGCAAAAGAATATAGTATGCGTCCTAAGAATCTGGCACAAAAGCCAACAAGAAAGAAGAAATAGTGTGTGATGTTAATGTTTGTACCAAGGGGCTGTTCTGATAAAGAATGGCCCCTTGCTTTTGATCATGATTTTCTTTGCTTCGGGCATACTATACTATTCCTTTTAGATTCATACCGTGTTTACGCAAATTTTCAACATTGTTTGTCCGTGAGTGACATGGAAGTGATACGTAGGAAGGAGGAAAAAGCCTACGTGACCGGTTATGCCTTGCGTCGTGACGTGAAAGGAAAGGAACAGCGTGTCTTCGTGCTTGGGGATGCCGATTGTATCAGTAACGGGGAACTCGGAGCAAACCGGGAATTTCGTCGCTCGAATTATGCGCTTACGGATGGAATGTTTCGTTGGCTTGTTTATGATGAATATCCTATTGATGTTAGTCGTCCGGCAGCCAAGGATAATGACACGTACCTGACCCCGGGAGGATTCGCATGGATCAAGATATTCTTGCGTTGGATATGTCCGGTACTGATCGTGGTGTGTGGTTGCGTGATCTGGGTGATGAGGCGGATGAAGTAAAGTAAGTGTTTCTGATCATACAAAGATTCAGGTTTTAGCCGTAAAATGGCTGATACCTGAATCTTTTTTTAGTAGATAATGGTTGAAGGTGTTTCAAGTCTCGGATTAAGCGTTAAATTTGTCGGAATGGATATTGAAATTTAGGGTACATGCAATTATCAGAAGATCAAATTATAAAATTAGCCCCGGATGCGGCATCCGTGAAAGCCGGGAAGGGATTGGCCTCGGCAGCGAAATGGGTGTTGCGGGGAGCGAGTGACCGGGCGTTATGGGGGCATTGTCAGGGAAGTGGTAAGAATCCTTACCAGACGCAGGTCGATTTGCAGAATATCGCTTTCAAATGTTCGTGTCCCAGCCATAAGTTTCCTTGTAAACACAGCTTGGGGCTTTTGTTTTTATATGCTTCTCAGTCGGATTTATTCACGACAGGGGAAGAACCCGATTGGGTAAAGGAGTGGTTGGAGAAACGTGCGGGGAAAGCGACGGAGAAGAAGGAAAAAGCTGATAAACCCGTGGATGTAGAGGCTCAGGCGAAGAGGCAGGAGGCTCGACACAAAAAGGTGTTGAACGGTGTGGACGATTTGCAGGGGTGGTTAAAGGACCTTGTGCGAAGTGGTCTGTTAAACGTTCCGGAGCGGGCGCAAGCCCTGTTTGCCGGGATTTCCAAGCGTATGGTCGATGCACAGGCTCCCGGTTTGGCGGGGATGATGCGGCAGTTACAGGAGATTCATTATTTCGGTGAGGACTGGAAGTACGAGTTGACGGCGGGAGCAAGCCGGGCGTACCTCGTGGCGGAATGCTACAAGCACCTCGATCAGTTGTCCCCGGAATGGCAGGATGAAATCCGTACTCTCGTGGGATACCCGCAGGCCAAGGAGGAGGTGTTGGCTAACGGGGAACAGGTTTCCGACGATTGGTTGGTTGTTGCTTTGGAAAGTCTGCAACAAGACCGGTTGACGGTAGAGTACAATTGGTTGTACGGCCGACAGACCTGTCGTTATGCTCTCTTCTTGCAATTCTTAACACCGGGAGCTTTGGCGGAAACCGCTTTATTACCGGGTAGTGTTGTTGCGGCTGATGTGGTGTTTTACAAAGGCGTGACTCCGACCCGGGTATTATTCCGTGAACAGAAAGGTACAAGAGAACCCTTTATCCCATACGGAAAAGGATGTTGTGCGGGATTGGCAGAGGCCATGCAGGTCTATCGTGAGAGTATGACCCGTAATCCTTTCACGTATGAAGTACCTGTGTTGGTTAGCGAGGTGCGTCTTGTGATGCACGAAAAACAGGTGTGGATTAGGGATAGCAACGAGTATCTGATTCCGTTAACCTTGGGAGAGGCTGGCAAATTGAAAGGTTTTGCCGTGACCGGCGGACGGGAATTCACGGGGTTCTTCCTTGCCGGGGAGCGATCATGGAGAGTGTTATCGTTATGGATAGAGGATAAATATTACACGTTAAGCAATGAGTATAACGGATAATGTCATAAATATAGCCTTGTTGGGAACGGCTAACCGGGAGATGACTTCCGGCGAGTTACCGGAAGATCTTGCCGGGACGTTGGAGCGGGTAAAAGAGAACGCTACGGACGGGGAGGAGGTCTTCTATAAGGGGGCTGCGGCTTTTTTCGCTTACTATCGTTCGGGTTTGGAACCTTTGAAGTTAAAAGATCCTGTTCCGGTTTCAGAGGCTGGGCCGGAAATGCGGCCTTATGTCGGTCAGAAAGCGGCTGCGATACTAAGTATTTTGCTGGGGGAAAAGTATGCTAATATGTTGCTTTTTTGGTACCGGAAAGCGGCAGAGCGGGAACAGTTGATTCCGCCGGAATATCTGCCGCAAGTGTTGACACGAGTTTTTCAGCCGGGGAGCCAGACGGCAAAACGGGAGCGGCAATTACTGATCTCTCTGGTGGGTAACCGGGGGCGTTGGTTATTACCCATTATGGGATATGCTGCTTTGCAGGAAGAGGATGATGATACGTGGGAAACAGCCACTCATGCCGATCGAAAACTGATACTTTCACGGGTACGTCGTGAGAATCCTGCCCGGGGTATCGAGATGTTACGTGTTGAATGGAAAAACGAGTCTGCCCAGCATCGTGCGGAGTTTCTGGCTTGTCTGGAGACCGGTTTGTCGGTAGCGGATGAGGATTTTTTAGAGGAAGTACGGGGTGGTGACCGGAGTTCTACCGTGCGGGACGAGGCCCTACGTTTGTTACGTATGATCCCAGAATCCCGAATCTTGCACTTGTTTGCCGAGACGTTAAAGAAACATTTGCATTATCGTCGTTTGCTTGGTTGGTCTGTGGACCCGATTGCTTACACGGAAGAATTCAAGAAGTTAGGAATAAACGAAGTGAGTAGTAATAAAGGCGAGAGCGACAGTGATTATATCCTGCGACAAATGGCACAATGTATGTCCTTTTGGTGCGAGTTTTTCGATTGTGATCTGGAGACGGCAGCCCAGCGGATGCGTAAATCACCCCCTTTTTCAAAACATATTTACTTGACAGATACGATACTGGGTTATAAAAATCGGGATTGGGCCTACCACGTGCTGAAAGATGAACGGGTACTTCAGTCTCCCGACTTGATGCAATTGGTTCCCTTATTATCAGTGGAACAGCGGGAGCAATTGAATTTAAGCGGAAAAGCCGACCGGAATTTTTACATCAGTCAATGGTTCGACGAGGACGATAGCGAGTGGGGAGAGAAATTCTCCCGGGGCGTGTTGAAGATGATTTACGCCATGGACTATTGTTATTATGACCGTCCGATCTGCGAGGCGCTGGCTTTACGCCTTCCTGCCTCGATGTATGATTACGTGTCCACTTTAGGGACGTCACGGGAGAGTAGTGCCAGCCATTGGGAGTTCACGGTTCGTTTGCAACAACTGTTATTGATGAAAAAGGAAATAATACAGGCGTTTTAATTTTAGATTTTAGATTTCAGATTTTAGATTTCAGATTTCAGCCGCACGGGGTTGGCGCTTTTTAAAGGATTCTTTCATCTAAAATTGTTTGGGTATAAGAGACAAATATCAAAAAGTAAAAATATGGGTTTATTATTAAGACAACACGCAGAACAGCAATTCGAGGAAGAGTTGCACGAGTTAAAGAAAAACGAGACAAATAAAGTACCGGAAAATTGGCAACTATCCCCGCAATCGGTGGTTACCTACTTGATGGGCGGGAAACTGGCAAACGGTTTCGAGGTGACCCCGAAGTATATCGGGCATCGTCGTTTGATGGAGATCGCTGTGGCCACGTTGGTTACGGATCGGGCATTGTTGTTGTATGGTCTACCGGGAACAGCCAAGAGCTGGGTAAGCGAGCATCTGGCGGCGGCTATATCCGGTGATTCTACCCTGATCGTGCAGGGAACGGCAGGGACGGGCGAGGAGGCTATTCGTTACGGGTGGAATTATGCCAAGTTATTAGCCGAAGGGCCTAGCGAGGGGGCTCTTGTACAAACTCCCGTT
>OHEN01001101.1_pt1 | contig 10437 bp, 7 predicted proteins | sample 1567291 | NCBI WGS metagenome assembly OHEN01 (sample SAMEA3879592, study PRJEB24766) | human gut metagenome | biome: human-associated habitat; feature: feces | place: USA | collected 1985/1987
CATTGAGATTTCCCTGCGCTCGGCATAACGGATGGCATAGCCTTCGCGCTCCTTGTCTCGTAGAACAGGTGGCTCAACCATCACCTGGAAGCCCATCGGTGCCTGGTGCGCTGCGCCGTGGCGCTCGGAGCCAGTCCTTCTATCCAGTCTGCAATGCTCATGGTTTTACGTATTTATTCTATTTACTTGCACAGTTAGACAAATGTTGTATAATATCGCAAGTAAATGGGAAATATTTGGATGCTGTCTCTGAAGTAATTGGACAAGTATAAGGCGTATCTAACTTACATATATGCATATTATGTGATGTCGTCAAGTAAGTTGAGCGACGTATAGGTGCTCATGACGAATTCTTATCATAGACTGTCTAATGGCATTTTCAAAAATGAAATTTTTTACAATAATAATCTCGTGAAATGCCCGAATGAGCAATTTTGTCGGATAAGAGGTGGTTTTTATGGTAATTTTGTCGATTAAGAAGAGTTTGTACAGTGCGAGAAGTAGACACAGTTATATCTTGAACTCGGCGTATGGTTCTTTCTGGATTCAGCCGTCCAGATCTTTGTTGGTGTGGTTGCCCGTCGGTTTCCCGGCCTGAATCAGGAGGACGGTTACCGGCAAAGCGAACCTCGATTATTGTCGGCCGACACGACAGGGCATCTCTCAAAGGATAGACTTTCGCATTCTTTGAGAGGTGGCGCTTAACACAATCTCGATGGGCTTAAGTTTATGTATGCGATTCGAGACACCGACGCTCAAGCCTGCTCTGAGGCTCACGGACAATAATCCTCTCCCCGTAGGGAGCCGAAGGGAAATAGACCGGCACGGTGATCTGGCAGTTGTGTAATATGCAACATGCAGATGGATGTTTTTTTCGCAAAGTTGATTCCCAGGTTTATTCATTGGCGAGATTCTTCCTCGGTCGTCCTCTTTTAGTTCCTTAGTGTTGTTTGTCTGTTTTCCATCAGGTGGCTGGCCCTCTTCTTATGGAAAGCTACTCATAACTTCGGAGTTAGCATGAGAAAGCAATGGTTATATCTTTGCGAATCTAACTCAAGTGACCGAGTATCACCAGAATCGGTGGCCGACTATCCGCCGGAATATCTATTAACAACCTGAAAGTTGTGTGATCTCGATTATTTATAGTACCTTTGTCTATGATAAGACAAGGTATTTTGATATATACGATGATGGAAATACAGGTTAAGAATGTCATCGCAGATGATATTGATGAGTGGATGTTGCATTCACAGACTATTGCAATGATTATGTTGAATCGAATGGAGCAGTTCGGTATGACTCAAAAGGCGTTGGCTATGAAGATGAATTGTTCGCAGCAGTATATTTCCAAAGTGCTAAAAGGACGGGAGAATATGTCATTGGAAACTCTGTGCAAGATTGAAAAAGCATTGGATGTCAAGATAGTGAATAGCAATAATGAATAACCACTTATAATAAGGCAAGGATATGTCAATACAAAGCGAAACGGCATTGCAAGCCGGACTAATAGCCATTCTCAAGCAAATGGACTATGAATATGTCCAAATTGCGGAAGAGAATCATTTGTATGCCAATTTCAAAAGCCAGTTGGAAATCCACAACTGTAAAAGGTTGGAGTAACCTGGGCGTACTGAGTTTACAGCAGAGACGTTTAGGAAATTTCTTATCTACCTTAAAGAAGGCCTGTCGGAAGATTTGTATAGCTGAGATATACGACAGGCGAATTGATTGTATGATGAGTGACGATGATAGATATTGTCATGAAAGAAAGAATTGACTTAGAGAAATAATGGCAGCAACAAGATATTATTATTCGGACACGATTTCGATGTTCCTAGACAGGAGCACTGATGAAATTATTGGTAAACTTGCTCGTGCCAGCCAGCATGACATCAACGACGAAACCTCCAATTCATGGTTAGAGGAGATTGAGTCGTTGAAAAATGTTCTTGTGCCGTATAAAAACAAAGGTAGCATCTATTTTGAATACAATATTCCTCGAATGGGAAAACGTGCAGATGTGATTCTTGTTATCAATGAACTTATTTTCATTCTAGAATATAAAACTGCAAATAGTAAGTTTACTCACGAAGCTATTACTCAGGTATGGGATTATGCTCTTGATTTGAAAAATTTCCAAGAAGGCAGTTTGGAACGAATCATTGTGCCTATTCTGGTTGCACCATCAGAAAATGATAATAATTGCATATTCGTTCTTCATAATTTTGGGGATGATGTTTATGAACCATTGTTGACTAATGCAAATCTTCTTGATGAAGCCATTTCTATTTCGTTGTCACAAATTCCCCATAGTGTTATAGAACACTCTGCAGAACGTGATGAGCGATGGGCAAAGAGTGGCTATGAACCAACCCCAACCATAATTGAGGCAGCCGTTGCACTATACGAAGAAAATACTGTAGAAGATATTACGAAACATGGTGGAGATATTGATAAAGCTTCAGATGAACTTAGACGAATCATAGACTATTGCCGTGAGAATAGTCGCAAAGCTATCTGTTTTATTACCGGTGTTCCTGGTGCAGGCAAAACGCTCATTGGGCTAAATACGGCCATCGACCAATTCAATCGTGGTGAAAAAGCCGTTTATCTATCGGGAAACTTTCCTCTTGTAGAAGTATTGCAAGAAGCGCTTACACGTGACTTCATTCGTCGTGAGAAGATTAAAGCAAAGTTGGAAGGTCGTAAATCATGCACAAAAAAAGAAGCCAAGAGTAAAGTCAAGGCTTTTATCCAAATGATTCACCACTATCGTGACCTCTATCTCGAGGGTACAGAAGTTATTGGAAATGAAATACGACCAAAAGAAGGCTATTTCATTGATCATAAAGATAAGGCTTATATTCCAGCTGAGCATGTCGCTATATTCGACGAAGCTCAACGTGCATGGACTGGAGAAGAGCTAAAACGTTTTATGCGAGAAAAGAAGGACATCAAAGATTTTCCTTATAGTGAGCCTGAATATCTCATATCCTGCATGGATCGTCAAATAGATTGGGGAGTTGTCGTTTGTCTTATTGGAAACGGACAAGCCATAAATAAAGGCGAAGCAGGATTGAAGGAATGGATTGCGTCCTTAAACCGCCGTTATCAAGATTGGGATGTATTCATGTCAGAGTTTCTTGTTGAATCAGGGGATATAGATAAAGAAGAACTGGCATTGATTCATAAACAATTGAAGCCTTGTGAGGACCTTCACTTAAAGATGTCAATGCGTTCATTCCGTTCCGAAAAAGTGAGCATCTTCGTTAATCAACTCATAGCCCTTCAAAAAAATGACGCTGCCGCCACCCTAAAAGAATTAGGTAATTATCCCATAGTGCTGACTCGCTCGTTAGACACAGCAAAGCAGTGGTTACGAAAGCATGCGCGAGGAAGTGAACGTTACGGACTTCTTGCCAGTAGCAAGGCAGAGCGTCTGAAAGCCATTAGTATAAATGTGCGTTATCAACCCGACTTCGTTCATTGGTTCCTCGAAGATGACTCTGATATTCGCTCATCAAATACTCTTGAAGATACACTTACGGAATTCAAAGTACAAGGTCTTGAAATTGACTGGGCATGTGTAGTCTGGGATGCAGACTTGCGTCTTAACAAGAATCATACGGCATGGCAACATTACCAACTTCGTTCAGGTACTATGTGGCAGAACATTAACAAGCCTATCAACCAAGAGTACCAAATTAATGCCTATCGTGTACTACTTACAAGAGCTCGTCAAGGTATGGTGATCGTTGTACCGAATGGTGATAATGGCGTGCCGCCTGATGAAACAAGAAAACCAGAATGGTACGATGAGACTTATAATTACCTTAAGGAAATAGGTATTAATGAAATAAATTGATAACATTTAAACGATAATATGCCACTCAAGTTTATAGATTTGTTTGCTGGATTAGGTGGATTTCACCTTGCGCTTGAGCAACTTGGTTGCGAATGCGTATTTGCGAGTGAAATTAACCCAGATCTTAGGCAATTATATGAAAGAAATCATGGAATATCATGTGCTGGAGATATTACTAAAGTAGATATTAAAAAAGAAATTCCAGCACATGACATCTTATGTGCAGGTTTTCCATGCCAACCATTTTCTAAAGCAGGGATGCAAGGCGGATTTGGAGATGAACAAGGACGTGGTAATCTTTTCTATAGGATTATGGACATTCTTAATGAACATAAACCAGAATATGTGTTTCTTGAAAATGTCCCTAATCTTAAATCGCATGATGGAGGTAATACATATAAGGTGATCTCTGAACAGTTAAGTGCACTCTATGATATTGCTGATGATATAATTTCGCCACATCATTTCGGTATTCCTCAGCATAGGACTAGAATTTACATTGTAGGGCGTCTTAAATCTCTTGGAGGATTACGTGACTTTAGTTTTCCATCTCACGAGGAAAAAATGGAGTGTAATATTCAGTCTATTTTAATTCCGGAAGATGAAGATTACATGTCAATGCGTCCAGCAACAAGATGTCATATTGCTGTATGGCAGCACTTTCTGGATATTCTTGCGGAGAATAATGTTCCTATTCCTACTTTCCCAATATGGGCTATGGAGTTCGGTGCAACATACGATTACAAGGGACGTGCTCCATATTTTCAGACTCGTAAACAACTCGAAGGCAAACGAGGTAATTTTGGGCAGCCTATACGAGGTAATAGTAAAGATGACTATTTACTTTGCCTCCCCATTTATGCACAGGATAATCCATGCAAAAGACGTAGTGACCAGGACCATAAATTTTCTTTCCCAGATTGGAAAATTCAATACATTGCTCAGAACAGAAAATTTTATCAGGAGCATCAGGATATCCTCCAAGATTGGATTCGGGAAATTCAACAACCGGGTTTTGAGAATAGCCACCAGAAATTAGAATGGAATTGTGGTCATGAAGAACATCCGAATATGAACACAAAGATTATTCAGTTCCGAGCATCTGGTATAAGGGTTAAATTGCCTACATATTCTCCTGCTCTCGTGCTGAATACGACTCAAATCCCTATAATTCCTTGGATTACTACACCTAAAGGGGAACATGGGAGATATATGACTCGCCGAGAAGCCGCTAAACTTCAATGTATGGAAAATCTTCGTGAAATACCTGATACAATAGCCAAGGCATTTCGGGCATTCGGCAATGCAGTCAATGTGGAGGTGGTCAGAAGAATTGCTGAAAACTTAATACCGGAGGATAGACGATGAAGAAAATTAACGCTGTATCTATCGCTCTTAAGCCAAATGTTTATAGTACATTCAGAAACTTGAATAATACGGTTTCCAATACTCTTGGAGAGTATGTTGACAATGCCGTCCAAAGTTATTTAAATAACCGAGAGCTGCTTCTATCTATTGACCCTAAATATAGATTGGAAGTAACTATAACTGTTGATTGGGAGCAGAAATCCATCGTAATTGAGGATAATGCTGCCGGTATTGATGCTGACAATTATGAGCGAGCTTTCGAACCAGCTCATGTTCCTATCGATGATACTGGACTCAATGAATTCGGAATGGGTATGAAAACGGCGTCTGTATGGCTTGCTAATAAATGGCGAGTTTATACAAAAGCTCTTGGTGAATCAATGCAGAGATATACCGAATTTGATTTGCATAAGGTTACAACGGAAGGTAGAGAGGAACTCTTAGTAACGGAAACACCGATGCCAATTGAGGCTCATTTTACCCGTATAGAACTAACAGAATTGTCTAACCATGCACCGACAAGCAATCAGATGGATAAAGTACGTCGTCATTTATCCAGCATTTATAGAAAATTCTTGCGTAGTGGTGAGGTGGAAATTAAAGTCAATGATATAAAACTGGAAGCACCTTGTTTTGACATTCTTAATGTTCCTTATTATAAAACGCCAAAAGGTAATAATATACTCTGGAAAAAGGATGTTAATTTCGAAGCAGGTGAATATAAAGCTCGAGGATTTATTGCAATTCTTGATAAAATTCAAAACAATGCTAATGGTCTTGTCCTAATGCGTAGAGGTCGAGTAATTGTTGGTGGAGGTGATGAACGTTATTTCCCTCAAGTTATATTCGGCTCGCCAGGTAATTTCCGTTATAAAAGGCTTTTTGGTGAACTTGAACTGGAAGGTTTTGAAGTTACGTTTAATAAGAATGGATTTCGTGACGAAGAAGATCTTTATGCTTTTATGGGAGCATTGCGAGATGAACTTAAAAATGATGGATTCAATCTTCTTGGTCAAGCCGATAATTACCGTCAACGGGATCGTGAACAGCATAGTGAAATTGCAAAGAATGTCACGAAAGCCCTTAACAAAGAAAGCAAACCGAAACAATTAACTCGGCTTGTGCAGGAGACTGAGAATAAAATAAACGATCAGGAGCATATTCAGCAGTCAGAGCAACTTATTCAGCAGGCAGAACGTCTTGGCGGTAATTCGGAATCTTTTACTCTTGGAAAGGAGCTTTACACGCTTAATATTGAACTTGTATCTGAAAATGATAGTGATTCTATCTATTCCGTTACAATGGGGGATACGGATTCTAGCGACAAAACATTGTTTGATGCCAAGGAATCCCAATTGGTTACGTGTAAGATCAATATAGCGCATCCTTTTTTTACTCGATACGATCAGTTCAAGAAAGGTAATGACTACATGCCAATTATATCGGTATTCAAGGCTCTTACCCTTGCGGAATTGATGGCTCCAAATTATGGAGTACAATCAGCCTCCAAACTTAGGCTACTGTTTAATCAAAATCTTATGCAATAGAGAATATGGAAATACAAATACTTAATACCCAAGATACCAGTAGGTTTACTCCAATTATTGGGAGCCGAACATTTGAACTCCTTGGGCGTTTTGCAGAGAAACTTGACGAAGATGAACTGAATACTACAAGAGATGAGACTGTTGAGATCTTGTCTTATTGTATTGATCCAAAGCAAAGTGTTCCACAGTCCATTACTAATCTTGTGGTAGGATATGTGCAGAGTGGTAAGACCATGTCCTTCACCTTGTTATCTGCTCTTGCTCATGATAATGGATTCAGAGTCATAATTTATTTTGCAGGAACAAAGAACAATCTTCTTGAACAGACGACTAAGCGCCTCCGCAAAGATCTTATCAATGGTAATGAGAATGCGGCATATTATAAGTTACATGAGAACCCTACTCTTGATGATGTGCAGAGAATCAGCAACGAGTTCAAGATTACCACAAAGCCTACAATACTCATAACAGTTCTGAAGAAAGGCATTCACATTGACCATCTCTCAGAAATTTTTCAGACTGCAGCGATTAAGAGCATCTTGAAAAATCAAGGAGTAATGATTATTGATGATGAAGCAGATCAGGCTAGTCTTAATGGCTATGCTTTCAAAAATAGCAAATCAGATGACTGGGGTGAAGACGAATTTACTGCAACTTATAAAAGTATCCTTGCATTAAAGGCCTCATTACCCAATCATTCGTATATCCAATATACAGCAACACCTCAAGGCCCATTGCTTATTAGTATTCTTGATCTTCTTTCTCCGAAGCATCATAAAGTCCTCACACCAGGTAAAAAATATACTGGAGGTAAGACTTTCTTTCAAGATGAACCCGGTCTTATCCTAACAATTCCCGACAATGAAGTTTATCATAGCAAGAGAAATGATTTACAAGGCTGCCCCCAATCTTTGAAAGACGCCCTTATACTCCATATAATGGGGGTGGCTATTATCGTTAAAATTAAAAAGCGGGAGCCATTTCTTTCAATGATGGTTCATGCTGATAAGGAACAGGATGCTAGCGAAAAGTTTCACGGCTGGATTAAGAATATTATAGGGGTTTGGACGGATATGCTTAATGCTGGTTCTCAAGATCTGGCATACATGGATTTTATTAGAGAATTTAATTCTATGTATCTAGAGGCTATACGCGAATATGCGAGCCATGATGAAGATTATCCGGCATTTGAGGAGATAATGTCACAAGTCCCAGATATCATATATGAGACTAACCTTATGCTGGTTATCAGCCGAAACAAAAAGAAAGGGCAGACCTATGATATTGATTGGGATGGCAGTATTTCCCACATTCTTGTTGGTGCAGATATGCTCAACAGAGGGTTTACTGTTGAGAGATTGGCAGTTACATATATGCCTCGTCACAGTGTCGGCAAATCTACAGCAGACACTATTCAGCAGCGTTGCCGTTTTTTTGGATATAAACGCAACTACCTCTATTCTTGTCGAGTATTTCTTCCAGAAGATACGGCTCTCGAATATCGTGAATATGTTGATCATGAGGAAGAAATGCGTAAATGGCTCAATGAAAATACAGATCTCCGTAAGGTTGAAAAACTATTGTTGATATCGCCAAGCCTCAATGCGACGCGTAAAAACATTCTTTCGAAAGATACTGTTTACTGCAAGTTGAATGGCTGGAGAAAAATGAATGCTTTCCAGAATATAGAAGCAAATACCAAATTTGTGGAAGATTATCTGGGTTCGGTTTCGTTCAAACAGTATCAACCATATGGAACAGATGACCGGGATCATCGCTATGCAAAACTTTCAATTGATCAAGCAATAGACTTTTTGACAAATTTCAACTTCCAATGTGCTCCTGATGCAGCGAGGAAACAGGCAACTTTAAGATATATCCAATACCTTGCCTCGCAAGAAAATAATCCCATGCAGTATGTGTATCTCATTCACATGGCATATAAAAATATTGCAGGGCGAGAACGTGCATTTAATCCAGAGCGAAAGATAGTAAATAATGTTCATGCTGGTCATGACCCCAAAGGCTCTCATATCTATCCAGGTGATTCGGAAATTAAATTTGAGGATGCCATTTGTATACAATTGCACAAAGTAAGATTGAAGTGTTTAGATTATAAGTGGAACGGTAGGACTGCCTATACTCTTGCTATTTACTACCCGAAAGATTTTGCCGTCAGTTATGTTGAACCCAAAAATCCGGAAAAAGGCCATGAATGAGGTATATCAACTATTCAAGGACATCTCGAACAAACCACTGGAGGATGGATGCTATGCGGCTGATTCTGTACCTTTTGCTTGCCAGCATAAAATAGGGGTTTCCTCTGAGGGCTATCCGACTTTTTTTATTAAGGCATCAGGAAAGGATGAGGCTCTTGATATTACGTTGGAGTTTATAAAGGTTTTGTTTAACCGAACCTGTCGCTTCATTGAGAATGATGAAGTGCGGGAAATGGATGGATATGCTATAGTTTCTATGAGTGCAAGTAATGGTGATTATCAGAAATATTTTATTGATGTACTTTGCATACTCTTGCAGGAATTGCCAGACAATATCACTATAAAGATTCTTAAGACGGAGTTGATAAAAATTGCAGATTTGTTTAGTAACCTTAGCAAGCCGTCAAAGAAAACTTTGCAGGGTTTATGGGCTGAGCTTTTCATTATTGAACAAGCTAATAGTCCAGAGTATCTTCTCCAAGCATGGCACATATCACCAAATGATAAGTTTGATTTTAATGATGGCAGAGATAAGATTGAAGTTAAGAGTACTAGAACAGTAAGACGGGTCCATAAATTTTCTTTAGAACAACTTCACCCTAATACCAACTCTAATCTCATCATAGCTTCTGTGTTTGTCATTGAAACTGGTAAGGGTAAGACTATTTTTGATTTGAAAGATTCTATCTGCAAGAAAGTTTCAGACCTAGGGCTTCAGTATCGACTTAATGAAATAATTGTTCAGACTCTTGGTTTTGATTTTGATAAGGTGTACGATATAAGTTTCGATTATCAACAAGCGCTTGACACCCTAATGTTTTATGATGTTCGGGATATTCCGACGATAGCAATTGAGAGTATACCAGAATCTATTTCTAACATACATTTTGATTGTGATCTATCAGCAGTTCAAACTATATATGATAAACATTTTGATATAAGCGGAAGTTTACTCTTTAATAGTATACAAATATGAGCAAGATTAACCCAGATACATTGAAGGACTTGTTTCTTGCCGCAATGACTCATGTCCCAGATTTTGAATATATCAGTGGAGAACAACCATTTGTGATTAGATATAAAGGGCAACGTTATCATATATACATGATTAAACTTACGTCAGCCTATTTTAAATCACGCCCAGATACTACACGCGCGCAACTTAATAGACGTGTTTGTTTTGATGAAATAAAGAAGTCTTCAGATCCTTTCATATTTCTCGGATATGATAGTGATAATGACGTACTGGTTTGCTGGAATAATAAGATTGCTAAGGCAAGACTTAATGAAAAGAGTACGGTTTCTTTTTATTCTCGCAAGATATATCAAGATCAGATAGTTCTTGGTGAACCTAAGCATTTTGAATTAAAAAATGGGGATCAACCATATTTTTTTAAGAGAAAGGACCTTCCGCTCTTTTTGGATAGGGTTAATACCT
>OHEN01001128.1_pt1 | contig 10252 bp, 8 predicted proteins | sample 1567291 | NCBI WGS metagenome assembly OHEN01 (sample SAMEA3879592, study PRJEB24766) | human gut metagenome | biome: human-associated habitat; feature: feces | place: USA | collected 1985/1987
CACAGATTGCAGATATTGATTATGGTAAGATTAAGCTCTATGCCGGAAACTACGACTTCTGGTATGAATCCAGCCAGCTCATGCAGAAGCTCGTCAAGGATCAGAACAAGCGCGCCGAGCAGAAGATCCAGGAGCTGCAGACCTTTATCGCCCGCTTCTCCGCCAACAAGTCCAAGTCCCGGCAGGCCACATCCCGCCGCAAGCTGCTCGAAAAGATTTCCGTTGAGGACATGCCCGCCTCCAGCCGCCGCTATCCGTGGGTCGGCTTCAAGGCCGAGCGTGAGCCCGGCAAGGATCGCCTGTTCGTGACGGATATCAGCAAGACCGTCGACGGCGAAAAGCTGCTCAACCACGTGAGCTTCATCGTCGGCAAGGAGGACAAGATCGCCATTCTCGGCAAGAACGAGCTCGCCGTGACGATGCTCTTCAAGATCCTCATGGGTGATGAAGAGCCGGACGAGGGCACAGTCAAGTGGGGCGTCTCGACCACGCAGGCCTACTTCCCCAAGGACCACAACAGCTATTTTGAAAACTGCGACTATGACCTCATCGACTGGATGCGCCAGTTCTCCACCGATAAGCGCGAGAGCTACCTGCGCACGTTCCTCGGCCGGATGCTGTTTTCCGGCGATGATGTCTATAAGCAGGTCAAGGTTTTGTCCGGCGGCGAGAAAGTGCGCTGCATGATCTCGAAGATGATGCTCTCGGGGGCCAACTTCCTCGTGTTCGACCAGCCGACGAACCATCTCGATCTGGAGAGTATCGCGGCGCTCAACAACGGCATGGCCGCCTTCCCCTACAATATCATCTTCACGAGCCACGACCACCAGCTCACGCAGACGGTCGCCAACCGCATCATTGAGATCACGCCTGACGGCATCATCGACCGCCGCTGCACGTACGACGAGTATATGCACATCGCGGGTCAGGAAGCGGAATAAATCATGGAGCAGCTTGCGAAAAACCAACTTCACACCGCCGAGATCACGGGCTATACGTCCGACGGTGCAGGTGTATGCCACATTGCCGGCCGCGCCGTGTTCGTGAAAGGCGCGCTCGCCGGCGAGACGTGGCAGGTCCGTATCCTGAAGGTGACGGCAAATGCCGTCTATGGCAAGGCAGAGCAGTGCCTGTCCCCTGCCCCGGCGCGCACGCAGCCGCCCTGCCCGGTTTACCGCACCTGCGGCGGCTGCAGCCTGCAGCATATGGACTACGACGAGCAGCTGCGCATGAAGCTCCAGCGCGTCAACGATGCGCTCACGCGCATCGGCGGCGTTTCGATGCCGGTACAGGACATCATCGGCATGGAATATCCGCTCTGTTACCGGAACAAGGCGATCTACGCCGTCGGCACGAAAGACGGCCGCGTGGTCAAGGGCTTTTACCGCGCGTCCAGCCATGACATTACGCCTGTGGAGCAGTGCCTGCTCCAGCTCCCGCTCGCGGACAAGGCGGCGCAGGCGGTCTGCGACTGGATGGATCTGCGCGGCGTTGCGCCGTATGACGAAGCCACCGGCCGCGGCACGGTGCGGCATCTGTTCACGCGCTGCGCCATGCACACGCCAGACGCCGTACTGTGCATCGTCTCCGCACGTGGGTTCGGCGCGCAGACGGACGACCTGATCGCCTACCTGCGCGAGCACTGCCCGGAGCTGACCGGCATCGTGCTCGATGTCAACAAGCAGAAAGGCAACGTTGTGCTCGCGGGAGATTTCTATCCGCTCTGGGGAGAGCCGGAGCTGACCGACCGGCTCTGCGGGCTGACGTTCACACTCTCGCCGCAGGCTTTCTATCAGGTCAATCCCGTGCAGGCCGAGCGGCTGTATGAGCGTGCGGTGGAATACGCCGTCAACGCGCCGACGGATCAGGTGCTGGATCTGTACTGCGGCGCCGGGACGATCAGCCTGTGTCTGGCGCGAAAGGCCGCGCACGTCATCGGGGCAGAGATCGTGCCGGAGGCGATCGAGAACGCGCGCCGGAACGCGGAGCGAAACGGTATCGAAAATGCGGAATTTCTCTGTGCCGATGCCGGCGCCGCTGCGGCGGAGCTGGCCCGGCGCGGCGTCCGGCCGGACTGCATCGTGGTCGATCCACCGCGCAAGGGCATGTCCCCGGATGCCATTGACGCAATGGTGTCCATGCAGCCGCCGCGCATCGTCTATGTCTCCTGCGACCCGGGCACGCTCGCGCGCGACGTGAAGCTGCTCACACAGCGCGGCTACACGCTCACGCAGGCGTTGGCCGTGGATATGTTCCCGCAGACGCCGCATGTCGAGACGGTTGTCTTGCTTTCCAAGGGCGAGGTCGACTCGAAAAAGATTCGGGTTGAGTTCTCTTTGGAAGATATGGATATGTCCGAATTTCAGGATGGGGCAACCTACACCCAGATCAAAGACTATGTGCTGGAGCATAGCGGGTTAAAGGTATCCAATCTTTATATCTCACAGATTAAGAGGAAATGTGGGATTGAAGTTGGCAAGAATTACAATTTGCCGAAGTCCGAGGATTCCAGACAGCCACAGTGCCCACCGGAAAAAGAGAAAGCGATCCGAGAAGCATTCAAATATTTTGGGATGATCTAACATCCTGCAAAATGGAGGTTTCTTATGGATAGATTGATTTCTTGTGAGTTTAACATGGATACCGCTTGTGTGGAATTGAAATTTTTTGATGGCAGCAAGATTGCCATTGATACGTTTGCGGTGGAAAACGAGGTTGCCGACAATATGTATCAGCGGTCAGAACTGGATTATCTGATCTACAATGACCCGATTGGATATGCAGACCTTGTTTTGAACGGAAACCCCGAAATTTATCTAAAAACTGTAACTGAATGTAAACCCTTAGATTAAAACTCAGCCCTCTGCCTTTTCCTTGGCAGAGGGCCGTTTTTTGCTTAACAGTTATTGAGCATCCCTTAATTGCTCTACAACGCTGCATTTCGCTGCGTTGTCATACATCATGCAAGGAATCAGCCACCCCAGCAGAAGAAATACCGGAATTGTCAGCAGGACAGGCAGAATGGTGAATCGATACTCAAAGAACCAGAACATACTGCCCAGCATTTTTCCTGCAAGAGGTCCCACCGCCAGCGACAGAATAAAGGCCGCCGCTACGGAGGACATTGCGTAAAATAATCCCTCGTAGATCAGCATGGTTTTGAGCTGCCGGTTCGTCATTCCTACAGCCTGAAGCACAGCAAATTCACGGCGGCGGGAAAGAATACCGGTCATCATGGCGTTGAAGAAATTTAAGAGTCCCACCAGCCCGATGATAGCACAGAGAATACCACCTATCAGAAGGAACATCTGCCGGAACTGAGCAAATTCAGAGCGAGCCGTGGCCTTGCTTTCATACATCAAGGGCGAAAACTCACCGGCAGTGAGCTTCGATAGATATTGCTCTGCTTCGGCCTCGTCAACTTCGTCCGCTGTGTCGAACAGGTAGAGCATCGGAATGGCTGCACCACCGCTGTCCCTCTGTGCGGTGTCCACAGACAAAACTACGTCATATCCAATACCACTATAACGATAACTCATGGAATTCGGAAGTTCTACCAAGGCGCAGACCGTGTACTCTACATCTCTGGCTCCATACAATTTTGCCTGAAAGTACTCCTCCGGTGTATCTTCGGTGAGTTCCCCGGTGCGGCTGTCGATATATTTCACATCGTCCGCATAGGTAACGGTGATCGTGTCTCCCACCTTGGGGTAGTATTCAAGATTGGGCAGATTACCGTAGTCATCTAAGGAAACCGCAATGGCAATGGCGTTATTGTCCGGCTCCAACATGGGAGAAATATCTCCGTCGAATACTTGCAGCTTGTCAAACAGACTGTTATCCAGAGCCTCGATTCTGGTATCTCCCATCACCATATTGCCCCGGTGCTCCAGACGGCTCATATGGCTGTCCAACTGCTCGGCGCTTTCGTACTTTGCATAGTCCTGCCGCAGAGCATTCTCCGTCATCCACAGGTAGGCGGGTTTTCGCACAGCATATCCCGTGCCGGAAAGACTGGCCTTTGTGTTTGCTGCGATCTCTTCGATTTGTTCTGGCGTGATGAATTCATCTGCCGGGTTGTAACGGAAATAGTCGGGCGTGCTGACGATAAAATCGGCGCAGGTCATGGCGGATACATACTTCTCCATGCTGAAGCCGCCCACAAAGGCACACAGCGCATTGAACAGTGTCACCGACAGTGCCAGAGACACCACCACCAGCACCGTCTTTTTCTTGTTTCGTCCCAGATTGGCAAAGGCCATCTGATGGAGCTTTGCTCCCCGGATGCTGCGCCGTTTTTTCTTGGTCTGCATCACATCCGTATATTTGGTAGCCTCCACCGGAGAGACCTTGGCTGCCATTTTTCCGGGCTTAGAACAGGACAAAAGCACCGTCAACAAGGCAAACAGCATGGACCCAAGGAAGATCACAGGCGAAGTGCTGATGGTGGTGATGCCTGTATCCAACTGGATGGAGTGCAAGACAACAGGCACCAAAACAGCGCCGATGCCGTAGCCCAGCAGCAGCCCCGCCGGAATGCCGATCAGACAAAGCAGAAGTGCCTGCTGGCGAATGATGCGTTTGAGCTGCCGGGGCGTTGTGCCAATGGTTTTCAGAAGTCCGTAAAACCGGATATCCCCTGCAACAGAGATCTGAAAAATGTTATAGATGATAAGATACCCAGTGAAAATCACCAGCAGCAAAAAAGCTGCTATGGCGATCACAAGTTCCGGATCAAGCTTCGACTCCAGCTGGGATGAGGTATATCCCCAGTTGACGCCGATCCGGACGCTGTTGGGATCGGTATAGCTGTCCCATGTGTAGCCAAGATCGGTATCCACCTGCTCCATCTGCCCTTGAATGTTTGTGCCGGAGGCCAGCATGACATTCAAATCGGTGCGGAAAGGCTGTAAACCTGTTTTTACTGCCTGCGCTTCGATGTCATCTGCGTAATCACGGCTGATGTTGATGTAATGAACAGGCATTAGTTCATCATAGTCCCAATAGCCTACCAGCGTAAAGGTATCTGTTACAGTAAAGGCGGTTTGATCCTTGTCCGTAATGGAATAGGAAACCGTGACCTCGGCGCCCAGCTCCGGCGTTACGCCAAGCAGCTGCAACGCTGCCGTATCCATGGCTACCTCTTTGCCGCTTTCGGGCATCCGTCCGGTAGTAGGGGTTGCATAGCTCCATTTAGTGCAGTTGGCATCCATGTAGCTGATCTCTGCCGGTACTTTGGCAAAGACCCCCTCCGCAGTGATACCGATTACCTTCCGTATCCCCGCAGCCTTCACCTTTGGGTGGGCAGCGATGCGTTCCGCCTGCTCGGGGGAAACATCCTTAAAGGTGCCGTGTGCATAGCCGCCTACCTGCCGAAACTGGTAGGTTTCATAGCTGGCGTTCAACGACAAGACAATGGTGAACATGGACGTAAATAGCAGCGTTGTCAGCGCAATGGCAAAAATAGCGATCAGATTGCGGCGACGGTTCGCATAAAGAGATTTTAAGCTGAGCTTTCGAATACATTTTCTGTTTTTGACATTCATCGTAGCCACCTCCCGTTAGTTCTGGGAGACGATCCGACCATCTTCGATACGGATAATGCGGTCTGCCATCTGCGCAATTTCTTCGTTGTGAGTGATCATTACGATTGTCTGGGCGAACTTTTGACTGGTGACTTTCAAAAGGCTCAATACATCCTGGCTGGTTTTGGAATCCAGATTGCCGGTGGGTTCATCTGCCAGAATGATAGCGGGTGCTGCCGCCAGCGCACGGGCAATGGCTACCCGCTGCTGTTGACCGCCTGAGAGCTGATTGGGCAGCGCATCCAGACGATCATCCAGCCCAAGTGTCTGTACAATCTGCTGTACGAAATCCTTATTGACCTTGCCACCGTCCAGCTCAATGGGTAGAACAATATTTTCATACACATTCAGCACCGGAACAAGATTATATGCTTGGAACACAAAGCCGATTTTCCTGCGGCGGAAGATGGTCAGCGCTTCCTCCTTCAGGGAGAAAATATCCTGTCCGTCCACCATGACCGTGCCACTTGTAGGGCGATCCAGCCCGCCCAGCATGTGCAGCAGCGTGGATTTGCCGGAGCCGGATGTGCCGACAATTGCAACAAATTCGCCCTTCTTTACACTTAAATCAACTCCATCCAACGCATGAACTGCGTTATTGCCGGAGCCATAAATCTTTTTCAGGTTTTTTGCCTGTAAAACTTCCATAAATGAGTACCTCCATGAAAAAATCTGTATGTATGAAAGGAAATGATCCTTTGATACATACAGATTATCGCATAGGAATCTTTCCACATTCTTTCCGGCGGAAAATGAAATCTAACAGTTTTGATAGAATTGTTGTTATTTCGGCAGAAATATGGAAAACGTACTTCCTTTTCCCGGAACGGAAGCAACCTTGATATAACCGCCCTCGCCGGATATGATCTGTCGGGCAAGGTATAAGCCGATGCCCACACCTTCTTGTTTCTGCACACTATTTGAGCGGTAAAAGCGAGCAAATATCTTCGCTTGCTCACTTTCCGGGATGCCTGAACCGGTATCCGATATATCGATCCTTGCAAACATTTCATAGCTTACGGCAGAAATAGTAATGGTGCCATGCTCTGTATATTTGATGGCGTTGTCTACGATATTAGCCAGCGCTTCCGCTGTCCATTTGAAGTCGAATACAGCAAAAGCATCGGTATCTTGCAGTCGCAAAGACAATCCTTTTTCAGAAGCCTTGGCAGTATATTGTTCTACTACGCTTTCAAGCAGCGGCTGCAGCGCTGCTTGCTGAGGGGAGAGTGAAATGATCCCGTTTTCCAGTCTGGAAAGCTTTACGAGAGAATCGATCAGAAATCGCAGCTTTTCCGATTGTTTGTACAGCGCCTCCACATTTGCCTTCGCCGATGCAGGCAGAGTTTCCTCCATCAAAAGCTCGCTGTATAACAGCAGGTTTGCAATCGGCGTTTTTGTCTGGTGGGAGATGTCCGCAATCAAGGTTTTGATTTTGTCTTTTTCCTGCGCTATATTTTGAGAAGATGCTTCTGCTGCGGAAAGATAGTGCGCAAACTTCGTTTCCAATGCAGACAGCTGGCTTTCATCAAAATTGTTTTCAGAAAAGGAGCCGGTCATGGCAGCGTCCAGCATCCTTTCGATTTCTTCCATCGTTTTTCTGGCCTTTCTCCGCTCCCATAACACAACAGCTGCCGCCGCCAGAAAACACAGCAGTATGATCACAATGCCGGTTTTATTCATCTTTTGTCACCCAGCTATAACCGATTCCATAGACGGTTTTAATGTATTTTTGTGCACCAAGCTTATCCCTCAGACGCTTGATCGTAACAGACAAAGCATTTTCATCCACATATTCTGCGCCATCTGTCCAGATCCGGTCGACAAGGTCTCCACGGGTCATGGTTCGACCACGATTTTCAACAAGCAGACGCAGTAATTTTTGTTCTGTTTTACTCAATTCCACTTTTGAATCTCCCACATAAAAGGTCATAGCCTCAAAGTCAAAGTGAAATAGATCCATATGGAACGGCGCATTTTTATGGTTTGACGCTTGCTTTCGCAGTTGGGTATTCACCCTTGCCCGCAAAACCGAAAGAGAAAAGGGCTTGGTAATATAATCATCAGCGCCCCTCTCCAGTCCGTCTACGATGTCCAGATCGGTGTCATTGGCAGTCAGCAGAATAACAGGAACTCCGGGCATGTTTTCCTTGACCTCCCGGAGCAGCTCAAGCCCACTGCCATCCGGCAGATTGATATCCAACAGGATCAGGGATACACCGCCGCAAAGCAGCTGTTCCTTCGCCGCTTTTAGGTCTTGGCAGGAAATGATCTGACGGTCATCTGCTTTCAGTGCTTTACTTAAACCCTGATTCAACCCTATATCATCTTCAATAATCAATAATTGTTCCATGTATCTCACTCCCTCGTTATTCAAAGGCCACCATTATTTCCTTGGGTAATTTTTCGTTCTCACAGTTCAGAAGATAGGCGATTGCTCTGCTTGCAAATTTGTTCGTTTTCACTGTATCCCAATCGGCAAGCAAAATGACCTCTGCCTTGCCGTTCTCAAAATCTAATGATATTTCGCCCCATTCGCCGTCGCAGTCTGCCTGATATTCGTAGATTGCGGCGGCGATTTTCTTTTTTCGCTTGGTCTTGGATTTCTGTTTTAGCCGGACTGCATGGATTGCGCCCTCGGCAACCAAAAATTCCGTCAACTTGTCCACTGCTTTTCGGTAGGCTCGTTCTGCACCGCTGGCTGTACTGCCCTCAAACATAACCGCCAGTTCTTCAAAGGTGGGGCGGTCTTTCCATGAGCTGACACGCCCACAGGTCATGCAAATTGCTAATCGTTTTTCGAGCAAGGTCTGTTCCCGGTAATTCAGTTTCTCAAATGCCCGCTGCACCTTTTCTGCCTGTATGCCGTTCCAGAGGATATCGGTATAGTTCCAGCTATCGTCAAGGGCTACATCCTCGCCTGTTTCTTCGCCGTCCTCGTCTGTGACATAGAAAGGCTGCTGATTGCGGATACCTCGCACAACTTTCAGATAGTTTTCGGCAAGAGCAAGATCACAGTTGTATTTCTTGGAAAACTCGTTGACCGCATCCTTGGTATTGTGGTACAGCCAAGCCATTGACCGCACCATTTTGTAATTAGTCAGAGAGGATACCGACCATTTTTCTTCGCCCATGCGAAAACGGAGCATAGCATCCCGGATGAACGGATAGATGTATGTAGCATACTCTGCGCCCTTGGTAAGGTCATAGTCCATCAGTTTTTGGAGCATTTGTTCCCGGCAGGAGAGCTTTATATCTATAAATCGGTCTGTGTCGTACAAATCGCCGCCATCCACACCGAGAAAGTCTTTGATGCGCTTGTTAAGCTGCGGCTCGTAGTGGTGTAGGAAGAATGAGAAATGTATCAAATTCTTTTCCTGCAAGGCAGACAGGATATATTCGTTCAGACTGCCTACCTTTGGCGGCTCAGGTTCCAGTTGGAAGATGCGCTCTGCCACATAGGGAATGATACCATCACCGTGCGGATTGACTTGGTGTTTCGGTATGTATCCGGTCATATTCCATGTAAAATCACTCAGCATAGCGCACCTCCCTTCTCATTTCTATAAGAATCCCTTAAGACATTCTTTCATAAAAAGCATGAAGTATTTCTGCCAATTCCTGCGGTGATTCAATATTAACTTCATGTCCGGCACCAATAATCGTTTTTAATTCCACGTTCTTAAGCAATTCTGCCAATTCAATAGAAGCATTTTTATTCGCAGTATCTTTCTCGCCATATAACAATAGTGTAGGGCATGATATTTTGTGCAGAGAGTTGTTAAAGTCCAACTCCATCATGGTTTCGCATAGAAGTAAGAAATCAGCTTTTCTAAATCCCATTTGTTGAAACATGGATTTAGGCATAAATCTAAAGAGAAGATTTTGAAATTTCAGAAGCTTCTTGGGCATTTTATATTGTGTGGCGATAAGCACCAAGGAGCGAACTTTTTTCGGATATTGTATAGCATAGTTCAGAGCTAATACGCCCCCAAGCGATAAACCGCACAAATCAATAGGCTCATCATATTGATTGCAGTAATCTGAAAATGCAGCATATAGATTATCATAGGTCACTTCTTTGCTATGAACTAAATCAGGAAGATTCGGACACAAGCTGTAATCAGTAGTTTGCAAAATATCTATTGTTTTTGTCCAACTGTCAGATGTTTGTCCTAATCCATGCACATATATTTGTTTCATATTGTTCCCCCACTAAATATGTATCTTAGCTTCTGCAAGCAAAGCAGCCTGTTCCATTTCTTTTTCATAAGCTCCTTTGGCATAAGCAACATCACTTTTTGCCCGGAGTTCTTTATCTTTTGCCAGTTTCTTCATGACCTCCGCAAGGTCAGCGTCCAGAGTACCACGCTTTACATAGCGATTTATGGTGTTCAGCCTCTTTTCATATATCTGGATAATCGGATGATCATCTGCAAGCTCTCGCTGTTCTCTGCCTTTTAGATTGCCGATCTGCCGGCAAGTGCGGTGCAGCTTGTCCCCCGGTGCATAGCCGCCGCAGTATTTGGTGTGCCTTGCGTTGGTGGTGAGGAACCACTTGCCGCAGATTTTGCATTTTTTCGGGGCATGACCAACACATAAGCCCTCAAAAAGATCAGACCGGAACATCCCTACAAAGGATACATAGTGCATCCGCTTGACCAGCT
>OHEN01001129.1_pt1 | contig 10238 bp, 9 predicted proteins | sample 1567291 | NCBI WGS metagenome assembly OHEN01 (sample SAMEA3879592, study PRJEB24766) | human gut metagenome | biome: human-associated habitat; feature: feces | place: USA | collected 1985/1987
TAACGGTGCTGTGGTCGCGCCCGCCGTAAATTTCGCCGATGCGCGGATAGGATAAATCTATCAGCTCGCGGCAGAGATACATGGCAATATGCCTTGCCGTGGCAATGCTTTGGGTACGTTTTTTGGTAAATAATTCATCGGGCTTGATTTTAAAATATGCAGCCGTTGCTTCATTAATGGCTTCGTAAGTTATTTGCCTGCTCTGAACGGTGGCTCCCATTTCGTCAAGAATGTTTCTGGCAAGTTCAACGGTTATGGGCATGCTCATAAGGCCGGCATAAGCAACTATTTTGGTATAGGCGCCTTCAATTTCCCTGATGTTTGTGGTAATGCTTGAGGCAACAAGCGTTATAACGTCATGGGGAATTTCAATGCCTTCAAGTTCCGCTTTTTTGCGTAAAATTGCAATTCTTGTTTCAAGGTCAGGCGACTGTATGTCGGCCATCAGTCCGCATTCAAAACGGGAACGCAGGCGGTCTTCGATATTTTTGATATGTTTGGGCAGCCTGTCGCTGGAAATTATAATTTGTTTGTTTTCTTCATAAAGCGCATTAAAGGTATGGAAAAATTCTTCCAGAGTACGTTCGCGTTTTTCCAGAAACTGAATATCGTCTATAATGAGGCAGTCTATTTTACGGTATTTGTTTTTAAAATTTTCCATTGTTCTTTTTTCAATGGAAGTAACGATTTCATTAAGGAACTTTTCGCTGGAAATGTAAAGCACTTTTGCGTCAGGCTTATTTTTTTTAATCTGGTTGCCAATGGCATGCATTAAGTGGGTTTTGCCAAGGCCTACGCCGCCGTAAATAAAAAGCGGGTTATAGGCAATGCCTGGTTTGGCCGCTACTGCCTGCGCTGCTGCATAGGCAAAACGGTTGGAGTTGCCTATAACAAAAGTATCAAAAGTATATTTTACATTTAAATTACTGGGAAACTGTTCTTCAAAAAGAACCGGCTGAACATAGCTGCCGGTATATTCGGGCGGCTTTGCCGGCTGTGCCGGTGCCTGAACTTCTGTTTTTACCGGCTGCGGGGCAGGAGCAGCCGGTTCTTCCTTTGGAGCCTGCTTTTGTACCGGCGCTGCCGTAAAATCAAGGTTTTCTATCTGCAGGCTGAATTCCTTACCGGTTATTTCAGCAAGCAGATTTTCGATAATGGGTTTGTAATTTTCTTCCAGCCATTTTTTTAAAAAATTATTGTTAACGCCGATTATGAAAACTGTGTCTGTTGCCGAAAGCGGTACTGCAGGGCTGATAATAGTATTGTAAACTGTTTCGCTGACAGAATTTTTCAGCCTCTGAAGCAGTTGTTCCCATATTTCCGAAACATTATAGGAATTCATTATTGATAGTCCTTTCCACTGAATTATTTTTAATTTTTGCTGATTTTTCTGCAATATGTCTATCACTTTATTTTAACAAAATTGTCGTTTATTATCAATTGCTTTGTTTTTTTAATAAAATTACTGCCGTTAACCGGTTTTATGCGCAAAATTCTTGAAAAACTTTGTTTTAACGTATTCTTTATTCTTGACACTTAACGTACTATCTAATATAATTTTATCAGCTATCAATTCATTAAAATAGAGAATTTGATAAAACCGTTAATAGTAAGGAGGTAGCAGTTCATGAAGCGTACTTTTCAACCGAATAACCTTAGAAGGAAAAGAACCCATGGTTTCAGAGAAAGAATGAAAACTTTGGGCGGACGTCAGGTTTTAAAAAGAAGACGTGCAAGAGGCAGAAAGAAATTGTCTGCATAATATTATAAATAGGCCGCTCATACGGCCTATTTTTTCAATGCGGGCAGGTGTATATGCATAATTTGAAAACAGACAGTGATTTTTCTTTTAAAAAAGAAAACAGAATTAAATCGAAAAATGCTTTTCAGATTGTTTATAAGACAGGCAGGTCGGTAGTCGATTCCATGTCTGTAATGTACGTATTGGCAAATGATGAAAAAAATATAAAAATCGGTTTTGCTGTCGGCAAAAAAATGGGCAATGCTGTTGTACGCAACAGGGTAAAGCGGCTGATGCGCGAAGTTTTCCGCCACAGGCGCAGCGAGCTTAAGGATTCAATTCATATTATCTGGGTAGCGCGCAAAAAACTTATTGCTGCCGACATTTATACTTATGACAGGATTTTTATGCGTTTGGCCAAAAGGGCAGGTATACTAAAGTAAAGGTGAGAATATGAAAACGGTTATTATTCTGTTAATCCGTTTTTATCAGATATTTATTTCGCCGATGTTCCCTCCGCGGTGCCGGTTTTATCCTACCTGTTCACAGTATGCTTTGGAAGCTGTACGGAAAAAGGGCGCCGTTAAAGGAAGCTGGCTGGCGTTAAAGCGTATTTTAAAATGCCATCCGTTCCACCCCGGGGGATATGACCCGGTTGATTAAGCCGAAATTTATGTATTGCAATACATATATCAAATCAGGGAGTTGAAAAATTTGGACTTTTTAAGCAGTCTTGTACAGGAAGCAATTACTATTCTTTATAATATCAGCGCATCGTTTGGTTTTGCAAACTACGGCTTTGCCATTATTCTTTTAACTGTTATTGTAAAGATGGCAACTTATCCGCTTACCAAAAAGCAGATTCAGTCGATGAAAGCCATGCAGCGCCTTCAGCCTAAAATGAAAGCCATTCAGGAAAAATATAAAGGCGATAAAATGAAAGCCAACGAAGCATTGGCACAGCTTTATAAATCCGAGGGTGTTAATCCTCTGGCAGGCTGCCTGCCGCTTTTAATTCAAATGCCTATCCTTATCGGTATTTTCTACGGCATCCGTGATTTCCAGTATGCAGGTTCCCCTTTGTTCATGGGGCTTGATATTTCCAGAAGCCTGAGCGAATTTATGTCTGCCGGCGGCCCGGAAATTTATGCTTATGCTGTTTTGCCGGTATTGTCTGCATTAACTACTTTCCTTCAGTCTAAAATGACGATGCCTGATACTTCCACCACGCAAAATCAGGTTATGCTTTACGGCATGCCGCTGTTTATCGGTTATATCAGCATCAGCTTCCCGACAGGCCTTGTACTGTACTGGGTTGTAATGAACATTATGCAGATTGGCCAGCAACTTTTTATGGAAAGAGGACAAAAGAAATAAAGGGAGATTTTAAAGATGGATTTTATTGAAAAAACCGGTAAAACCGTGGAAGATGCTTTAAATGACGCATTGGCTGAACTGAAAACCACTGCCGATAAAGTTAATGTTGAAGTTATAGAAGAAGCTAAAAACGGTATTTTTGGTTTATTCGCCAAAAAAGCTAAAATCAGGGTTACATTAAAAGATGCTGCCAGAAAAATCGGCGATATTGTAGACGAAACAGTGGACAGCATTAAAGAAGATTATAAAGCAGGCAAACAGGAAGCTGCCGCCGCAAGGGAAGTTGCCAAAAAAGAAGAAGCAAAACCCGCAGTGCGCGAACATGTTATTGAAGAAGCTGCCGTTGAAGCCGCCAAAGAATTTTTGCAGAAGATTTTTAATGCCATGCGCATTGAAGTTGTAATGGAGAAATTCATCAACAAAAACGAAGGCATGGTTACTTTTAAACTTCATGGTTCCGATATGGGTATTTTAATCGGCAAACATGGCCAGACTCTTGATTCTTTACAGTATCTTACCAATCTTGTTGCCAACAAGAATTCTGCTGAGCGCATCAGAATCGTGATTGATATTGAAGATTACCGCGAACGCCGCGTTGAAACTTTAAACCGCCTGGCACTGCGCCTTGCCGATAAGGTTAAACGTACCGGCGAACGTGTTGTGCTTGAGCCGATGAATCCTCATGAAAGAAAAATTATTCATGTAGCATTACAAAACGACCGCCGTATTACTACGCTCAGCGAAGGTGAAGAACCTTACCGCCGCGTTGTAATTGAATTAAAAAAATAATTTTCTTAATTTTAAACCCAGTCGTTTGTACTGGGTTTTTCTTTTGGAGAACAGATTATGGAAAATACAGCAAAACAATATCAGGAAGAAACTATCAGCGCTGTTTGTACTGCTTTGGGTGAAGGCGCTATCGGCATTATCCGCATCAGCGGGGAAAACGCCCTTGCTGCCGGAGAGGCAATTTTTAAAGCAGCTTCCGGCAGAAAACTGGCTGATTATCCTGTAAATACTTTGGTTTACGGTCATGTATATGATGCAGACGGCAGTATGGTTGACGAAGTAATGGCCGTTTATATGCGCGGGCCTCATTCCTATACGGCAGAAGATGTTGTGGAAATTCAGTGCCATGGCGGTGTACGTTCTTTGCAGAAAATTTTATCGTTAAGCTATGCCGCAGGTGCACGCCCGGCTGAGCCCGGTGAATTTACCAAGCGTGCTTTTTTGAACGGCCGTATTGACCTTGTTCAGGCTGAAGCCGTAATGGATATTATAAAATCCCGCAGTGATGCGGCTTTGAAGGTTGCAGTACGCCAGCAGGAAGGGCAGCTTTCTTCAGAGGTGCGTGAGTTAAGAAAAGAACTGCTTGATGTAATTGTTAATTTGGAAGCGGTTATTGATTATCCGGAAGACGATATTGAAGAAATGACTTTTGCTTCCGTTTTGGATTCCGTAAATAAAACGGCAGAAGGTGTTAACAAACTTTTGGCAAATGCCCATACCGGCAAAATTTTGCGTGAAGGTTTGCGCGTGGCTATTATCGGTAAGCCTAATGTCGGCAAATCAAGCTTTTTAAATTGCCTTTTAAAAGAAGACAGGGCTATTGTTTCCGAATATGCTGGTACTACGAGAGACGTTATTGAAGAACAGTTTTTATTGGGCGGAATTCCCATTGTACTGGCTGATACTGCCGGTATAAGGGAAACGGAAGATTATGTTGAACGCATCGGCGTTGAAAAAAGCCGCCGTATACTGAATGAAGCAGAACTCGCCATTGTTGTGCTCGACGGTTCTGCACCTTTGACTGAAGAAGATTTTGAAATATTGGAATTAGTTAAAGGCCGCAGTTATGTTATAATTATCAATAAGAGCGATTTGGGCAGCGCAAATATAAAGAACAGTTTAAACGGTGAATTTAAAAATGCGCCCATTATTGAACTTTCTGCCAAAACAGGTGCGGGGCTTGATGTTTTTACAGGCTGGCTGCAAAAATTTGTTTATGGCAGCGATAAACATTTGGGTGACGGTATTTATGTTCAGAATGCCCGCCATGAAAATTTGCTTAAAAACAGCCTGGCAAGCATGCAGGATGCGCTTAGTGCTGCCGAAGCACAAATGCCTTATGACTGCATAATGATTGATTTGCGCAATGCGGCCGGTTTTCTTGGTGAAATAACCGGTGATACTGTGCGTGATGAAATAATAAACGAAATCTTTTCTAAATTCTGTATCGGTAAATAATTTTGCAGGTGAAAATATGTACATTACTGATAATTACGATGTAATTGTTGTTGGTGCCGGCCATGCCGGTGTAGAAGCGGCTTTGGCTGCGGCCCGCCTGGGCGGTAAAACGCTGCTGGCAACTCTTTCAATGGATAATATTGCTTTAATGCCGTGCAATCCTTCGGTTGGCGGCCCTGCCAAAGGTCATCTGGTGCGTGAAATTGATGCGCTTGGCGGTGAAATGGGCATAGCTGCCGATAAGGCCTGCATACAGATGCGCCTTTTAAATACCGGCAAGGGTTATGCCGTGCAGGCTTTGCGCGCGCAGGAAGACAAACCTTTTTACCATACCATTATGAAGCAGACTGTTGAAAATCAGGACAGGCTTGATGTTAAACAGCTGATGATTGACAAACTGCTTGTAAGTAACGGTGAAGTAGTTGGGGTAGAGGCGGAAACCGGGGAAGTTTTTGAAGCCAAATGCGTAATTCTGGCAACCGGAACTTATTTGCGTGCCCGTATTGTTTACGGGCAGGTGAATTATGAATCCGGACCTAACGGTTTGCGCAGCGCCAATAAATTATCTCAGTCGCTGCTTGAAAACGGACTGGAATTAATGCGTTTTAAAACAGGTACTCCGGCACGTATCGACGCCCGCAGCCTTGATTACAGCAAGATGGAAATACAGAGCGGCGACAGCAAACTGCGCAATTTTTCTTTTATCAGCAGCATTACAGAGCGCAGCCAGGTGCCGTGCTGGCTTACTTATACCAATGAAAAAACACATAAAATCATCCGCGATAATCTGCATTTATCAGGTATGTTCAACGGTATGATTGAAGGCGTAGGGCCGCGTTACTGCCCTTCGATAGAATCTAAAATTGTGCGTTTTGCAAATAAAGAACGCCATCAGCTGTTTATAGAGCCGGAAGGCCTGCGTACCAACGAAATGTACGTTCAGGGAATGTCAAGCTCGCTGCCGGCAGATGTGCAGCTGAAATTTATGCAGACTATACCCGGGCTTGAAAACTGCCGTATGATGCGTGCAGGTTATGCCATTGATTATGACTGCCTCGACCCGCTGCAATTAAAGGCTTCGCTGGAGCATAAAGGCATCAGCGGTTTATTTTCGGCAGGGCAGTCCAACGGCACAAGCGGTTATGAAGAAGCTGCGGCACAGGGTCTGATTGCCGGTATTAACGCCATGCGCAAAATTAACGGGCAGGAGCCTTTTATTTTAGGCAGAAGCGATGCTTATATCGGCGTTTTGATTGATGACCTTGTTACCAAGGGAACCAATGAGCCTTACAGGATGATGACTTCGCGCGCGGAGTACCGCCTTTTGCTAAGGCAGGATAATGCCGATTTGCGCTTAACGGAAAAAGGGCGCAGCATTGGCCTTGTAAATGATGAACGCTACGAAAAATTTACAGCCAAACGCACTTTGCTGGAGCGTATTATTCATCAGCTCAGCACATCTAATGTGGCTCCTAATGCCGAAACCGAACAGAAAATTAAAAATATCGGTACTGCTCCGGTTAGACCGGGCATGACTTTATTAGACCTTTTGCGCCGCGGTGATGTTACTTATAAAAAACTGGCAGCGGAATTTGCTTTGCCTGAATTGCCGGAAGTTGTTGCCGAACAGGCTGAAATTTTTGCTAAGTATGAAGGGTATATAAACAAGCAGAAACAGGAAGTTGAACGTGCGCTGAAACTGGAAAATAAATTAATACCGCAGGATATTGATTACCATGCAATAAAGGAACTTTCTTCTGAAGCTGCCGAAAAATTAACCAAGATTAAACCTGTTTCTATCGGGCAGGCCTCCCGTATTTCGGGTGTATCACCGGCTGATATAAATGTCTTGATGATTGTTCTGGAAGTAAAGCGCCGCAGGGAGCAGGATAATGAGTGAATTTATAAAAATACTTGATGAAGCCGCTGGCAAGGCTGGGTTTAACCTTACGCCACAGCAGCTTGAACAGTTTGATACTTATTACAGAATGCTTGTTGAAACGAACAAGGTAATGAACCTTACCGCTCTTACCGAGCCGCAGGATGTTGCCGTAAAGCATTTTGTTGATTCTTTAATGGCTTACGATACTTATTTCCCGGGAAAAGTTTTGGCAGATGTCGGTACCGGCGCCGGTTTTCCGGGAATACCGCTTAAAATTTTCTGTCCTTCCTTAAAAGTTGTTTTAATAGATTCTCTTGCCAAAAGGCTGAATTTTTTGCAGAATGTTATTGAAGCTTTGCAGCTGCAGGATATTGAATGTGTGCACTTACGTGCTGAAGATGCAGGAAAAAATGCCGCTCACCGCGAAAAATATGATATTATAACGGCACGTGCAGTAGCAAGGTTATCGGTACTGGCTGAATATTGCCTGCCGCTTGTTAAAACCGGCGGCATGTTTATAGCTTTAAAGGGTTCAAAATATAAAGAAGAAATTAATGATGCTGCCAAAGCGCTGAATATATTGGGCGGCAAATTAGTTGCAGCACGTCAGGTGGAACTTCCCGGGCTTGATGACGGCAGGGCAGTTGTTGCCATAAAAAAAGTAAAGCCTTCGCCGAAGGCTTATCCGCGCAAGGCTGGTTTACCGGAAAAACATCCTTTGGAATAATGGAGGTTAGCCAATGTTTGTTGAAGATGGTTTTAAAATTTTACAAACGGAAAAAGAAAGCAGTTCTGTTATTAAACATTTCAGCAGTGAAATTAAGGTAGAACGTATCCCGGTTGAAAAAATTGTGCCTAATCCGTATCAGCCGCGTAAGGATTTTGAAGAAGATGCCCTTGACGACCTTGCAGCTTCCATTGCTGAATATGGTGTTTTGCAGCCGCTGCTTGTAGCCAGAAGTGATAATGATGAATACGTGCTTATCGCAGGCGAACGCAGGCTGCGCGCTTCCAAATTGGCCGGGCTGAAAGATGTTCCTGCCATTGTAAGCAGTTATACAAAGCAGCAGAGTGCGGAAATTGCTTTGATTGAAAACCTGCAGCGCGAAGATTTACATTATCTGGAAGAAGCAGAAGGCTACGAAAAACTGATGACGCAGTTTAACCTTACGCAGGAAGCAATGGCTTTGCGCGTGGGCAAAAAGCAGTCTACCATTGCCAATAAACTGCGTTTGTTAAACCTTCCTCCGGAAATCAGAACTGTTTTAAAAGAAAAACAGCTTACCGAAAGGCACGGCAGGGCGCTTTTAAAATTAAAAAACAAAGAGCAGCAGGAACAGGTTTTAAAACTGATTTTAAAAAGTATGTTATAGATTATTTTGTAGATGAATATTTGCATGGAAGAACACCAAATCCATGTATTGCCTGCAACCGTTATGTGAAATGGGAGTCCTTATTAAAGCGTTGCTTAGACATTGGAGCAGACTATATTGCAACCGGACATTATTCACAGATCACAAAGCTTGATAACGGACGTTATGCATTAAAATGTTCTAAGACACAGAAGAAAGATCAGACCTATGCATTATATAATCTGACTCAGAATCAGCTTTCTAAAACACTCATGCCGATCGGGGCATACACAAAAGATGAAGTCAGACAGATCGCAGAAGAGATCGGACTGTTAGTTGCCAACAAGCCTGACAGTCAGGATATCTGCTTTGTAACTTCTGGAAGCTATACAGATTTTATTCGTCAGTATACGGGAAAGGAATATCCAGAAGGTGATTTTGTAGATCGAAAAGGCAATGTTCTTGGCCGTCATAAGGGAATAATCCATTATACTATTGGACAGCGTAAGGGATTAGGACTGGCGCTTGCAAAGCCTATGTATGTTTATGGAATAGATAAGGAAAAAAATCAGGTGATTTTGACAGATGAGGCTGATTTGTTTTCAAGTGAACTGATTGCAGATGACTTAAATTTGATTTCTGTTCCTAAAATTGAAGGAAAAATGCGTGTGAAAGCGAAAGTGCGTTATCGTCATACTGAGCAGCCAGCAACAGTAGAGCAGCTTGATGAAAAACGTATTCACGTTATATTCGATGAGCCACAGCGTGCCATTACAAAAGGACAGGCTGTTGTGCTTTATGATGGTGATGTAGTTGTTGGAGGTGCAACAATTTGTGATACAGTTCGCCTAGAACGCTAGATTCAGATAATTTCATGCTTACTGGCAAATGTATAAAATCTGTTTCTCATGCATATAGTAGGAGTAATGGCGCAAACCGCAGCTAAGTGATGCGGAAACTGGCCCATAAGAAAAGAGATTGTGTATGGGAAACAGAAAAAGAAAGCACAGGGAACCGTTGTTTTGGCTGGAGGCAGCGTTTATCGTGCTGCTTTTAGCAGGTGCGTATGTGATAGGAAGTTATGCGCGTGCGAAGCAGAGTGATTCGCTTCAGGAGGTATTTGTTGCAGATCATGGAACAAATGTTGTTGAGGTAACAGACGCGCAAGGGACAATAACGGGAAGTGAAGTAGTTGATTACGATGAACTTATTTCAGATTATCGAAATATTTTGTTGGTTGGTGTAGATGCGAGGGATCAAAAGCGTATCGATAGAGGTGCGAACGCAGATGTTATCATGATTGTGAGCATCAATGAAAGCACAGGAAAAATTCGTCTGATATCTGTTCTTCGTGATACACTTCTTCGCCTGGAGAATCCTGGAAGCTATCATAAGGGCAGACTTTACGATAAGGCCAATTCACAGCTTTGTTATACTGATATTGCAGATATGATCAGCATGATTAATCGAAACCTTGATTTAAATATTAAGGATTATATTGTGTTAAACTGGCTGGCAGCGGCACAGGTAGTTGATACGCTTGGCGGTATTGAGGTATCAATTGAAAATCCAGAGGTAATTCGCTATATGAATGGATATCTGACGGAAGTGAATCAGCAGACAGGAATCTGGTCAGAAC
>OHEN01001130.1_pt1 | contig 10238 bp, 9 predicted proteins | sample 1567291 | NCBI WGS metagenome assembly OHEN01 (sample SAMEA3879592, study PRJEB24766) | human gut metagenome | biome: human-associated habitat; feature: feces | place: USA | collected 1985/1987
AAATGCAATATTCTTTATCTTCAAAGCTGTCTACATAAAAATGAATCAATACATCATTACATACATAAATATTTGATATTCTGGCATATTTACTTTGTCGTATCCTATTCTACAAGTACCTTTGTACATGTAAATGATTGGTCTGATGTTCTTTCCTGAATTAGATACTCTTTTGTTTGTTAGAAAAATTTATTCCTATGAAGTTACGTAAAAAAGGAAAAAACTCCAATTCAGAATGGTTTGGTGTAGAACATTATCGAATTTTCCATGAAATGGATTTATTCAGGTATGTAAACATGGAGAGATTAAAAATGTTATATCCTGATATTTTTGGAAATCCCAAACCGAAGCTTCTCAAGAAAAGACAGCACAAATAAGCCAGTACCTCAAAAGTGCTGGCTTTTTTACATTAGATATTGTAATCTTGGAGTACAAACCTTTTTGAAGGTTTATTATTTCGTGCTTTTTGAAATAGGCTTTTTAGTTGTGTTGATCATGTTTGCCTTTTGTTGCAGTTTGTCCTCTGTTTTTTCAAATAACACATCTAAAACTTTGAACATCATCTCGTAGGCATCAAGAATATCTTGTTGCGTTAACGTGTCTGCATGGCTTCCTGTATTACCAATCCACTTAATCGCAAGTAAATAAGATTTTACTGTTGGATCTGGATAACATTCAATTCGTTTGTGCAAACTGGGCATCGTGGGAATTGCCAGTGCGTCCAATAATAATTCAATTGCAATTCTTATTTTATTTCCACATGATTCTAAATCAATCCAGTAAAGAGCAAAAGATTTGGTTAATTCATCCTTTACCGTTTGAGGGCATTGCTTCGGAAATTGAAACAGGCTCAAAGTGGGGAATATACCTTTTATTTGATAATTGCTTGCTGTTCCATCTTCGCATTCGGTAGTATTTTTCTCACCGTGAATAGAATAATAATTGCCACAAGTACAACTTAATTCTCCTGTGAATATATACTCGTTTTGAGTACCATTGCATTCCTGCATCAGTTCCCCTCGCTCTGTTTCTTGTATCATGAATTCTTTATAAACTAATGACTTGTTACAACAGGGGCAAGGAAGGTTATTTATGTCTGATTTTTCCCATGTATCTCTATTAAATCTCATATCTCTAAATAGTAAATTATCACTCCCGACACCGAAGTATCAGAAGTGATAAGATGTTGTTTTTAATTATTATTTGAACATTCTCCATTCAAAATTTCCTCTTTTGTAGGGCTATAAGGAACTCCTGTTACGGAAAATTCTCCATTATGATTTGCTAATGCCTTTTTTAAAGCACAATAATTATTTAATTTCATAAAAGAAGCATTATTGCTAGGGGATGTATAACCACTATTAAGACCTGTATGAAGACTCACCGAAGAAATTTTGATCTTCCCCCCAATTGTTACAACATTATTTAAACCTTCAAAAGATTCAAAGGCGTTAAAAGATTCTGAATGAATTTTTGCAAGCGAATTACCCGTTTTCAAATTGGCATAAGAATTCAAAATAAGATCTCCGCCTATACTTGTCAAACCTTCTAAACCTTTAAAAGATTTTAATGTATTAAATGAAGCAGATTTCAGGTTATCACCCCCGTTCAAATCTCGTACATAAGAATCCAAAGTAAGATTTCCTCCAATTTTTGTTAGATTTTCTAAACCTTCAAAAGATTCTAGAGTATTGAAGGAATTTAACAAAACATAATGAGCTAAAGGATTATCAAAATGTGATATCAACTCAAGATTGCCTCCTATAACTTCTAATCTCTCCAATCCCTTAAAGGATTTTAATGCATTAAAAGCACCAGAGCCTTCCACCGAATTTAAACTAAAACTTCCACCTATAGAAGCTAAACTATTTAAGCCCTCGAAAGAGGTTAAATTTTGAGCAAAATATCCCTCTGCTCCAGTCCCTTCTATTAAAAAATCACTTCCAATAGTAGTTAGATTTTCCAGACTTTTAAAGGATTCTATAGGATATGTATTATAATCTCTTACGTGAAAACTTCCCCCGATATTTTTTAAATTCTCCAATCCTTCAAATGATTTTAAAGAACAATTACACTGTATCCAACTGGTTAATTCAAAATCACCCATGATCATACTTAAATTGTCAAGCCCTTTAAAAGTATTTAATCGTGAATATATTTGATTAGTGCTAAGTGATGCGTTAACTTTAAAGTTTCCCCCAATTGTTACTAAATTATTTAAACCTTCAAAAGATTCAATTAGGTTAAAAACAGGGTCAGCTATTATCAATTCAAAATCACCTCCAATTGTTTCCAAATTTTCCAATCCATTAAAAGACTCAAAACGACAGGAATTACCATATAGATTTGGTCCTATTTTAAAATCTCCACCTATTTCAGATAAGTTGATTAATTCGCTAAAGGAGTTCAACTTGGCATCAGATATTTCAAAATTTCCACCTATTCGTCTTAACTTTTCTAGCCCTTTCAACGAGGTTAAGTCGTCACTGGCAATACAGAGATTTCCACCAATTTCTGTCAATTCCCCAAGAGCTTCCAAATTTTTTACCTTATTCCTTATTACGAGATTTCCTGTAATTTGTTGACATCCTTTAATTTTGTCGACATCTTCTTGTAACTGAAGGAGTACATTACCTTGAATTATTCCATTTTTAGGAGCTTGAATTACCCTAATTGTATCTGCTAATGGACCTTCATTCCAATTATAATTTCTAACAATTATCTCTCCTTGTCTTTCCAAAAAAGTATTATTTTCAGAAATATTGAAACGTAATGTGCTTGCATTTAATGATCTACTTGCAGGAGCAGTTGTTATCCATGCTTGCACATCTTTAGAAATGAAAGCCTCGTATTTTATGTTACTTTTCAACTCTATTGTTATTTGCATCCCTTCTGCTGGAACCTTATACGTGTTTTGGCTTAAAATAATAGCATTCACTTGACTCTGGATCACATGTAACGTATCAGCTAAATCACTATTTTTATCTTTTATAATGATCCCTGCTTGACGATCATCATAAGTGATATTCCCAGAAATTGCAAATGATAATCTATCTACTCTAGACGCTCTACTCGCTAATTGTTCTATCCAATCTTTAGCTTCTTCTGGAATGATTACCTCGTAATCAACGTTTGTTTTTAATTCAACGTTAATTGTTTCCCCTTTTGTGGGTACATTGTAAGTATCTTGCGTCAGGATCAATTCATCCTTTTGTGCTTGATAAACATGAACCGTGTCTGCAAGTTCACTGGCGTTATCTTTAAAAATAATGAAACCTTCCCTTTTATCCGTGTTTGGATTGGCTTCTATTTTGAAATTTAAGTTTTTAGTTTCTAAAGCACGTGATTTTGAATCAGCCCGTTTTATCCAGTTGAATTTTTGTGGGATGGTTGTGGTGTACGTGATGTTGCTTTTAACCTCCACCGTTATATCACCACCCGTGGTTGGTAGATCATACTTATCCTTGGTTAAAAGAATCGCATCCTTTTTCTTCTGCGTCACTGTTAAAATTTTGGTGTTAGTTCCAGCCTTTACAGTGATGTTGGTATTTTGATCATCGTACAACTCCGAGGGATTTACCGTTACAGAGATCGTGGCATTACCATTACCGCTAGTTATATCCGTTTTGCACCACTGGCTAGTGTTAGTGATAGTCCAATCTCCATTGCAAGTGATATAAAACTCTTTCTCTCCACCTTCCGCTTCAAAAACAATATCTGTTGTTGAAAGTTCAAGCGTGATGTCGCTAGAATTACCTCCGTTGGGATCATCCCCGTTATCATCCTTACTATCACTACAACTAAAAATAGCTAGTGACATCAAACATGCTAAAAATACAAATAACCTTTTCATAAATACTATTATTTAAATTGTTGATTTAAGATTTTATTGATTAAAGCATTGAAATTACCTTTCATGTTTCCATCAAGGGAATCATACTCGATTTCTTCCAAACAAATAATATCCTCCTCTTTTTCCCCGTTTGTTTCGAGAAGAATCATTTTTGAATTTTTATCTAATTGATAGATGCACACAACATTTTCATACACGTCTTTTTTCACGAAGAAATGACACTTGGCTAAAGAGTTTTCCATGATGAATTATCTTTTACCTCCAACCACCAAAGAAGTAATTAATATAAATAAGAAAGCGTGGTAGTTGTTAGCTTATTCTTTCAGAGGTAACGACCAAGTAACCCATGCAGAAATAAACAGCAACCCCACGCTAAACCATGTATATAGTAGGTATATATACGGCAAGCATGAGCGTTCGTATCTGTCTATCCCTGTAACTTAAATATTGGTCGTTTTCAAGATAAGGATAAAACTAAACGCTTCCATTAATTCAATATGTCTGCCATCCAGTAAACCGAATGACACCACAAAAGTAAATAAATTTCAGCATCTAACAAACGCAATTTAGGGTTGCTGTGTGGCAAAATTAGGCTAATCAATGGAATAAAAAGAATTTATTTCCAACGGTTTTCACTCTATAAACCATTTATAGGTGTTATCACCATGTAACGCCCTATCTATCCCTTCTGTTAATTGCGTGGCGTTTAATGACCTATCAAGGAAATTATCAATGTAAGAAGATTTATTCGCACCTGTAAGCATGTTATAGAATTTCCATAAATTAATTTCATTCTCTCCATGCTCCCTCTTGAAATTGTCATCGTTGTAATACGCTTTAGCCACCATGTTAATCTGGCTATCCGTCAACTCCATGCACGGTAAACGTTTCTTCTCTCTGGCAGGTAAGCATTGATACAATCTACTTTTACCCAAGAACTGTGCGAATTGATGTTCCGTGAGGTAAGAACCCGTGAAGCTCTTCATCAACCTTAAATGCTTGTTCGCATCATACTGTTGGAATAACTTCATCACACCTCTAAATAAATCATGGCAACTCATCGCTCTTAAATCAGTCTGGAAACCATCCGTGAAAGTACACAGGTTACAGCACACCTTATTCTGGAATCCAATCGCTACACTGAATCTTTCAGATGTCTTCTTTGAATAGAGGTTCTCCCTGTTATACGCCCTAACGCCAGTAACACATAGATTGACCCTGTTACCGTTTATAGATTCATGGATAGTAGGAATCTCGAAAGCGAACGCCATTCTTTCATAATAGATAGTTTTATCTGTTTCCAGTAATTCAGATACTGTTTTATGTATGGCTTCTGGAATCCTACCTTTTATAACATGACTAACCATTATATCAGGTTCGTCTATGCTCTCCTCTCTAAACAATTCACTAGCCACCTTATGAACTGTTTCAATAAATGCTGGATGGGATATTGTCATCTCGTTATCCTTGCTGAACACTGGCACGATACAATCATTCTTTAAATGTAGCATATCTACTGGCGTGGTGTTAGCCTCTATGAAATGTTTCCTCCTTTCCCTCTTGGTAGGTTCATTTACTATCTCGTAAGGAGTGTAGGTAGGTTCTTCTTGCTTGATGTTATCACTGCCAAATAAAACTGGCAACAATCCTTCATTTTGACTTGGAATTAATATTGCTGTACTCATAATCTAGTCTATTTAACGGTGGTGGAAATATTTGAAATTTCAGTTTATATATACAATTCATAAATTCTCCACCAACCTAAATTTCTAAAGTTTATTATCACTTTCACTTGTTTTATTCCTTCTCTAGCGTTATGCCAGTTAAAAAATAGAACTGGAAATGTATTTATAGTTTAATTGCCAATGGTGGTGAGAATTATTGTCCTTATTGGCTATATATACCAATCCAGACAAAAATTCACCAACTTAAATTTTCATATCCTACCGTTAGCTGAATAACTGTAATACCCCTCTTCATGGTAGAGGACGTGATCTAGCAAGTCTACATCTATATATGAAAGTGCGATCTTTACCTGTTGTACCAGTTCATCATCCTGTTTAGTTGGTTCAATATCACCAGAAGGTTGATTTATACAAACTATCACGCTTTTACAATTAGAGAGTGCTGCCAGTTGCACTATAAACCTTATATCCATGATGTTGTAAGATAACGCACCTTCACTCACGGTAGATATACCCAGTACTTGATTTCTACCATTTAATAGAATCACTCTAGTTGAGATATGGTGTTCGATGGTATCTTTAAATGGAGAAACCAGTAGCTCGTGAACATCTTTAGCGGTTACTATTTTATACCTTTTAGAAGGCTTGGTGTTATTCCTGTACACCAGTTCCACCACTGGCACTTTTATCAATTCTTCATTCATGATATTGTTTTACTTGATTTTTAATTTGAATACGTTAATGGCAATGAAATTTAGAGAGTTGTAAACTTGTCAGGTTTGGCAACGGAGAGGAAAGATTTTTGTTTATACTGCCTGTTTAGAAAGTCAATGTTCTCTTCACTTTGGTATAACAATATCTTTCCCCTTTCCACTGCGCTCCCTGTCCCTGTATCTTTAACTACTCTTTCAAGTAGGCGAATTTTTTAATCTGCATCTTTGTTTTGGTTCCAGCGTAAACGGCAGGAGTTTCAACCTGACCGCATAGCACTATGGTTTTGCCTTTAAGTGTCAGGATAAGCTGGTCTAGCATCATGTTCTTGGCGAAAGAGTAGATGAAACGTAACTTGTCACCATGTTTCTGTTCTACGGTAGGGTCACAGGGAATATCATCTGGCGTGATGTCCCCTTTCTGGCTCGCACGGACAAGTTGAGTGTATTTAATCTCTTTCACCTCTTCCTCTCCCAAGGCACAAACCAGTTGTAATTGTTGAGGGTTTTCCCCTTTGAAGTCAATAACGGTCATTTCATCACCAACCTTAACGGGAGTGGGTAATACCGCCACCTGATTTTTAAACTTTTCAATCAACTCTGGGTTGAGTTCAAGGGAATTGTTAGGTTGGGCAACCTCCAAATTTTGGTAGTAAGTTTTCAAGTTCATAATTGATGAGTTTTTTAATTGATTAATTTGATTTTCTTCACTCTTGGGGTGGGGGTGTAAATGGCTACACTACTCTAGCGTGGAACACTCTTCAATATATAATGCCAACCTGAAATTGAAGGGAAGGGGGTGTTTTGTAGAGGATTCTCTATTTTAACCACTCTAATTCTCTCTATGTATAGAATATATTCTTAACTTTGTATAGTTATATCAATCAAAGGAGAAGCATGGAGATACGTTTTGAAACTAAAGCGGAAAGTCAAGCCAGACGAGAGAGGGAGGCTCTGGAAAGAACCCCTAACGAGAGATTTATATTCTTTTTGCGTCTGGTCGCCGAGATCGGCAAGTTTCAAACATTGAAGGAGAGAACAAGTAACAACTTTATTCTTGAACGGAAAAGATGAGCCTTAATTTCGAAGAAGATGTATGGATGTTTATATCCTTGGCACAAAAGTATCAGGTCAGGATGTTAATGGTAGGTGGTGGTGCTGTCAATTTTTACGGCTACCAGCGTCACTCTGCCGATGTCGATTTCTGGATTGATACCACCCCCTCTAACTTGCTAGCTTTAAGAAATGCCTTGAATGAACTTGGTTACGAGTTCGATGATTTTCCAGAGGACGTGAAAAACGGTCAACAAAATATATCCATAAAGATAAGTCCCGTTATAGATATAGAATTAATCACTTCCTTTAATCCAGGCAGGAGTTTTGATGAATGTTACGAGCAAAGATACTCTGCCACGAACACTGTAAACGGTGAAACTTTCTCTTATGACGTGATAGCCTTTAACGATTTAATTAATAGCAAAATAAAGGCTGGACGTCCTAAAGATTTGTATGACGTGATAGAACTCAGGAAGATTCAAGAGAAGAGCAAGTAAGTACTTATACATGCAGCACTGGTAATTTCACTTCTTCTGGGTGGGAAACTCTTTCTTTATAACATTTAGTATTTATCAATGAAGTAAGGAAATATTCTAAACTATGTATCTGGGGCGGTAGGTTAGGGCATAATTTAGGCAGGTTATATTTCAATGAATAATAGTTATAATGCTTCTTGGCATTTTTATTCCCATTTCTAACTGCCGTTTCCAGTACCTCTTCTGGTTGATCGTACCTGTGAATACATAACACTTCCATTAGCTTGAAATCGTATGGAGGTGGGATAACATTCTTCTCTATACAATAGTTATATATAATATCGTATTTCTCTCTAGCTAACTTGTCAAAAGTTCTCAGTCCAAAATTACTTTTAGCATGTGGGGTATCCAGTATGATATTATTATCCGTGATAAGGAAGAAATTATTAACTTCCACCAGTTTATGATGCTTTACTGCCAAATCTATATATTTCTTTACGGTTTTGGGAGATAAATTTAATCGCCTAGATATTTCTGTCTTGTTATAGCAAGTGATATTGGTATTATTGATACATAAACATTTAAGTAGTACTAGGAAGGCTTTTAATTCATCAGGAATATCTTCCAGTAATAAATCTTTCTTGAACCTGACCCAGTTACTCTTTGGAATGTCTACATGATATGTAACAGGTGTGGTAAACTGTCCTTCATTGTTCCTGTAATTATACTCTTTACGCAGGAAGCCTAAATCTTCAAATTTGGCAGTGTACTTGGAAATGGTATCCACATCTTTAATGCCAGTAACCTCACGAAGAGTTTCCCTCAGTACATGGGATTCACCTGTTTCATAATCTGATTTAAAAAGTAACCATGTAAATGTATAAGTTTCATCTAGGTTCAGTTTACCTGCAATATCTCTTGTTATGATTCTATAATCCTTCTTTTCTCCTTCATTCGCCATTATTAATTCCAGTTTGAAACAACCATCTAAAAATGATCTATGGACTTTCTGGTTCTGCTTTTATTTAGTGGGATAGGCTGGCAAGCCTGTAACACCAGTACTAGTTATTAGTTTACTAGTTAATAGTATGTACCCTGTCAATTCCCCAAAAGCATACCCCGTCAAATCCCCAACTTTTAAATATTGATCTTTATGGTTGGATAATCTCTCTATTTCAGGTTGGAATCTCTGGTTACATGAAATACAGTTATATCATGTAGCTTTATAGATTAATCTTTAGAAGGTGGTAATATCTGGATTCTGGTATTCTCATTAGGAACGTAGTATATCTTTCTCACTTTATCTACCTGTTTTTTAATCTTTTTCAACCCTTTAGACTTTATCCAGAATCCTATGGATACCTTATTATCTGGAATACCTGATTGTATGGCTAATCGCCTTAATCGCTCGTAAGTGTACATGATTTAATAGTTTGATTGGTTAGTACGATGTATCTAGTTTAGTGCCACTTGAAGACTAAAAATTACTCCTTACAGGTTGGTGTGCAAGGAGTAACAGGGATCCTTTATATAGTTGTTTCAAATGGTATGCTTTGATATTTAAGATGATACAAAGATATTAAACATCTGGGATACCGACAAATAGAGTTCGGGGATTCTTTAAAAATCGAGTTGGGATATATATAAAGTGAGAATATTGAAGATAAGGGTAGCTAACAAGCAAGTTTTCAAATTATAGATATACTTGTACTGGATATATTCAGGTTGGTGAGTTTTCAACGGATCGGGTATATAATAGTAAAATGCTATCAATTCTTCACTTACCCAAGAATGAATTTCGTGCAAGTATATTTTTGAAATTTTCTAGTAACGTGTAACTTTAACCTGATAAATAATGATATTAGCGTTATGAATGAAAAAATCACGATAGAAGATGGTATCTTATTTTTTCCATTAAAGGTATTTAGAAGGATTGAACCCCTTTTGAAAGAATGTTTTGGTTTCAGTAGAGAATTAATCAAGGAAGAAATAGAACATCTTGTAGCCTCGTTGCCGCTTTTAGAGAATGACTTTCAAGATTCAAAGTTTGCTAAATACTGGTGTAGTCTGGATTCAGACGGAATGAAAGGCTGTTACTTTGATCGTGCCGCATTTTTAATGGACTCGGATTTATGTTTATGTTTTGAGGCGGGAGGGGATGAAACTAATTTATTCAGGCTTGATCCAAAAGTTAAAAATGAACGGGACGACATAGAGTACACGCTTTTATTTTTGAGGAAGTTATATAACAGGCTTGCATATGCTGAAATGGATAGAAGTAATTGCACTCTAAAACCTGATAAATATATTATCCAGTCATCTATTATTACAGGTGATAACAAGGAAATTGTGGAACCTTATGATTTTACTGAAAACGTGCGGATTAATAACATTCATAATCGCCAGCAAGATATGCTAAAGCTTTACAGGTTCATGCTGACGAGCGAACAACCTATCA
>OHEN01001152.1_pt1 | contig 10038 bp, 9 predicted proteins | sample 1567291 | NCBI WGS metagenome assembly OHEN01 (sample SAMEA3879592, study PRJEB24766) | human gut metagenome | biome: human-associated habitat; feature: feces | place: USA | collected 1985/1987
AAAGGCCACTTTCATGGACAAAAAAATATATATTTTTGTCTTTAAAAATGGCCTTTGTTCTTATTTCATAAATTTTCCATTCAATTTTTGTACATATTTTACAGTTTTTAATTCATTTTATGCAAAATAGACTTTTTCAGGATATTGTGTTTTCATCGCATGAAGCAGATAAAAGTCGATGTGATCCGTCTGTAGCTTTTCCAGCTGCTCATTTAGAAGCCGGTCAAAGTCCTCATTAAGATCAAGAAGCAGTTTTATTTTGTGCCCGTCTTCCCGGATGATCATTGTATAATAAGGAGTATCTTCATCATAAGAGGTATAATCATATTTTTTCAGCTTCTCCGTTCCACCATTCTTTTTGTACCTTGCAACACTTTCATGCCAGTGCGGTGCCACTGTCTCCAGATTGCTCAGTTCCAGTATATGAGCTGTTTTGCGATACTTCTTGCCATAGATCACATCAATTTCAAGCTGACCGTTTTCCATCTTATATTCATAATCCCTCTGACTGAATATATCAAAGACAAAATACAGCCCTGCAAGCAGAAATCCCGGAAGCATAAATGCCTGGGAAATCGTGATTCCCATAACCACAAAAAGCACTGCAAAAATAATCATTACCACACACAGGACTCCGGACATACTCTTTTTCTTTCTTGATACCTGCTCCACAATCTTATAGTTCATAACTTTTTTACCATCCTTCCTCTGAATGAATATAGAAATCCAAAAGCTGCTGTTCATAATTCTCCGGCCGCTTTCTCCATTCAACCGGAGTCACTCCCATTATCTGTCTGAAGTTCCTGTTAAACGTTGAATTGGTCGTGAAACCACATTTGTGCGCAATATCTGCCACCGGTGTATCTGTTTTCTGCAGAAATTCACAGGCAGTATGAATCCGCACAGAATTAATATACTCCAGAGGACTTACCTTCATATGCGATGTAAACACTCTTCTGAAATGAGTTTCACTGATATGGCAGATCTTCGCCAGATCCTCTATCCGGATATCCTCCATATAGTGATAAGAAACAAAATCCAGTACGCGGGTGATCATATTTGTAAGTTTCCCTGTTTCCTCTTCCACCCTGTCTTCCGGTGAAGCCCGGTTCAGTCTGGCAATTTCTACTAGTAATGCCGCAAGAACTCCACTGGATTCTTCAATATAAAATTCTTCTCCCTCACGCATGATATTCATGATCTTAAGAATTTTTGCAGCTATAGAGGGGGACTCATTCTCTTTCAGAAATAAAGCCTTAGAATATATTCTCTGAATCATTTTTTCAGCCTTTACCGGATTGTTCAGAAATTTTTTCATAAAACCTTCCACATCTATGAAAAGATACTCCCATTTACTGACCGTACCCAGATCACTGTTAGTCGTATGAGCATAATTGGGTGGAATCACCGTAAATTCTCTTCCCGAAAACCGCATTTTAGCCTCACCAAACGCCATAACTCCATCCCCTTCGTAACAGAAACCAATCTCCAGATAATTATGAAAATGAAGATAATCCACATCATTTCCATAATTCTGAACCCACTTCTGTCCCAGAAGAGCCAGGATCGGACTTCCGGCAGGCATCTGGTAATAGCGGAATTCCATCTTCGGTTTTTTTCTCTTCTTTGCCATACAGTCACCTCATTTTCTGTTCTGTATTTTCACAATATGATTCTACCAGTTTTTTATATATTTTTCGATATTTTTGTACATTTTCCAACAAAAACATACAAAAACACCTGGCAGACTACTTTTTATAGTCTGTCAGGTGTTTTTCTGATCCCACACTGGATTGCATCTGTCGGGCAAACTTTCTTGCACCTGCCGCAGCGGATACATTCCGGACTGTTGGAGTTTTCCACAGGGTCTACGATCATCTGGCATGCTTTTGCACATTTTCCGCATTTTATACACTTATCTTTATCCACTCTGTACTTATACAGAGAGACAGGATTAAAGATGGAATAAAGTGCTCCCAGGGGACAGATATATTTGCAGAACGGACGGTAGATCAAAATAGAGAGAATGATCGTTATGACAAGGATCACATTCTTCCATATATACAGCCAGCCCAGTGCACTGCGCATGGATTTATTCAGAAGTACCAGCGGCAGTCCGCCCTCCAGTGTTCCTGCCGGGCAGATTAGTTTGCAGAAATAGGGTGCCCCCTGTCCCATAATATCCACCAGAAACAATGGAAGCAGGATCACAAATACTGCGAAAATCACATATTTCAGCTTACGAAGCAGTTTATCTCCCTTGAATGTACGAATTTTCTTAGGAAATGGAATCTTATTCAGCAGATCCTGAATCAGTCCGAAGGGACAGAGAAAACCGCAGATCAGCCTTCCCACCATAGCTCCGATGAAGATAAGAAATCCCACCACATAATAAGCCATTTTGAAATTCCAGCTCCCTATCACAGCCTGAAGAGAACCGATAGGACAGGCACCAACAGCACCGGGGCAGGAATAGCAGTTCAGGCCCGGAACACAGGCATTTTTCAATTTGCCTGTGTAAATTTTGCCTGTGACAAAGCCGGTAACATGACTGTTTGTAATGAACGCCCATAGTGCCTGGATTCCGTGGCGGGGCCACTCATTGATCTTCATATTTTTTGTGTTTTGTTTCTTATTACTTTTGTTATCGCTGTTCTTTTTGTTACTCATTTATCCTATTCCTACACATTCCATACAGATATTAATGGCTTTTGTAAACACCACTGCCAGCTCTCCGCGGGAAATCCCATATCCCATAAAGCAGACTCCTACAAGCATAAGAATCAACGCCGGCCATTTACTGTTCCATATTTTGCTGGTTTTCAATTCATCCATTTTTTATTTTCCCTCTGTTACATTCTCCAGCTCTTTTTCCACGATCTCTTTCCACTCGTCCAGACTGTGGCTTCCGGAGTAAGTTTCGCCTACAATATTTCCGTTCTTATCAACAAAGAAAGTTTCCGGGAAAGCGGAGATTCCATTAAGACGTCCGTTCATCATTCCGGAATCCGGGATCAGGAATGGATAGGATGCCTTTGTTTTCTTCTGAAGTACCTGAGCCTTTTTCACTGCTTCCTGATCCTGCTTTCCACCACTGCCTACTGTATCCAGTGTCACGCCTACTACTCCCACACCTTTATCCTTCATCTCCTGATAAAGTTTCTCCAGATCAGGAATCTCATTGACACATGGAGAACACCAGGTGGTGAAAATATTTACCATAGTCAGATCATATTTGCTAAAGATATCCTGTGTGTAAGTTTTTCCATCAACTCCTGTTGTTTCAAATTTACCTACATTTGTTCCTTCAGTCGCCTCTGTACTGTCAGAAGTATCCTGTGGCTGGTCAAATGCAGAGAGCATCTGGAAAGGAGTCATTTCTGTAAGTGTTACCTCAATCCCCTCCACGTCCTTTAACAGATCTGCATCCGCATCCTTGTTTGTGCTGAGATAATATTTATATTTGCCATCACTGCTGGTGCCCAGTTCTTTATGCTCTGTACAGCCGGTAATCCTATCCAGATCTTTCTGGGATTCCTCATCATACATTCCGATCACACCTACTCTGCTGAGACTTTTCAGCCAATCGTCATATCCGGTGCCCATCTTATCCACCTCTGCATCCTTCTGCTCATCTGTCAGGGTGCACCAGCTTGCTGTAGCATATGTGACTGCATCTGCATTGTCATTCCATCTCTCATCTGTAAACATGGAAATGTTCTTCTTCTCCATCTGCTCTTTCAGATCTTTGGAAATCCCTAATTTCATTCCAAGGAATGGATATTCATAAGTATCCTGTGCCGGCTGAGCAATCTCTGACGGTTTGAAAGATCCTGCGATCAAGCCCTCGGAAGCTGCCACACTGCCATCTTCTGCTGCCTGAGCATCCTTTCCATCCATCTGAACCGCACCTGCACCGGCTTCCTCTGCAGGCACTGAAAGAGTTTCCTCTGCATGTGCAGTTACAATACCTCCCATAGATGTCACACTTAATACACCTGCTGCAAAAATCGCCATTAATCTCATTCTTCTGTTTTTCATTATAAGTAAGCTCCCTTCATTTTTTACTGTTATGATTTTTATATTACTTTTAAGCCAAGCCGATAAAAACATACACTTCTCTACCTGCTCCTAACCAAATAACTGCTTCACAGTTTAATTGGTTAATTCCTTATGTCTGTCCGCAGATTTGGATTTTGTCCCCGCATAACAGGCATCGTTTTATTGATATGCACACATTATAGCATCTGAGAAATAAAATCTGTGTTAAGAAAATAACTTTTTTCAAAATTTTATTTCATGGCCAGTCACAGACAAATCTGAAACTTGGTGACATGCTCTCGCCACTTAAATCTTACAGATTTTGAAGTGGGAGCTTCCTGCTCAATTGCCCTTCAGGGCAAAGCTAAAACAGGCTATCCCCGCGTGTCCCGCGGTTCTTTTTTTATCCGGTTACGGATCTTTTCTGTGCTATTATGCACATTTTTTATATATTCTTTTTCCTTCTTTCAGAATATTGACCGCCGCATTCACATCCCGGTCCATCCGGTTTCCACATTCGCATAGGTATATCCGTTCTGATAATGCCAGCTCTTTCTTCTTATGTCCGCATACGCTGCATATCTTACTGGATGCAAAATATCTGTCTACTTTTATCAGATATTTTCCACGTTCTTCCAGCTTATATCCAAGCATGGAAAGGAACTGACCGTATCCGTTATCCTGTATCCCTTTTCCGAAATGCAGGCCTCCGGCTATCCCCTTCAGGTTCAGATCCTCCACACATACTGCGTCATAGTCTTCTGCAAGGCTGTGGCTGAGCTTATGCTGGAAATCCTTCCTCTGGTTCTTTATCTTTTCATGATATAAAGCAACCTTTTTCTTCTGTTTCTGATAGTTACGGCTGCCCTTTTCACATCTGGAAAGTTTTCTCTGTTCCCGGGCAAGTTTTTTCTCTGCATTCCGGTAAAACATGGGATATCCGGCTCTTTCACCGGTAGAAAATACACACATCCCATGCATGGCAAAATCCATCCCCAGGAATTTTTCCGCCTGTCTTTTCTCCGCTGTTTGGTTTTCACAGTCGAACAGCAGGCTGGCAAAATATTTTCCGGACGGTTCCCTGCTCACAGTCACTGATTTCAGCTTCCATCCCTCCGGGATCATACGGTGGAGTTTTATTTTTACCGGCTGCATCTTTGGCAGTTTCAGGAACCTGTCCTGCAGACAGATATTCCCATTTACCATATTCGTTGTATAGGATTTCCGCGAATGTTTTTTTGATTTATAATGCGGAAATCCCACTCCCGGTTCCCGGAAAAATTTCCGGAAAGCCCCTTCCAGATTTAACTGTACATTCGCCAGCGCAAGAGAATCTACCTCTTTCAGCCATGGATATTCTTTTTTATATCCGGCCGGCGTATTTTTCAGCATCTTTTTTTCTTCCTGATAATGACGGATCTTATCCGCAAGCATCCGGTTATAGAGAAAACGACTGCAGCCGATCGTCTTCTCTATCTGGGTTATCTGTTCTTTATTTGGATAGATCCTTATTTTTACTGCCCGGTTTATCTTTCTCACCCTGACTCTCTATATACTGATGGATTGTTTCAACAGGTGCTATATTTCAAAGATTTCTTTTGTTCTCTCTGACATCTTATCGTCCAGCATCTTTCTGCTATATTTCATAACCAGAATCAAACAAAAACACTGAATGAGAATTATTATCTAAACTCATTATGTACACTCACTTATTGCTTATTTCGACCGTCCAAATTCCAAGAGCATATTGTTCTTTTTTCTATTATAATATATTTATTGTATCAGAACAAGTGTTTTTGCGATTTTTTATGAATTTGAGCAGACATGCTCGAATGTGCAATTCATCCCATCACCTATAGGACGCCACTGAAAAACTATTTTTATACACATTATATAGTAGATTAAAACAAATAAAAACACTTTATATTGTACTGCTTTATGCAAAATAAAGACTTTTTCAGTGGCGTCCCTATAGAGGTGAGGGAATTCTTGCTACGGTTGTTAAAGATGAATGAATAGATTTAATTCGGTTATTCTTTCTCAGGTGCGGTTTTGTTTCCAGACTGCTGATTGCCGTGATTCGCCCTATTTTTTCAGAAACTGAAGACACATATGATAATATCTTATTTGTTATTGTAAATGGCGGTTTATATTCTCCCACAAAAACACCTCCAGAATTTCCGTTATCTTGCACACTATCTTGCACACTTTTTTGCGTACTTTCTTCTTCGATTATATAAATATGATAACACAAATATCAAACCATTCCAAATTTTATATGTTTAAAATCATCTATATAATTGATTTTATAGTCTGTTTCTGTTTTGATTTCATATTCTTGCTTTCTATATATTTTTCCAGTTATAAAACAGACAGGCATGTTCTGCCTGTCTGCTTTATGTAAGAAATTCTTCTTTTCACTGTTCTGTTTCATGTTTATCTGCATTTTTTTGCATCTCATATTCTTCCCGGTTTGTGCGGGCTGCGATTATTCGGGCAGCAAATAAGCAGAGCATAATTACAGCTATAATCAGAATAAAAACTATACTCTCCGTCATATTATCAATATCCCAGAAACTGATTATGGAATTTCCAAAAATGCAGGCTAAAGTAAATGCTTCAACAATACACTCAAGCCATATAATGGAACTACGGTAATTTTTCCCAGGCAGATTGCGGTCGAAGTATGACATGACACCAAAAGTGATCAGGGCTACTGCAAGCAAAATCCATTTTATAGGTACAGAACCTATCTTCCATGAAATATGAGTGCCCCAGATACCGAAGCCAATACCTCCCAATATAATCGTTACCAGACCCAGAAGATAAATTCCTATCTGGAAACCTCTCAGACGTTTCTCGCCAATGCACTGGATCAACAGCCGCTCGGTTTCTCTTTTGTAATCTTCTGATTCTATTTTCTTTCCGGACAGAAGTTCGCTGACAGTGATGTCAAATGTTTCGCATAGAGATTCAAGAAGAGTGATGTCAGGGAATGATCTTCCATTTTCCCACTTAGAAACTGCCTTGTCTGTGACTCCCAGTTTCTCGCCCAGCTCTTTTTGTGTCCAGTTATGTTCTTTGCGGCACTGTGCAATGAATGCTCCAACTTTCTGTGTGTCTACCATAGTGTGTACTCCCTTGTATGTCTTTCTTGCACTTTTTATACTTTGATTATGTCATAGACCATGGGGAAAGTCACCCTACTGCTGGTAGAATTGGCATTTATACTTTGTAAAATCTACTTCAGTGCTGTCAGAATCCCCATTGCATTGTCGTAATCTTTCTCTCCGACCATGATTTCATACAATGTTTTATCTGTTCCAAAGTTCCCACCCATGCTACGGACGGTTCCCCTGCCCGGGGCTGTCATTTTTTCTTCGTGGTTGACTCTCTTTGTTTTGTATTTGATTTTCTCTGAATCTAAGGCTTTACAATACTGCTCATATTTGTCTCTGGATGCACCGAGATAAACTGTTCTGCTGTCGAATAACATAATTAATTTCTCCTCCTTTGGGGTGTTGTTTTTACAAAAATGATCCTGTCTGCTGGCTCCTCAGCCTGCACACGCAGGAGCGTATTCGAAAAATCATTCCCACCATCTGCATGCACGGCAACTATAACGAAAAAAACAGCAGACATCCGTTTCCAGATCATCTGCTGTCATTATATCATATATATTTACTGCTTTGTAGTATAAAAGTATTATTCTACTTCTTCCGGTTCCATGCTTCGCATGTGTTCCTCGTTCTTTACGATTTCATACTTCTGGCGATATTCCTTGAAGTATGTATAATATTCCACGCTGTCAGATGGGTAAATCTTGGAATCATGGATATGCATATCCGGATTCTCGTCTCCACTCTTAAGGAGAGCTACCATTGCACTTGCACAATGTGCTGCAATACGGTTGAAGCTGTTGAGAATGTCTGTATATACAGTTCCCTCTTCCAGTCCGCAATTGCCATTACTCAGACGCTCTACATGATGCATCTTTAGCTCATTGCATAAGGATGTGATAATCATTCCAAGCGGTGCAACTCTCTGTGCCATCTCTTTGTCATCATTGAGGAATGCACGACAGGTAAGGTTGATCTCCTCGCGAACTGCTTCCATTACTACATTCAGCTCATCCCAGGCTTCCTGTGAGAAATTAGTGTGATTATCATGCATTTCACTGGACATATAGGCAATGTAGGATGCATGGTCACCGATTCTCTCGAAGTCATTGATGGTATGAAGATAAAGGGAAGCCTGCTTTGTCTGGGCACTGTTCATCTCATGCTTTGTCAGCTTCATCAGATAGTCACCAAGACGGCTCTCATATTTATCGATCAGGTTCTCTTTTCTCTGTACCTTATCAAATTTATCCTGCTGATATTCGTTCAGAAGGTTCATGGCACGGTTAACATTCTTACGAAGCTTCTTTGCCATACCACTCATGGCACGATGACACTGTCCAATAGCAAGTGCCGGATAATTCAGAAGACGTTCTTCCAGAAGATCAAAGTCTGCTTCATCTTCCAGTTCCTCTGCACTGTCTTTTACAAGCCAGCACACCAGCTGCTCGATCTTCGGTATGAACGGGAAAAGAACACATACTGTTGCTACACGGAATACAGTATTCAGTAAAGCAATTGCAACCGGTGACATAATCATATCCATAAATCCGAAATGCACAACAGCATTTACAGTGTAGAAAATCACTGACCAGAGGATAAGACCAAACAGGTCATTGATCAGATAAACAAGTGCTGTACGTTTACCATTCTTATTCGCACCGATTGCTGAAATCAGAACCGGACAGGCAGCACCTACACCGATACCAAGAACGATCGGGAATGCACTGGAGAATGTCAGGATACCTGTTACAGATAACGCCTGCAATACACCGACTGTGGCAGATGCACTCTGCAACACTGCGGTAAATGCAATACCTACCAGAATACCTATCAGCGGGTTGGAAAACATTGTCAGCATGTTTGTAAATGTGGGGCTGTCCTTCAGTGGTGAAACAGCACCGCTCATTGTCTGCATACCTGTCATCAGGATTGCAAAACCAAGCATGATATTACCGATATTTTTATGCACGGAACGCTTACATGCCATGCGAAGGATAATACCAATAATCGCTACTACTGCTGAAATTGTTGCTGTAGATAAAATCTTCGCAATTCCGTTCTTTCCGTCAATATAAGAAAGACAGAGGATCCATCCGGTAATACTGGTTCCGATGTTGGCTCCCATGATAATACCGATGGCCTGTTTCAGTTTCATCATACCTGAGTTAACAAAACCAATGACCATAACGGTTGTGGCAGAAGAAGACTGAATCACGCTGGTAACACCAGTACCCAGAGCAACTCCCTTCAGCGGTGTGTTTGTCATTCGATACAGGAAAGCTTCCAGCTTATTTCCGGCAACCATTTTCAGGCCGTCGCCCATCAATGACATACCGAACAGGAATAACGCTACTCCGCTCAGTAATGACAATATCATTGAAAAAATTCCCATTATTTTCTCCTTTGTCGTCTGCCTGATTTCCCACCTCATCTCAGAAAATCGGCGCATAATGTAAGCAGGTTATTTTACCTGTTTCTAATCAGAATTTAACCTGCTTTTTACTTTTCCATTCTTATTATGTCACGTCCGGGAGATTATTACAATAATTGTTTTTTCAAAAATTGCATTTTTTCCATAGCGTTTAAAATGCTGTCTTTTTTTTCCTGATTTTTTTTGCAGTTTTCATAAAATTTTTCGGCATGCTCCAAAATATATCAGAACATGTCGAAAAATAACATACAATAAATCGGACAGTAAAGAAGGAGCTGTCTATTTTCAGGACAGCCCCTTTCCTCAAATTCCAGTATTAAAATCAATTGGTTATTCACAATCCGCTTCACTGCTTCATTTTATTATCTGGTGGAGTTGTTATAGTTATACATACTACTGCTCATTGCCGCTCCTGTCGCAGCTTCCTCTTCACATTCTGCCAGA
>OHEN01001157.1_pt1 | contig 10021 bp, 9 predicted proteins | sample 1567291 | NCBI WGS metagenome assembly OHEN01 (sample SAMEA3879592, study PRJEB24766) | human gut metagenome | biome: human-associated habitat; feature: feces | place: USA | collected 1985/1987
GCTGCCGCCGTCCGCGCGCAGATTGAAATGATGATCCCACAAAAATTTCCTGCGTGCGCCCTCGGGCGCAGAGAGAGTGAGAACTCGGTACTCAGAAACATCCTATCAGGGAGAAAGGTGGTTTGTGCATGAAGAAGAAATGGACCATCGCAACGGTGCTCCTCTTGGCAGTGGCGCTGCTGGCGGTCGGTACGTGGGCGTACTTTTCGGCCGTCGGCACGGCGGATAACGTCATCACGATGGGCTCCGTCAAGCTTGCACTGCACGACGAGGACCGCTGGCCAACCGTTTACGACGGTGAGCGCCATGCCCGGCAGCGCCGTGAACAAAGTGGTGTATGTGGAGAACGTCGGCTCCGGCGCTTTCTACACCCGCGTGAAGATCACGCCCGAGATGGTCGGCGCCGATGGCGAGATCATCCCGCTCGATGCGAGCGAGCGGCTGCTCACGCTGGATCTGAACGACACGGACTGGATCGCCGGCGAGGGCGGATACTATTACTATCGTGGTTCGGTCGACCCGAAGACCGCCACGTCGAAGCTCTTCAACCACGTCACGTTCAGTAAGGACATGGGCAACGAATATCAGAACACCACGGTGCACATCTACGTCACGGCCGAGGCCGTGCAGACGGCGAACCTCGAAAAGTACGCTGCCAATGATGTCAGAGATGTGTGGAAGCACGTCGGTACGGTCGAAGCGAGCACCTCGAGCACGCAGATCGACCCGATCCCGACGCCCTGAGAAAGGAGGACGACTATATGAAAAAACGTATTCTCTCGCTCGTCCTCTGCGCAGTCATGCTCCTGAGCATGTGCCTGTTCATGGGCGCGGGCGTGACGCAGGATGCGGCAGAAGCCGCGGGCGAAGTGCCGCAGACGGCGGTGTTCACGGAGGCGGGGCCGTTCCGGCCGGCCGTTTCCGTGCGGCCGCAGCCGCTGCGCGCCGCAGCCGACCGCGCGGCCGGCGGCGACGGTCTGGAGCTGAGCAAGGAAGTTACGGCAAACGGCAGCGGCTATACCGTGCATCTCGAAGCGTACACGACCGGCACGGTCACAACGACGACCTCGATCGCACCGTGTGACATCGTGCTCGTGCTCGACCAGTCCGGCTCGATGGCGTATAATTTTGACGGGAATGAGACCAGCACGGATTCGGCCCGCCGCCAGTATGCCATGAAGCAGGCCGTGAACACGTTCATTGAAGCGGTGGCGGATAAGTATAACGCGGAAAAGTCCGATCACCGGATCGCGGTCGTGACTTTCGGCACGAACGCTTCCACGCTGATGGACTGGACGCTCGTGACCCCGGCCGAAACGGACACGGCGGAAAGCCCGTCCGGCGAGACCGCGCTCAAGGCCAAGATCAACGGCCTCCCGTCGGAGCCGGAGGGCGCGACGAATGTCGCCGACGGCATGCGGAGTGCGCAGGCGCTCATGCAGGGCGACAGCGGCTACACCGGTACCAACACGAAACGCCAGAAGGTCGTGATCCTGTTCACGGACGGTGTGCCGACGAAGCAGAGCGATTTTGACACGACGGTCGCCAACGGCGCCATCCAGTCGGCCAAGGCGCTCAAGGACGCCGGCGCGACGGTCTATTCCGTCGGCATTTTCAACGGCGCGAATCCGGAGCAGCTCTACGGCGACAGCGGCTTCAAGTACAACAGCAACGGCCAGGTCGGAAGCTACTGGGCCAGCTTTAGCTGGTGGGGGATCGGAGACGTCAAGAACTATGACATCCCGGCCGGAAACCGCTTTTTGAACTACATCTCTGGCAACTTCCCGGATGCGACGGAGATCGGCATCCAGCGGTACGATTCCAGCTTCATCGGCATCGGCAATTATGGCTGGCAGATCACCAGAAATTTTGCCCGCGAGCAGTCCAACTACTACCTGACGGCGAACGATTCCGCCTCGCTGAGCAAGATCTTTACCACGATCAGCGAGAACATCGGCAGCGCCAATATTGACCTTGGCAGCGAGACGGTCATCAAAGACATCGTGACGCCGTACTTTACGGTGCCGCAAAATGCCGGCGCTATTCGTCTCTCCACTGCAGCCTATAACGGCAGCGCATTTGGGGCTCCGGTCGCAGCCGATCCTTCGGTGACGGCAGCGATCGATCCGGCAACGCGGGCGGTCAATGTGACCGGCTTCGATTTCAACCAGAACTATGTCTCCACAAACGCTAAGGCGGATGGCACGTTCGGAAAGAAACTGATCATCGAGTTTGACGTTTCCGTGCGCGACGGCTTCCTCGGCGGCAATCAGGTGCCAACGAATGATGGGCAGTCCGGTATCTATGCGAAGGGAACCATGATCAAGGCGTTCGATGTGCCGACGCAGGACGTGGAAGTAAAAAGCATCACGCCGACGGCGGATGACAAGGCGATCTACCTTGGCGATTCTGCCAATTTGCAGGAGCTTGTGCACCAGAATGCCACATTTGACGGCACAAATAACGCTTTTGTGGATGTGACCTATACGGTCAAGGATGAGAACGGAACGGTTGTCGGCACGTACACAGTTCCCGCCGGAAGCAGCAGCGGAACATGGGTGTGGAGCGATCCGGCAAGCAACGGCACCGTCGCTCCGGAGCAGACCACGACCTACAAGGTGACGTGCACGGTTTCGCCTACGCAAACGGGAACGTATGAGAGCGTTTCTAAAGATACTACGTTCACCATCACGGTCAACACCTGCAGCCTGACGATCACCAAGACCGTTACGGGCGGCGGCGACCCGAACCAGACCTTCGTGTTCAACGTCATGAAGGGCAACGATCTCGTGACCACCGTGGTGCTCAAGGCCGGCGCGAGCACGACCATCACCGGTCTGGCTGTCGGCGACTACACCGTGGTCGAGGACACCGCTTGGTCGTGGAGCTACACGGCTGACAATGTAAGTACGGCCGTCACGCTCAGCAGCACAAACCCCAACGACGAGGCCAAGATCACCAACACCTATGTAAAGCACGACTGGCTCACGAGCATTGTCGACGTCATCAACAAGTGGACGGCCAACGATGGCAAGACGACCATCAACAATTCCGACCGTGTTCCGGGCGCGAACTGAACAGGAGGGATGACATATGAAACGTATCTTTAACGGTTCAGGCGGGAGAAAAGCCGCGCTCATCCTCTCCCTGTGCCTGATCTTCGCACTGGCCGTCGGCACGACGCTCGCTTATCTCAAAGCGAACACGTCTCCGGTGACGAACACCTTCACGGCGGCCAAGTCCGACATCAAGATTGATGAGAACGTGGAAAACGGCGAAAAGTCCAGCATCCAAGTTGAAAACATCGGCACGGCCACGTCCTATGTCCGCGTCAAGCTGGTCATGAACTGGGTCGATAAGAGTGGAAACGTCGTCTCCGGCGGAAACCTGCCGGAAGTCACGCTCAACGAGCCCGACTGGTTCATGAAGGACGGCATTTACTACTATACCAAGCCGGTCGGACCGAAAGATTCGACTGCAAACCTGCTGAAAGATCCCATCACGCAGCCGAATGCGCCCGAGGGCTGCCACCTCGAGGTGACGGTGCTGGCCGAGAGCATTCAGGCCGCGCCGAGCACCGCTGTGGAAGGCGCATGGGCGGTCACGGTCGTAAACGGCGCGTTGACCTCGGCAATCCCGACGGCATAAGGAGGGCAACGGTATGAAACACAAAAAACTTACCATGATCGTCGCCCTCGTGCTGGTGGTCGCGCTGGCCGCCGGACTGGGCATCTGGGCGACGGGCGAGACGAACGTTCCCACCGTCACGTACTATGACGGCTCGGACGGCAACGGCGCGCCCTTCACCCACACCGGCGACGGTTCGGACACGAACCTGTTCCCGAACTTCTCCAACTGCATGCCCGGCGACAGCCTCACGCAGACCATCCGCGTGCAGGCTGATGGCAAAAACGGTGTGCAGGGCGCAAAGATCTATCTGCGCGCCGAGATCGACGGCGACGCCTCCGCCAAGGAAGGCTCCGCCATCTCGTACAACGATGTGCTCGATCACATCGGCATGACCGTGTCGAAAGACGGCGTCGTGATCGCGTCCAACAAGACCGCGAAGCTCTTCAGCCAGCTCGATGCGGCCGATGGCCTCAAGAGCAACGTCTTCATTGCCGAGGTCGGCCCGAAGACCGATCCGGTCGATCTGGACGTGACCATTGATGTTGACCCCGCGATGGGCAATGCGTTCCAGGAAGCGGCTGCGCACATCACGTTCGTGTTCTCCGTCGAGGACAACGAGCTGCCGCCCCCGCCGCTGGAGCTCGACAAGCACGATGCGTATATCTGCGGTTATCCGGACGACACGGTGAAGCCGGAGCGCCAGATCACACGCGCGGAGGTCGCAACGATCTTCTACCGTCTGCTTCAGGACGAGGCCCGCGAAAATGTGTGGTCTCGCACGAACAGCTACTCCGATGTGGCAAGCGGTGTCTGGTATAACAGTGCGGTTTCGACGTTGACCAACGCCGGTATTCTCACTGGCTATCCGGACGGCACATTCCGCCCGGACGCGCCGATCACGCGCGCGGAGTTTGCGACGATTGCGGCGCGATTCTACCACGCACCGGAAGTTACCGGTGATGCATTCTCGGATATCTCCGGCAGCTGGGCGCGCGAGTATATCAACCGCGCGGCGGCGCGTGGCTTGATCGATGGCTATGAGGACGGCACATTCCGCCCGAACCAGAACATCAAGCGCGACGAGGCCATGAAGATCATCAACAAGGTTCTCTTCCGTACACCGGATAAGGAGCATTTCCTGCCCGATATGATCAAATGGCCGGACAACAGCAACACCGACGCCTGGTATTACACGGATGTGCAGGAAGCGACTAACAACCACGATTACGAGCGCGTGGACAAAACCTCGCCCGAGACGTGGACGAAGATCACGCAGGCCAGAGATTGGAAGGCGCTCGAGGCCGAGCTGGCGCAGAAATATCCCAACCGGTAAGCGCGCGGCGCTGACGGTAAACGAAACAACCATAGCGAACACCCCCTGTGCCACGGCACAGGGGGTGTTTTTGCGTATGGGGAAAAAACGTGCGCCCCGGCGGCTGCCGGGGCGCTGCCGGGGCGCTGACGTAGGGATACATGCAATGCGTGGATGCGTTATCAGCCCAGATACTGCTTGTCGTAGTTGTTCTGGATGCAGGAGATGACCTTCGTGATGACGGTGTTGAACGGGGTGGGCACGCCCAGCCGCTCGCCGTAGCGCGCGATGGCGCCGTTGAGCACGGAGATCTCCGTCTGGCGCTGGTGCAGCACGGCGTCCTGCGCCATGGACGGATAGTAGTTGCCGAGGTTGGCGACGATGTTCGGCTCTTCCTTTTCCATGAGCGGCCAGAGATCGCCGATGCCGAGCGCCTGCGCGACGGCGCAGCCCTCTTTCCACACATGCATGACGATGTCGTGGCCGTAGGGGTCGGCGAAGGTCTCCTTCACCTTCAGGCGCATGACGGCGCTCACGCCGTTATAGCCGCTGTTGGCGATGACTTTCTTCCAGATGTACGGGCGCACATCCTCGTCAAAGCTCGCGTTGCAGCCGCCCGCCTGGAAGCACGCCTCGAGCGCCTTGCCGGCGGCGTCGGCCTTCGGGTTGTTGTGCACGGCGCCGAAGTGCATCTGGATGCCCTTTTCCGGCTTGCTCACGCACACGCCGGGGCCGGCCAGCTCCGTGCCGATCAGGCCGCTGCCGTAGAGGATGCGGTCGGTCTCCACGAACTGGGCGAGCACCTCGTCGTTGCCGAGGCCGTTTTGCAGCGAGACGACGACCGTCTCCGGCCCGATGCAGGGCATGGTGTCGGCCATGACGTCCGCGGTCTGCGTGGCCTTGACCATGAGGATGACCATATCCATGGTGCCGATGTCATGCGCGGTGGCGCTCGTGTGGAAGCCGGTGAGCACTTCCTCGCCCTCCGGCGTGCGGAAGACCAGACCGTCGGCCGCGATCTTGTCCATGTGCGCCTTGTACTTATCGACGAGCCAGAGCTCGGCGCCGCCCTTGCGCAGGTAGGCGGCGAACACGCTGCCGGCAGCGCCGGAGCCGATCATTGCGATTTTCATGCGTTTGCCTCCTTAGCAAACTGCCGGCCGGTTGTTGGCCGGCCGGCAGAGAAAACTCGGGGTTTGAAATTACTTCAGGTACTGCTTGTCGTAGTTGCCCTGGATGCAGCGCACGACCTGGGACAGGACCTTGCACACCGGGGTGTCGATGCCCAGCTGCTCGCCGTACTCCGCGATCTTGCCGTTGAGCACGTCGATCTCGGTCTGGCGGTGGTTGAAGAGCATATCCTGGCACATGGACGGATAGTAGTCCGCGATGTTGGTGACGATGTCCTTGTGATCGTGGGCGATGAACTCATCGGCGTCCATCGGCACGCCCTTGGCGGTCGCGACCGCGCAGGTCTCACGGATGACGCTGTGGAACAGCCACTGGCCGAACGGATCCGCTTCGACCTCGCCGATCTTCAGACGCAGGACGGCGCACACGGTGTTGACGGTGGCGTTCACGCAGACCTTTTTCCAGATGAACTTGTAGATGTTGTTGTCGGTGCCCGGCTCGCCGTCGCGCCAGTAAGCGTCGCAGCCGCCGGCACGGTAGCACTTGAGCATCTCGGCGCAGGCCGCGTCGGTGAGCTCCGAGCGGACCGCACCGCCGAAGTTCATCTGCACGCCGCCGGCCGGGGTGGACACGCAGTGTGCGGGTTCGGGCAGAGCCGTGCCCAGCACGCCGGAGCCGATGATGCAGCGCTCTTTCGGGAAGACCTTGAAGAGGTTGTCATCGTTGCCGAGGCCGTTGATGAGGGAGACGGCGACGGTCGTGTCGCCGACGACAGGCATGGAGTCCTGGATGGCCTGCTCGAGCTGGGTCGCCTTGGTCATGTAGATGATGACGTCGACCTTGCCCTCCGCCGCGGCCGCGTCAGCAGCGGTGGTGTAGGTGCGGAAGCCCTTGAGCTGGTAGTCGTAATCCTTGTAGCCGCCATCTTCCTCCTGATGGATGGTGAAGTGCATGCCTTCCTCGGCGACTTTCTTCATGTGCGCCTCGTAGCGGTCGATGAGGATGATGTCCGCACCGCCCTTACGCAGGTAAGAAGCGAAGACGCTGCCGGCTGCGCCGGAACCATACATTGCAAATTTCATAACTTTTTCTCTCCTTTTCTGATTCTGTTTGCGATATCTTCGGCCGCTGCAGGCGTATGCCTGACGGCGGATTACCGAACGGTGTTGGTGAGGGTGCCGATGCCCTCGATGCTGCACGCGACCACGTCGCCCGGGTGCAGCCACTTCGGCGGGTCAAAGCCCATGCCCACGCCGGCCGGCGTGCCCATGGAGATGATCGTGCCGGGGCGGAGCGTCATGCCCTGGCTGAGCTCGGCGATCACGTACGGCACGTGGAAGATCATGAGATCGGTCGTGCTGTCCTGCCGGAGCTCGCCGTTGATGCGGCTCTGGATTTTCTGCGGCCTGCGCACGTCGAACTCGTCCGGCGTGACGATCCACGGGCCCATCGGCGTGAAGCCGTCGAGGCTCTTGCCGCGATACCACTGCTTATGCTGGTTCTGGATCGTGCGCGCGCTCACGTCATTCAAAATGGTGTAGCCGAACACGTAGTCGAGCGCGTCTGCCTCGCTGACGTTGTACGCCGGGCGGCCGATGACGACGGCCAGCTCCGCCTCATAGTCGAGGTCGGCGACCAGATCGCTGTGGCTGAGAATATCGCCGCCGGGGGCGACGGCCTCGTTCACGCGCTTGGAAAAGTAGATCGGGAACGTGTCCGGCGCCTTGACGCCCTTGCCGGCGACGGCCTCGCTCTCCTTGGCGTGGTCAAAATAATTGATGCCCAGGCAGATCACGTCCTGCTCCGGGCGGGGGATGGGCGCGAGCAGCCGCACGCGCTCGAGCGGCAGCGCGGCGCTGCGCAGCACGGCGGCAGTGTCCAGCGCCGGCCAGATGCCGATGAGCGTCTGCATGTCCGCACAGCCCGGCACGGGATGCACGGCAGTGCCGGCCGCGTTGAGCAGGCCGACGGCGCTGCGGCCGTCCTTTTCAAATGTCACGAGCTTCATAACGTGCGCGCTCCCCTCAAAATCGACATTGGGCAATGGATGTGTACGCAAAATGATGGTTAAAAATTCATCAATCGCGTTTGCCGAACCTGCTGGCCTGTGTCAAAAATGTGCCAATCTTGCTTGTCAGAAATTCGACAAAAGATTTGCACTCCCAGCGTTGTTATGATAGCACGAAAGTGTAGACGCCGCAACTGTTTTCTTGCTGTCAAAGCGCCAAAATCGCATAAAATATTACAAAAGCGCCAGAATCAGAGTGCATAAAAATACATGCAAGATTTTGTGCAACTCGACAATTTTCAGAAAATGACTGAAAAATATTGGGGATTGGAAGAGGCTGTTATTGACTTTTGCGTGTGAGAGAATTATAAATTTACTATCCCAAGTTGTTAACGGCTTGTTCATAAATTAACACATGGGTGTGGATTTCGAGCCCTGTCCCGGTTGGTAGGAGAGCACGAGGCAGGATTGAAATAAAAGAGAGAAAAGCAAAAAAAAGAGCAAAAAAGAGAGAGGTAAAAAATGGATAACAAAAAGCTCAAGAGCAGCTGGGCAGCCGCCTTCACCGTGGCGTCTGTCTGGTTCGGCACCCACGTGGGCGCCGGCTTTGCGACCGGCAACCAGGTCGTGAACTACTTTGTCCAGTATGGCTGGACCGCGGCGATCTTCCCGCTGCTGGCCATGGGCATTTTGGCCGTCGTCATGTACATCATGATGAAGTTTGCCAAGCTCAACGGTTTCGACAACTACAAGGACACCTATCGCGCCCTGTATCCGAAGCCGTGGATGGAGATCTTCTTCGAGATCTTTTACATCATCATCATCCTCGCGGCGGTCGCGTCCTGCGTTGACGGCGCCGGCGGCATCGTCAAGAGCCTGATCGACCTGCCCGATATCATCTGCAACCTCGTCATCATCGCCCTGCTGATCCTTCTGTCGATCTTCGGCGTTGACCTGATCATCAAGGCTTCTACCGTTCTTTCCACCGCGATCCTGATCGTCACCGCGATCCTGGTCATCATGGGCTTCGTCGTTCCGATCGACGCGGTCGCTCAGGAGCTGGCCACTGAGAACGCGGCCTACGCTTCCATCCCGGCCATCGCGGACGTCACCTCCCAGAAGGGCCTCGAGGGCGTCTGGCGCGGCGTGTTCGTGTACGCTGCTTTCCAGTGCGTGTCCGTCCCGGCCATGATCGCTGCTTCCACCGAGCTGACCCACAAGGGCGTCAAGCGCGCCAGCATCCTTGGCTGGCTCATGAACGGCGGCGCGCTCGCCGCTTCCGGTGCCATGCTGCTGCGCTGGTACCCGATCCTGACCGCCATCAAGAGCACCGGTGTTGATACGGTTGCTAGCATTGCAGCCCGCCATATCGGCGATGTCATGAAGCTCCCCAACCAGAGCGTTGTCACCCTCATGGGCAGCGGCTACACCTGGCTGTTCGTCGTGTACACCATCCTGCTGTTCTGCGCGTTCGTGTCCACGTCCGTCACGCTCGTCTACTCCATGATCCAGCGCTTCGAGGGCCACTGCTTCCCGAAGGCCATCAAGAGCAAGGCTGTCCGCAGCGTCATCGTCGGCCTGATCGTCATCGGCCTGTGCTACGCAGTTTCCCTGCTCGGCCTGTCGACCATCATCTCCAAGATCTATGGCTATGACGGCTACTACGCTCTGATCGTTGTTGTGCTCCCGGCGTTCATCTGGGGCATCCCGAAGATCAAGAAGCTGTCTGCCGACAAGAAGGCAGAGCTGTCGGAGTGATCTGACCGCGGCGCAACTCTCCAGCGTCCCAACAAAAAATACTGACCGCTGCGCTTGCAGCGTCATAGAGAGGCAACCCCGCAGGCTTCGGCCTGCGGGGTTGTCGCTGTCTGCGGTATGTTAGATGCGGCGGGAGACGCAACAGAGCAGCAGGGGAGCCCGAGGGGGCAAGGCCCGCCTCG
>OHEN01001168.1_pt1 | contig 9930 bp, 10 predicted proteins | sample 1567291 | NCBI WGS metagenome assembly OHEN01 (sample SAMEA3879592, study PRJEB24766) | human gut metagenome | biome: human-associated habitat; feature: feces | place: USA | collected 1985/1987
GGAAACGTTTCAGCACTTCCACAATTTTATCCATCGGTACGCCAAAGCTTACCGACATTCCGACTGCCGCCATGACATTCTCATAATTGTGTTTTCCTAAAATATTCAGCTCATTTACATTGATCACTTTTGTGTCCGTTGTGCCGTCTGCATAAAAAATATCTTCTCCGTCCAGATAAAGTCCCTTTTCCAGTCTGCGCCTGCTGCTGAAAAATACAACTTTTGTCTGAAGTGTCTCGCCAAACCTGCGCAGCACTTCATCCTCATAATTCAACACACAGGTATCCCCGGCGGTCTGATTCTTTGTAATGCTCTCTTTTGTCTCGATATAACATTCCATCGTATGATGACGGTTCAGATGATCCGGTGTGATATTTAAAATAGCTGTCACTTCCGGCGCAAACTCATGTGTTGTCTCTAACTGAAAGCTGCTGATCTCTGCGACTGTCACAGTATCCTCTGTCGTGTCTGCCGCTACCGATGTGTATGGGATTCCAATATTGCCGACCACTTTCACATCATCGAAATAATTCGCCATGATCTCACCCACAAGCGAAGTTGTCGTAGTTTTTCCGTTTGTTCCGGTAATTGCAATAATTCTTCCTTTTGCAAAATGATAGGCAAGTTCAATTTCGCCCCAGATTGGAATCTGTCTGTTTCGAAGTTCATTGACCATCGGAAGGTCTGTCGGCACGCCCGGACTTAACACAACAAGATCAATGCGCGCCATATCTTCCGGTGCAAGTTCTCCCAAAAGAATCTCTGCTCCGGCAAATACCGGATTTTTCTCGATCAATGCTGTCACATCTAAATCTTTATTTCCATCAAAAAGTACAAATGTGATTCCTTTTTTTCTGAGCAGTTCTGCGGCTGCAACTCCGCTTTTTCCAGAACCTACTACTAACACTCTTTTTCCTTCTAAATTCATCGTCTTATCCTTCCAATCTCCTGTCCGAATCCGGCAGGTCATTTTGCAATTTTCCAATGCGATTTATAAGCCTAATAATGCAAGCATGCAAAGCAGTGCTGTCACGATTGCAAACACTGCGACAACTCTCGTCTCTGACCATCCACCAAGCTCAAAATGATGATGGAGCGGAGCCATTCTGAAAATCCGCTTTCCAACACCTGTTTTTTTCTTAGTGTATTTAAAATAAGTAACCTGAACCATAACAGAAATGACTTCTGCCAGATAAATCAGTCCGACAATCAGTATATATAATGGCATCTGGAGCATATAGGCAGTTGCCACAACAAAACCGCCCAGTGCCAGGGAACCGGTATCCCCCATAAAAACGCTTGCCGGATATACATTAAATAATAAAAATCCAAGCAGGGCTCCTGCTACTGCACAGGTGATCGGAGCGATCCCGGCATTTGTCCCGATCGCCACAACTGAAAAAAAGGTTGCAACCATAATCGTAACGCTTGACACAAGCCCATCCACACCATCCGTAAAATTCACACCGTTTACGGTTCCGATCACTGCAAAATAAAGCAGCGGAATCGCAAGCCATCCGATATTTAAGTACTTTCCACCGGAAAACGGGATCAGCATGGTAAGCTCAATTCCGGAATACCGCACCATATAAACTGCAAACACGGTTGTCACAACAAACTGTAAGATCATCTTCTGCCACGGGAGCAGTCCGTCTGATCTGCGGAGCACTACCTTCAGATAATCATCCAGAAAACCGATCACACCGAATCCTACGGTCATAAAAAGGATTGGGATAATTCTCGGATAATCTTTGACATAAAACAGGGAGGTAATGATAATACTTGCCAGTATCATAAGTCCACCCATAGTCGGGGTTCCATTTTTCTTCAAATGGGATTCCAACTCTTTACGCTCCGTCTGCCCCACCTTTAACCGTTTCAAAAAGGGGATCACGATCGGTCCTAAAATTGCACTGATTGAAAAAGAAATCAAAACTGGTATCACTATTTCATAATCCATGACTAAACACCTCTTGTATTTTTTCTAACGTTCAATTCGCCTAACTAGTATACGTTATTTCATCTCATTTATCAAGGTAAGGCAAAATGTTTTCGAATATTTCCTTCGCCACAGGAGCAGCGATCGTTCCGCCGTAATAAATCCCCTGCGGATTGTTAATAACAACAAGCACAAGCACCTGCGGATTGTCAGCGGGCGCAAATCCGAGAAACGATGAAATGTATTTATGGTCGCTTCTTGGAAGTGTCTGTGAGGTTGCTGTCTTTCCGCCGATGGAAAAGCCCTCAATTTTGGCATTTTTTCCGGTTCCCTCTGACACCACTTTCTCCAGCAGATAGCGCATCGTTTCCGAAGTTTCTGCTGTGCAGATATTCTCATGCGTTTCATAGGAGAACGTTTTTACTGTATTTCCGTCCGCATCCTGCACGCTTACGCCAAAATGTGGTGTCACGCGCGTTCCCCCATTAATAATAGAAGATACCGTCGTGACAAGCTGGATGGGGGTAATCTGAAACGACTGCCCAAACGAGATTGTCGCAAGTTCCACCGGTCCAATATTTTCCGTCTTATGCATGATCGTTCCCGCTTCCCCCGGAAGATCAATATTCGTTTTGGATAACAGCCCGAACTGTTTGAAGTAACCGACAAAGTTCTCCGCGCCTAACCGCTCGCCAAGTTCCATAAAAACCGGGTTGCAGGAGTTCATGATCCCTGTCTCAAATGTTTCTGCCCCATGTCCTGTCGTTCTTGCACACCGGATACGTCTGTCCTCCACGATTTTATAACCCGGGCAGTAAAATGTATCATCCAGTTTTACCACTCCCTCTTCTAACGCTGCCGCTGCCGTAATAATCTTAAATGTGGAACCCGGCTCATAGGTATCACTGATGCACTGGTTTCGCCACATTTTATTCAACAGATTCTGTTTTTCTTCCGCTGACACAGCTTCCCCGTTGTCCCCAACCAGTGTAAACGGATCGTTCAGGTCAAACTCAGGATAATTCACCATCGCCATAAGTTCACCGTTCTGCGGGTTCATCACGATCACGGAAACACTGTCCGCCGATTTTTTCGTGCAGACTTTTTTTGCCGCCTGCTCACAGTACATCTGAATAGTGTAATCTAATGATAAGCAAAGGTCATAACCGTTCACGGGTTCTAATCTGCTCTCCCCGGCATTCTCAATCTCAATTCCTCTCGCATCGGTTAACGTGAGGATTTTTCCGTTGGTTCCCTGAAGGTATTCATCATACTTTACTTCAAGTCCCAAAATGCCCTGATTGTCGGCCCCGGTAAATCCAAGTACTTTGGAAGCAAGCGTCCCATAAGGGTAATATCGTTTATAATCCTCATCCACTTTCACTCCGGAGAGTCCATAGGCTCTGATTGCATCCCCGGTCTCCTTTGCGACATTTGTTTTCACTCGCTCGATGGAACTGACTTTCTCCACACGCTTTCTAGCAGTCTCTTCCGAAATGCCAAGTTCTTTCACAAGCATAGCAATGACTTTTTCAGGTTCTTCCATCTGGTTATGGATCACGGAGATCGTGCACACAGATTTGTTTGTAGCAAGCACTGTGCCGTTTGCATCTAAAAGTTTTCCCCGTGCCGCCTTAATATCTCGCTCCCTCTCATGAAGATTCTCCGCTTTATTTCCATAATATTCGGAGCAGAATATCATCAGATAGACCAGTCTTCCAATCAGAAACATCATAATAAAAAAAACTGCCACGAATACGATCATTACCTTTTTGCGGTTAAAGGTCTTATTCCGATACATAAAACAAAAACCTCATAAAAGTCTTCCTTGCATTTTATTCCAACTTTTATGAGGTTATGTTTCTATTCACTGTTATCGGATGTTGTTCCTGCTTCTTCTGCATTTACACCATCATTTTCGGCGTTTTCTTCGTTGTTTTCCTCGGCTCCCGGAATATCTTCCATGGTATCCGGCACATCATCTGTTCCTTCCGGTTCTTCCTCCGAAATATTTTCCATATTTCCTGTCACACGGTCTGTCACAGCGGCTGCGCCTGTATCTGTTCCGGTAATATCCCATCCGGAATGTAAGCCGGTCGTCTCCTCATCCGGATAAATATTCATATAAGGAAGTACTTCTTCTAAAATCTCCCTCACAATATTCTGCGCAAATGTGCTGTGTGGCTGATCCTGCGAGTTCGGCTCATCCACAAAACAGTAGATCATTAACTGAGGATCGTCCACCGGTGCAAAACCGATAAAAGAAACCAGATAGTTCACACCATCACGCGGCACTTTCTGTGCCGTTCCGGTTTTACCTCCCATGGAGTAACCGTCTACTTTTGCCGTATTTCCGGTACCGGATGTCACGGTTGAATACATGTATTGTTTTAATGTATCACTTGTTGTCTTAGATACTGTTTCACGCAGCAACGTCGGGGAAATATCCTGAATCGTATTTCCATTCTGATCCGTGATCTTGCTTACCACTCTCGGCTGATATAACTTACCGCCATTGACCAGAGAACAGAAAGCAGTTCCAAGCTGGATCATCGTGGTGTTAAAGTTCTGTCCGAAAGCATTGGTTGCAAGACTCAGCTGTGATGTTGTATCCAATGTGTAAATCAGGGAATCAGTTCTCGATTCTCCCGGAAGATCGATGTTCGTTTTCTGTCCAAATCCAAAAATCTGCTGGTACTCCGTGAAATTCTCTGCCCCGATCCGGTAGGACATCTGCATCAGGGCATCATTGCAGGAGTTCATTAACGTCTGCTCCAATGTCTGCATTCCGTGTCCGCCTTTTCGATAGGCAACACATTTTACGGTAAATCCGCTGAGCTGTTCGGCTCCATCACAGAAAAAGGTATCATTTGTCGACAATGTTCCTGTCTCAAGGCCAGCCGCAACCGTAAACGGTTTTGCCGTTGATCCAGGCTCATATGTATAAGTCAGACATATGTTCTGCCACAACTGATTTAACGCTTCAAGTCTCGCATCGTCGTCCATCGCATCGATCTCTTCCTGCGTATAATACTCCGATAAATCCCACGGATTGCTCAGATCGTAGTTTGGATACTGTGCCATTGCAAGGACATCGCCATTGTTTGGGTTCATGATGAGCACGCCAATTCTTGTGGCTCCGCCCTCACCCTCTCTGTAATTGTCCGTGTAGGCCTCGTTAAACTCCTGTATTTTCTTCTCTACCACCGACTGGATCGTCGCATCGATCGTTGTCACTAACGTATTGCCGTTGACTGCCGGTTTGATCGTTTTTTCGAAATTGCTGTCCGAATTCAGATATCCATACTGTCTGCCGTTAATTCCATTTAACGTGTCATCATAATAGTTTTCCAGTCCATTAATTCCGAGGTTACCGGATGTTGTGAACCCGATCACAGAACTTGCCAGTTTTCCATATGGATATTGTCTCTGGTACTCTTTTTCAAACCAGACACCTTTGATATATGGATTGACCAGTTTTCCTTTTTCATCCCGCTCCTCCTGCAGATTCACAAAAGGCTGGATCGTATCATAGGACAAACGTTTGGCAAGCACAATATATCTGCTGTCCGGAGAGTCTTTCAGAATAAAGCTGTTCACTCGTCAGATCCGGGAAGCAGCTTACAAGCGCATTGATCGTCGGCTCCACATATTTTTCATCATCATTTAAAACGGAGCAGTCCAGAATCACATTATAAACTGCGATACTGGTTGCCAGCACAGTTCCTTTTGCGTCTACAATGTCTCCTCTCTGATAAGGAATTGTCTGGCTGTCATAGCCCTGCTGTGCCAGAACGATTTTCTCATATTTTTCTCCGCTGGTGTATTCAATATACATCAGTCTTCCGATGAGTCCGATCATAAGCGCTGCAACAACCGTAAACATGACGATCATTTTTTTCTGCATACGCTTTGGAAACTTTAACATCGGCTTTTTCGGTCTTCTTTTTGCCATTCTACCACCTGAATTATTTTTTTGCCTGAAAATTCCCTCTATTGCGGGATTTCATTATACTGATTCATGTAGTCTGTCTTATCTACAGAGTAGTAGACGATCTGATCCTGTGTTGCATAAAACATACCAAGTTCATTGATTGCCTTCTCCTTGATCGCATCGAGATCTACTGCGGTATTAATTCTCTTGTAAGCCTCGTCATTGTCAGCCTTAAGGTCTGTCACCTGGCTCTCTAAGCTTGCTATTTTTTTCATTCTTGCAGTCACATCAGACTGAAGCTTAATATAAGCTCCACAGAAAATGCCAAATACGGTCACTGCCATTGTCAGGAATACAACATAACTTTTGCTCATGCGAAGCGCTTTTGCCTGATTTCTGGCTGCGGCACGTCTGCGTTTTCTCAGTTCTTCCTCGCGTTCCCGCTCCTGTCTGTCTCTGCGCTCTTTGCGGTAATCCGGCATCGCCTCCATACGGCGTACGGTGTTGCCATCTACCTGATAGGCTGCTCTATTTCGATTGTTGTGATTTACTGTTCTGTTCGGCATCTGTTACACCCTTTCAAAAACTCTTAATTTTGCACTCTTGGAACGGGAGTTCACTTCTAATTCTTCCTCGGAAGGAAGGATTGGTTTTCTTGTAACTACCTTTCCCTTGGATTTTTTACCACATACGCACACTGGAAAATCACTCGGACAGGTACATGGGTTCTCATTTCGTTTAAAATTCGTCTTTACAATACGATCCTCTAAGGAATGGAACGTGATAATACAGATTCTTCCACCCGGATTCAAAAGGTCGATCATATCATCCAGATTATTCTGCAGTACTTCTAACTCTTTGTTCAGCTCAATACGGATTGCCTGAAAGGTTCTTTTTGCCGGATGTCCACCGGTCACCTGAACTTTCATTGGAATGGAAGCCCTGATGATCTCCGTCAGTTCTCCGGTTGTCTCGATCGGTTTCTTTGCCCTCTCCTGCACAATGTGTTTTGCAATATTTTTTGCGAACTTGTCCTCACCATAATCACGGATGATACGGTAAAGATCCATCTCACTGTATCCGTTTACAATATCTTTTGCAGTCAGGCTCTGTCTGTCATCCATTCTCATATCAAGTGGAGCATTCTCATCACGGTAAGTAAAACCACGCTCCGGTGTATCTAACTGAAACGAAGATACGCCAAGATCCAACACGATTCCATCCACCTTTTCCACGCCAATGCGGTGAAGTTCCTCTTTCATGTTGGCGTAATTGCTTCGGATAATGGTGATCTTGTCACCAAATTCCTTTAATCTTTCTCCGGCGGCTGCGATTGCATCCGCGTCCTGATCGATTCCGATCAGCCTGCCTTTTTCTGATAACCGTGAAGCCACCTGGTAAGCATGTCCGCCACCGCCAAGTGTTCCATCCACATAGATTCCGTCAGGCTTGATATTCAAATTTTCAATTGTCTCATTTAGTAATACTGAATAATGATTAAATTCCATTGTGATCCTCTCTGCCTGACTTTTGCTCTGGCTCTCTTTTTTTATTCTCTGTGGATCAGATGCTGAACCCTAAATCTGCCATGTGTTCTGCAATCTCATCCATCTCATCTTCATCATATGTATTCTCCTGCCATCTGTCTTTGTCCCAGATTTCCACTCTGCTTAAGACTCCGACTAAAACGACATCTTTTGTCAGATTTGCATATTCTCTTAAAACTGGTGGAAGAAGGATTCTTCCCTGCTTGTCCAGTTCACAGGAAGCTGCTCCTGCAAAAAAGAAACGTGAAAACTTTCTTGCATCCTTGGAAGTCATGGAAATGTTTCTGAATTTCTCTTCGATGTTGTGCCATTCTTCTGACGTATACACAAATAAGCATCCATCAAGTCCCTTTGTCACTACAAATTCATCGCCAAGCTGCTCTCTGAATTTTGCCGGAACTATCAGTCTGCCTTTTGTATCAACTGTGTGGTTGTATTCTCCCATAAACATGACACAATCACCTGCCTTTGTGCGGCAGCTGGTTCCTCTTGATTTTCCATTTCTGTGGTCATTTGCCACCACTTCGAACCATTCTCTACCACTTTCCACCACTTTTAAACATATATTAGACTATTCTTAAGAAAAAATCAATATTTTAGCGCAAAAAAATAATGCCAGACCAGTTATTTCCTGATTTGGCATTATTTTCCATTCTTCTCTACTTACTTCTTTCTGTTTCCTCGATATACTCTTCAATCAGCTGATCGAGTTTTGTACTTTTTTGATAGTAATTATCAAACTTATCCTGTCGTAAAAGTGCCTGATCCAGTTCAAATCGAACGGATTCGATTTCCTGCTGTAACTCACTCAACTTTCTCATATGAATCCTCCTGATTTCCTCAATGGAAAATGCAATTTTACAAATTCAAATTTCTGCTAATTGCCGGAGCAGAGAATAGTCCCTTTTTCTTTTCCCCTTTTTCTTTTCCCCTTTTTCTTTTCCTCTCTTTTATATTCTCCATATTACTATCCGCAGATTCAAAAATCAAATGAATTAGGTGATGAGTTTTCTCCAAAATTCGACATTTCCAAACAGATTTTTTCACAATTGCACGTATTTCCTACAAAAACAGCGCATCCATTTTTCGACTTTGGATGCGCTGTTCATAAAAAATTAATATTTGATTCGTATGTTTTCCTATCGTTTTTGTATGTTTTTCATTTTTCAGGAATGTTTTAACCGGAATTCTGCCCTTTTCTCGGCGAGTAAATGTATCATTGTCTCCATTGCCTTGTAGTTCACCTCCACAATGTGATGGATATCATCCTCCACATCATGCTTTCTCACAAGATAATCATCATGGGATTTCTGGATAAAATCGCAAAGATTTCTGGCACTGTTAAATTCCAGATGATCTGCTTTATGCGGTTTTGCAGCGTCCGTCCTGATATATCTCCGCAAATCCCGCTTTAACTTCTCCTCGTAAGAACAGTGATCCTTCAGACTTCCCGGATAGATCTTATTGTGAGGATAGGTAAAATAGTCTGCCAGATAGTGGCTGATCTGTCCAAGATCCATGTAATACTTGCGCCCTTTTTTCTTCTCCACCAGTTTCCTGCCCTCGGAAAGGCGCTCAATATGGCGTCTGATATCCGGGTAAGTTCCGTCCATCTCATGGCGCTTATAGACGAAAGATGGCTTAATGTCCGGCAGGACACTTCCGATGTAAAAAGATAATTTATGTTTTTTCAGATCATTGTCTTCCATATTATTTACAATGTAACGTGCCAGTGAAATATGTGATTTTTTTCTCATAAGTACCGCCTCCAAACAGGAATCTTTTTGTTTTTCCAACTCCCATACTACATCTCCGCGGCAAAAGAAACAAGGGTATCTTTGTAAACTTTTTGTGTAGTTTTTGTGTTTTAAAGCACTGGAATCCTGCTTTACAGATGTAAATTTTCTTATCCTGCTTTTTTATGGTCTGCACAAATGGAGCATGTGCAGACCAGTTTCATACCTGTATTAATTATTCATATTTACAGTTGCACTCGAAGCTTGCGCACTCTGTCTCTCCACAGGTGCAGGCTCCGGCACCGGAAATACCGATATGATCTGCGTGACATTTCTCATTTTCATTGAAACGGCAGTGTGTTGCCTCACACGCAACGTCGATTTCCTTGGAAACATCTTTTAATGCGTTACAGGCTGCACCGTTTGTTCCGCGGTCTTTGAAACTTCCGCAACAGGTGCTCTGTGCTTCGGTTGCTTCGCGTCCCTCCACCTGAATATCGCCTTTGCAGCAACAGCCGTCTTCATTGTTGTAGGTGCAGCTTTTTACTGAACAATCCAAATATGCCATACTTTTTTCTCCTTTTCCTTCAAATCTGTCTAGCCAATTGCGAAACTCCTCATAGTCTTCTTTAAATTGTTCAAAATTAACAAAAACATTCAAGACACGCTTTCGCTATGTGTCGCTCGCAACGGTACTAAGAAGCCAGACACAACTTACCGTTGTATCTGCCTTCTAAGTGCCGGCGGCTCCCCAATGTCTTTCATGTCTTTTGT
>OHEN01001171.1_pt1 | contig 9906 bp, 19 predicted proteins | sample 1567291 | NCBI WGS metagenome assembly OHEN01 (sample SAMEA3879592, study PRJEB24766) | human gut metagenome | biome: human-associated habitat; feature: feces | place: USA | collected 1985/1987
ATTATATTATAACAAAAAGCGCCTACAAACGTAAGCGCTTTTTTATTAAGCAACAATATCAACTACAAATTCAGCAAATTTATTTATAAAATACTGCTGCCCTTTTCCTGTTACTTTAACTGTTTTAGATACAGTCACATGCCCATCGCTATGTGTTATAGCAGTTTCTTTAATTTTAAACAAGCCTAATTCCATAGATTTTTGTGTAGGGCTGTTATAGTCTGCTCCCTTCCGTTTAATAAGATAGCCGTTGTTGCGTAACCACTCAAATAAACGTTTCTGCCCAATTTGGTGTCCGTTTTGTTTTATCAGCTTTGCAAGGTCACCTATTAAAATGGTTGTGTCACTTGCGCTTACGGCATCTGCAAAAATCATTTTAGGCTTTGCTTCTTCAAGCTGACGTTCTGCTTCCGTTCTTTTATCGAACTGTTCTGCCCACGCTCTTGCAGCTTCCGCAGGATTTGTAAAATCCGGCAACATTAACATTTTATTTTGCAGTTTCTGCTCCATATCGTTAAAAGCTGCAATGTATTTCATTTTCCACTGTAAAGCATCTTTGCCTGTAAAGCCCATAGCCAATAACGTAAATCCATCACGATTCATAAGGTATTCAGGGTAGCTTTTACCAGTACCAGCTTTATAGGTATTTTCTTGGTAAAAAGTCAAAGCTGATTTTTCAGCGCTGATAATCTCTTTAATGCTTGCCAATACATTACGATGTTCTTTTCCAAATTTTTCAGCAACCTGCCTGCTGGATACTACAACCTGATTATTTATAACACTTACCAAATTTTCCATAATTACGCCTCCTTTAATTTTTCAACCCATCAATACCAAACACTAATACCGATATTTTTTCGATTGCATCTAACTGCCAGCGGTAAATGGTGCGCGGGTCTGTAAAAAATTTTTCTGCCAATTCTGTACGTATTTCTGACGGCGTTCTGCCCTGCGTATCGTCAATGTACAAAGCCTTTATTACTTCCCAACGTCTGATATTCTCATCTTTGCCGCTGTTATAGCAAAAACTTTCATAAAGCCCCAGCATACTTTGTACATGTTCAAAAATAATGCGGGTTCGTGTTGCTGATTTCACAATGCTTTGCACTTTCATTTCTGCCCGACCCACACCAAAGCGTTGCCACATGCTGTCAAGTATTTCAAAGGCGGTTTCATTTTCTTCGTCCAGCCTTACAAGGTCAAACACCGCATTATCAACATGTTCTTTAAAAATGCGGTAATTTTCCAAAAGCAGCTTAGTATTATTAATTTGCTTGTCCCTGCCCTTTTTAGCATCCTGTTTCAGCTTTTCGTATATGGCTTCTGCTGTTTTGGCGGCAGTTTCTTTAATAATGTCGGCAATTACAAACTCGGCTTCCTGTTTCATTTGCCCGCCCCCTGTGCTATAATATTTTTGCGAACATTTTTTCGGGGCTTGCCAGAGGGCAGGCTCTTTTTATTTAAAAAATTATTCCAAGCAGTACGGCAATAACACTGTAAACTGCCAAACAAACAAGTAAAAATTTTAATGATAGTGCTTTTAACATAGTTGTTCACTCTTTCTCAACTTTCAATAGCGGTTACAAACAGCTCTGGTTGTTCTTCCCAGTCTGCGCGCCACTTCATCTCGCGGTAAATTAATCAACGCTTTAAGTGCTGTATCATCGGCAAGGGTCCATTCTTTCGGCCGCTTCTGTTCAGCTATAAAATCAGATTTTCTTTTAGCATCAACCCACCCAGGTTCTTCACCTAAAGTATATTTTTCAAAATGCGCAAAATTTAGTTTATCTTGATTGGCTTTTGCCCATTTCCAGAAATCCTTTAACTTAATAATCCACGTTCCTTTGTTCTTACGCAGTTTAGATTTCCGTGCCGGTAAACCATTATCTATAAAACGTTTTACACGGCCTCTATCTGACTGACCGTAAATGGTTGTTAAAATGCTTAATACAGTAACATAATCTGACGATTGCGTTTTACTGCCCAGCCCCATTAAATTGGCTTTTCTTGCTACGCTATTATTGCTTCTGTTTAAACGCCTGCAAATTTCATCTGTATTATGTTTCGGCCAAAGCGTTTCCAGAAGTTCCATTTCCTTTTCCGTCCACCGTGGCATTGCTACAACTCCCATAATTTAATACTTCTGGGTAATTTATTAGTGTAATAAGCTTGCCGCATTCTTCGCAGCGGTAGTAATTTATTACACGCCCCTTTGACTTCACTGCATGCATTCGCATTAAACGCGGATTTTTATTATTGCAGTTCTCGCAGTATAAATCTTTTCCGCGTTTGTATAGTCCATGAATACCTTTAACATGCTCCATAGTCTTCACCCCTTAAAAATTCTAACCGCAGGCCGCAGTTCTTAATCTGGTAGGCTTCTACATCCGCCGCAGTAAAATATTTATGGCCATACAACTGCTTCATGTTCTGCCAAACTTTCAGCGGTATGCGATAAAACCTTTCAAAGCCAAAACTGCAAAGTACAAAAGCCACCGCACCCATACTCTGATGTTTTAACAGCGCATTAAGCTGCGTTTCTTGCAACCTGTCATATGCCATCTTATCAAGATCCGTGTGTTTGGCTTCAAACACAATGGAGCGGCCATTTGCAAGCGTTCCCTTAAAATCCGGTTCAAATTTACTCGTAAAACATGCGATATATTGACCGCGCGGCATACTTTTTATTACTTTCATCGGTTCATGCGCTTTATCAATTTTAGCAATACCCATGTCCAAATAATTCCGACAGCTGGCCAGTATCATTTTTTCAAAATACGCACCAGCATTTTTATTTTTAAGACCGGTTAAAGCTTTGTTTGCCATCGTGTAACTCCTAACTTTTCAACCTTCAAATATCCGCTTATTATCAGCCTTTAAAGGCATTTTCATCCTTTAAAACTGTTACTTTAAAACGCTACATTTTATAAAATAGTATTGCGGTTTCATTTATTCCATCTTCCTTTCACCTCTCGGATTGTACAGGCGTTAGTTTTTTTAAGCTAACGCCTGTACTTTTTTATTTTTTGTAGTATCCACGCACCTTGTTTTTAACGATTGTCACTTTCAAGGCCGCTTCGCGTTCCAAACGATTTTCAGCAACTTGTCTGGTCATCGTTTCGGCCGTAATCTCTACATCATACAGTTCCGACAAAAGATGCTCGCGTGTTTCTTTTGTTGGATTTTTTCTGTAATCTGCCAATGCTTCTTTAACCTCGTTAAATTCTTCTTCCAACTTTACTATCTGTTCTTCCGGTGTGTAGCTAATAAATTTATAACAAGGTTCAATGCGCGTGCCATGCTTAACTTTGCTCATTTTTTGACGGCGGCGATATAATTCGCTAATAATATCGCTTAATACCGGCACCGCAATGGTTACATGTGTGCTTTTGCAGTTTTTAAGCAATGCAAGCAAATTTTTAATTCTGCTTTTTTTGTCAATAGTGATTTTACTTTCCATGTCTATCGCTCCTTTAAAACGGAATTTCTTCATCAAATGCAAACGGTACGTGTTCATTTTCCGAAACAGTGCCGTATTTTTCAGTACGCGCACGTTCAAAGTCATCAAAGTTGGCTGGATTGTTATAGCTTCCAGCATTATTACCCTTCTGTTGGCCATCTTTCGCTGGCCATTGCCATTCAACATTACGGGCAACTAATTCTGTGTAATACTTTTTCGTACCATCGCGGCCGTCAAAGCCGTTAATATGCGTTGAACCGCTAACATAAACCATTTGCCCTTTGTTAAGGTTATCGCCGACCAGCTCCGCCGTTTTACCAAAGCATTTGACGTTTATAAAATCGCTTTCATATTCGCCTTCCTGATTTTTAAAATCACGGCGCACCGCCACGGTAAAGCTGCCCACCGGCTTGCCGGTCTGCGTGTATCTAATTTCCGGGTCTTTCGTCAGCCTGCCGCTGATAACATGTACATTCATTTTTATGCTCCTTCCTAGTTGATAAAACCAAACAAACTCTTGATAACTTGTCATCCCGCCTGCGGCAAAGACATCGGCTCGTCATTGCCTTCAACCAGTTCAGCATCCTGCGGAACTGTAACATCTTCGGCAAACAGGCTTGTTTGCGCCCTTTCGCCCTCAACGTACAGGTTTGCTTCGTGGATAAGTTCCTCGATGTCATCGCGCATATCCGCAGACATCAGCACTTTTTCATCGTCCGGCATATCCGGGTTATACATGCACTCGATTTTATTCGGCGTGTTAAGGTTCAGCGGCGCATTACTGTTTTGCAGTTCCATCCCGGCAATAATAACGCAGCCCATAACATCATCCTCGCCGCCGTAATTAAGGCTTATGCCCCTAACAATAATCCTGTCAGCATAATCTGCCGGAAGTTCACAAATTTCTGTAACGTGCGTTTTAAATACTTCAAGGCATTTTAAAAAATTAGGGTGCGGCGCTTCCGTGCATTTCACCGTATATTCGTCCAGCAGTTGCTTGCCGGCTTTATATTCCAAATGCACCATTCCCTTTTTAGGGTTATACTTAATTTTTGTAAATCGTCTTTGCATGGCAACCTCCTGTTAGTATTGCGGACGACACATATCCCGGTAATATACCGGCCTCGTATAGCCAAAATATTTATTAACCTGTATGCCTGGCTCATGGCCGCAGGTTGGGCAATTTCTTCTGCCCTGGCATTTATTCTTACAAAACTCTTTTTCGCGCTTATAGTTGGCAATGTCCACATAGTTAAAGCGCAGCCATTCTTCGCTTGCGTCCGGGAAAAGCTGCCGTCCAAAAGCCAAAACATCTTCGTCAAACTGTGGGTTAAGTTTTTCTCCACGCGTCATCTTTGCTAATATTTCAGCAATAATTGCTTTATTACGCTGCCGTTGGCTTTGTGTAAAAGCCGCGCTAAAATCTGCACGTTCCTGTTCTTCGCGCTGCCGTTGTTCTTCTACCGTTTTCCGGCGAACCTGTTCTTCCGCCCAGTCGATAGCATCGGCCATTTCCTTTTCATTCGGCCAGAACCCTGTCAGCGTTATAACTTTTTTGCAGGCAAGGTGAAATACTTCAGGTGTAAGCACTTTGTAAATGTCATACCAAATGTCTGACATTCTTAAAATCTCGCTCTCCAACGCAACCTTTTTTTCTTTTTCTGTTTCAAAAAGATTATCTGAAAGTTTTGGCGACCGTTTAAGTTCTCGGAAATATTTAAATGCCATAGCAATATCTTTTTTGCTTAGTATCTGATTAGGCATTATCATCACACTCATTCAACATTGCTTCCAGTACTTCATCAAAAGTCTTATAAGCGTTAAATTTATCCGTGATTTTATCCGATGATGTTTCTTTCAGCCTTTTAAGTACCGCTGCCAAATAACGCCATATCTTGGCACCTTTATAGCTTGCATTGCTTGCTGTTATATCAACACCCTGCTTAAATAGCTTTTCGCCATAATCTTGTATCAGTGTTGCTACAAAATCCCGCTCTACAATTCCTGTAAATGGGTGTATACGCTTTTGGTAATATTTAATACATTCAGCAAATTCATTTTCAGCAAGTGTGTGTTGTTGGTTAACCTGCTCTCCATTTTCGGTTTGCTTATTGTTTATACAAGTAAGACTATTATTAACTATCTCACTCTCTATTTGTTTTATATCTGTGTTTATATCTGTATCAGCTATATTATTATTAATATATTTATTATTACATTTGCCGTTTTTGGCAGATGAACTTTCCAAATTTGAAAAGTCTGATTTGCCTTTTTTGTCAAATGCAACCTGCCGTTTTTGTTCAAATAATCCTATACCTTTTTCCGTAAGCGTATACCACAAGGTTCTGTCTCGCGGGTCATCGTTAAAATTTCCAACAAGAATCAAACCTTTTTCTTTTAACTTATCAAGCGTATAACGAACCTGCCGTTGTGTTAAATATGGGAATAACTCGCTGAATGCTTTAAGACTGTTATAAGTCCAATAACGCCCATCAATGTAATTCTTTTCGTTTAAAGTATTACGCTTAACCCAAAAATAAATATGCTTTAACAAAATAGCTTCCGTTATACCATATTCTTTTGCAATGTTTATATCAAAGCTATGTTCCATGGCAAATTCCTTTACTTTTTATTTAACGATGCGCCATAGCGGCGCACCGTCAATTTTTATTTATCACTGACTATTTCCGAAAAATGCTTCCAGCACTGCTTTATCATCTTCGCTCAAAGCATTTGCTTCACCGTTAAATTCTACCGCCGCAGGCGCAGGCTTTTGTGCTTCTGCCGGTTTTTCTGACGCAGTCGGTGTATTCACCTGCTGTTTTTCCTGCATAGCCTTATGCGCCAATACAGCCTGTATAAACGGATTAGCATCGGCATAATCGCGATGGTTTAACATCTGCTGCAACATTGCTGTTTCAAGTTCAGTAACATTTTTATAACCGCCCCTAGTAAGCACTTTGCAGTAGTCTTCACCAATCAGCACATACGGCCGTGCTTTTTGCTGCACAGACTGCTGCACTGCCGCCGTACTTTGTGCTGGCGCTTCAACGCCGCCATCAATCCATTGTCTTATAAGCTCTCCTGTTTCCGGTGTAATAGGCTCAATTTTGCCTTCAAACAGCCCTGTACGGTCTTTAGATGCTATGGCATAATGGCGTTCACGGTCGATGTCAAAAACAATTGTAAACTCATATTCCATGCCGTCACGCTGTATAGGTGCAAGCCCTACCTTAACAGGAACCTTTTTGCCGCGTTCATTTTCCTGCAATTCGTATGCCGTTTTACTGCGCATACAAACGATAACGTGCATTCTGCATTGCAGGATAGCGTCAACAAGTCTGTTATGTTCCGGCGTAACATTGCGCCATGCTGTATAGCTGTTATTGCTTCTGCTGGTTGCCGCCTGCTTGTCTACCATCTCCAGCACGCCGCCCTGGCCGCTCCAAGCATGGGAAAGACTGTCAATAATAAGCACGTTATAACCTTCCCTTTCGGCTTCCTTAATGGCGTTTATATACGCCGCAGGGCTAAACGGCGGGGCAAGTACAGCAACATCGTAATCAGGAATATCCGCATACATTTCGCCGCTGCCGTTTTCGGTATCAATCATTGCAATATTGTTACCTAATCCACGGGCAAGCTGTAATGCGCTGTATGTTTTGCCACTGCCACTTACCCCGCACATTGCAATTTTTAAAAACGCTTTTTTGCGTTCAGCCTTTTTAAACATTCAAATCACCTCTCAGTTAATTTTGCTGTAAAACACATCCGGTTTTTCCTCAAATGTTACGCCGTCAACAATCTCGCCGTCAGCGGTAATAAACCTGCCGTCAACGGCAGTCAAAGTCTTTTTAAACTCACCCCATTTAACCGTTTCCTTGGTTTCAATAAATTCCGGCGCACTTTCTTTAACAAATGCTTTCAGTGCTTCATCGTCCTTTTTAATTTCTGCCGGCATAGCCTTAAAACCAATCGTGCCGCTAGGCAGCTTAATGCTTTTCTTCTTTTTCTGCCCTTCCAGCTGTTCCATTGCATACGGCATTAAAAGGCTCTCAAAATAGCCTTTATCGCCGTCATACTGCAATTTAGCGTCAGCTAAAAAAGCATCTAATTTTGCCTTTTCAGCGTCCACATAAGCCTTAATTTCTTCAAACCTCATCTTGGCACGGCTGATTTTTTTCAGGCACCATTCCGCGCCGCTCAAGTCTTTTACCTTAAACCTTTCATCGGTAGCGGATGCTAAAGCATTAACGCCCTGTTCTTCAAATACTTCGATTTCCTTTGCTGCGGTTTGCATGTTTCTTCCTCCGTTTCTTTTTCTTAGGTTTTTGCCCGTATTTTGTTTCACATATTGGGCAAATATAATGGTACAGATACTTAACTAAATCTGATAAAATCCATTCTCTTAGGCATATTACGCAAGTTGCTCTTTGGGACATCCGTACAGCCTTTCATCAAAATATGCCTTGGAGATTTTACCTGCTGGCGGTAAAATGTACCCTTTGTCGGCCATCTCGTCCCGCAGTTCGCGAATAACTTTATACGCATAACTATCAGCGCATTCTAAAATGCGCTTAACATCTTCTTTATCATAAAAAGCTGACGCCATTTGCATTTCTCCTTTCGGCGTGATAGAATAAAAATGTAGTTGCTATTGGTTGTGGCATAAACTACCTGAAATAGTCAGCGTTGCAGCGCTGGCTATTTTTTTATTGCTTAAAAGTTGTTTATTACGGTAAACCCATAACTCCATATCCTAATAGCTTGTTTAACTTCGCGTATATCTTCCAAAGTTGCCGCGAAGTCTTTTTCTTCATCCAGCCCCACCCTGTCATCAACCGCGATGCTTAATACATTGGCCAGCCTTGTATTTAACGCCGTAACTGCCGCATATAACCTGCAAGCAGACTGTGCAAGGCTTACTTCGTGGTATTTGCTGTAATGACAAGCTGTGCCAACCGGGCAGGCCGATGTGCAAAACCATTTAAGCGCCTGGTACTTTTTTAACCCCAGAGCTTCGGCCAGTCTTAAAACCATTTGCGGATTTGCCGCTGATGTATTTTCTAAAATTCTGCTGACGGTTGAACGGTGCATTGCCGCTTCTTCTGCGACTGTTTCCTGCGTCAAATGCTCTGCTTGAAGCAGTTCTTTTAACACATCCTCCACCACCTTTCCATTTACAATTAAGGTATGAGTTTAAACTCATTATTGGTTAACGTAATAGCGGATATACAGTTGGTCGCCCGGTTGCAGGTATCTGCCCCCTGCAATTAAAGCGGCATTATCAGCTGAAACACGGTACTTAAACGCTTCAAAGCACTCGGCTTCCGCACAGTAGTAATCTTCGGCAATGCTCCAAAGCGTTTCACCCGGCCGAACTGTATGTACCGCTATTACCTCTTTGCAATTATCAGCAACGCGATACTGTTCGATTTGTACACAGCCCCAAAATAACAAGGCAACGATTACAGCCAACCGAAACCACTTATCGTTCATGTTGCACCTCCTTTCAAGCGAATAAACTGTTACTTAAATAATTCTTTCACTTCTACATTTAGTGCTTTTGCAATTTTAGACAAAGTACTTACTCGCGTATCGGCTCCAGCTTCGATTTTCAAAATCGTATGAAAAGTAATACCGCTACGCTTGCAAACTTCATATTTTGACAATCCTAACTGCTCTCTTATTTGCCTGATTTTATACATTTGACTTTTTCACCTTTCTTTAATATAATTACTATATGTAGTGTCGAACATATAATTGCAATAATGGAGGTGAAATTTGATGAACGCAGATGTAGTATTCAAATCCGGCAGAACAGTTACTGTCGAAGACATTAAAGAAATACGTCAACTAAGACGCGGTGAATTTGTTGAAACTGTAACTCCAGAAAAATGTTTTGTTATTGTAGCTCCAACAATTTTCATGGGAAAACAGATTTTAACCGTTTCACAAGAAAGTGTAGAATGCGTAACCTTTTACGATTAGTACGCTGATTTAATGATAAGAGTGCAGTTGCAGCTGTACTCTTTTCTTATTTCATCGGCAATCTTAACTGCGTTCCTAATATCGTTATTAAGAATTGCAGTAGTTTGAATGATGACCTTCAATTCATTTTGCTTTTCCATCTTTTCACCTCTAAATGCTAAAGTTTCAACGACTAAAGCAATTTTAATTTAACATTTTTGTAAATTTCAAATTGCCTTTTTAGGTAAAAAAATACTTACCGGGCAACCAATAATATCAGCAATTTCTTTCAAAACTTCTGCTTTAAAACTACTGGTTCTTTCGTGTTTTAAAAAAGCTTGTCTGCTGATAGGCTGTTTCAGGTGCTTTGCAACATATTCGGCCGAAATGTTTTTCTTTTTTCTTTCATTTCTTACCGCTGCACCGATATTCATATTTTAGCCCCCTTTCTGTCAATTTATTATTTACATTTATAT
>OHEN01001173.1_pt1 | contig 9891 bp, 6 predicted proteins | sample 1567291 | NCBI WGS metagenome assembly OHEN01 (sample SAMEA3879592, study PRJEB24766) | human gut metagenome | biome: human-associated habitat; feature: feces | place: USA | collected 1985/1987
TTATCGGATTTTTTACCTCCGCCAAAGCCACCGCCATCATAACGTTTTTTAAACTCTTTCCGTGGTCCGTCATATGTTTTTTTTGCAGTATTTCCTGCACCATTTGCAGATTTTGCATCGTTTTTTGCAGGTTTTACGGCGTTTCCACCACCTGTAGAACCACTGTCTCCAGATGTTGTAGTCTGACCGGAAGCTGCACTTTTTTCATTGGCATCTGAAGCAACTGCAACTGTCTCTCCGTCCTCATCCTTCAAATTGATATTTTTTAATATATTTTTGATTTCAAACTGAATCTGAAGATCACTGTTTTTCTTGTACCTGCTCTCTTTTGGTTCCTCAAAGTCAAGGTCAACAATCAGGTTCATGCCACAGCGCTCACACACGATTTTCTCTAAAAATTCCACAATTTCATGGGAGCGTGTCTGTGCAATGATCGTATTTTCCAGTACAAGATGCAGATGACTGTCATCCGTAAATTCCATTTTGGAAGCACGCAGCAGATTGTATTCCATCAGACTGTAGGCTTTTAACTCTTCTAAAATACTGTCCTTATACATATCCATCAGCGTGCGGGCGGTATACTGCTCGGAGAGCTGATACTTTTCGATAATACGGACATTCATCCGTTTTCCCTTAAATATCTGCTCCTCAATGGATTTTTCTAACTGCGTAATGTTATTTTTATGTATAAGATGACTGCCCAAAAGATAGACACGGATATGATCTCTCTCATGATTCATCCCTACCTTGGTAACTTCCATCTCAGATAAAATTTTCTTCATATCCCCGGACACATCCAGTGTCGGAAAGACATCAAAAAATAGTTTTGCCATAATTATTCATTCCAATGTAACAGTTCATAGCGGAGTGCCTCTAAAAGTTCTGACTCCGGCACTTTTTTGAATACCTCGCCATGTTTGATAATAAGTCCTTCTCCGATTCCTCCGGCGATTCCGATATCTGCCTCTTTTGCTTCTCCCGGACCATTAACAACGCATCCCATAACGGCAACTTTAATGTCAAGAGGAATGTCGGCAACCATATTTTCTACCTGATTGGCCAGCTGGATCAGATTGATCTGTGTTCGTCCACAGGTAGGACAGGATACTACTTCCACACCGCCTTTGCGGAGTCCAAGTGTTTTTAAAATTAATTTGGCAGATTTGATCTCCTCTGATGGATCTCCTGTCAGGGAAACCCGGATCGTGTCACCGATTCCCTGATGTAAGATCAATCCAAGTCCGATGGCTGACTTGATATTACCGCTGATGATCGTACCGGCTTCCGTGATCCCGACATGCAGCGGATGATCGGTCTGGCTTGTGATCAGTTCATGTGCTTTCACACACATCATAACATCCGAAGATTTAATACTGATGACAAGATTATCATATCCCATATCTTCAATCAGTTTCACTTTATCCAAAGCACTTTCTACCAGTCCCTCAGCCGTCACTCCATGGTATTTCTCCACCAGATTTTTTTCTAAGGAACCACTGTTTACCCCTACACGGATTGGAATGTTGCGCTCTTTTGCGACATCCACCACAGCCTTCACACGCTCTGTGCTTCCGATATTTCCCGGATTGATGCGGATCTTGTCTGCTCCATTCTCCATTGCTGCAATTGCAAGACGATAGTCAAAATGAATGTCTGCAACGACCGGAATCTGCACCTGTTTTTTTATCTCCTTTAATGCCTTCGCTGCATCCATCGTAGGCACTGCACAGCGGATGATATCACATCCGGCAGCTGTAAGCTGATTGATCTGTGCGGCAGTTGCCTCCACATTCTCGGTTTTTGTATTGGTCATAGACTGGATCAAAATCGGGTTGCCGCCGCCAATGATGCGGTTGCCGATCTTCACTGTTTTTGTCATTGTTCTTCTCCCTTTCGTATGATTTTCTTATAGGCAATTGCGAAACTCCTCATAATCTTCTTTCAATTGTTCAAAATTAACAAAATTTTCGAAAACACGCTCTCGCTACGTGTCGCTGGTAACGGTACTAAGAAGCCAGACACGATTAGCATCGTATCTGCCTTCTAAGTGCCGACCGCTCCCCAGTGTTTTCTCAAGCTTTTGTTAATTTTTCACAATTTGATTTACGTTATGAAGGAGTTTCACAATTACCTACCCAATGTTCGTAGAATAAAACATAATTACGTTGTAAAAACAACGGAAAAATTTTCTTTATTATATTAGTATGCACATAGAAAGTCAAATGAAACAAATAATAGATATGCAGACAACAGGAGGAATGGAAGATGGTAAGAAGAATTATAGAGATCGACGAGGAAGCATGTGTAGGATGTGGTCTTTGCGCAGAGGCATGTCATGAGGGAGCAATCGCGATGGTGAATGGAAAAGCGAAGCTTATGCGCGATGATTATTGTGACGGTCTCGGCGACTGTCTGCCGGCCTGTCCGGTAGATGCGATCCATTTTGTGGAGCGTGAGGCAGCAGCTTATGATGAGAAGGCAGTGGAAGAACATAAAAAGAGCAAAGAGGCGGCAAAGACACCATGCGGATGTCCGGGAAGTCAGGCGAGAGCCATCCGGAGAGAGGCAGATGCAGACAGAAGCGCAGAGCTGCAGGCGGCAGGAGAAATCCGTTCCGAACTGACACAGTGGCCGGTACAGATCAAGCTTGCACCGGTCCGTGCGCCATACTTTGACGGCGCAAAGCTGCTGATCGCAGCGGACTGCAGCGCATACGCCTACGGAGATTTCCACCGTAAATTCATCCGCAGCCATGTGACACTGATCGGGTGTCCAAAGTTAGATGATGTGGACTATTCTGAGAAGTTGACAGAAATTATCAAAAACAATGACATCAAATCTGTTACAATAACACGTATGGAAGTGCCTTGCTGTGGCGGAATTGAGATGGCTGCGAAAAAAGCATTGCAGAACAGTGGAAAATTCATTCCATGGCAGGTAGTGACCATTTCTACGGACGGAAGAATCCTGGAATAACAGTAAAATTCTGCGGTTGTCTCCACTTACAGGAGATATTCGGAAAAAAGAAAGAGAGGACGAAAATATGAGTGAAACAAGCGTAAATCAGAGAAAAGTGGCAATGATCGGATGCGGTTTTGTAGGATCTGCAACAGCATTTGCATTAATGGAAAGCGGTCTGTTTTCCGAGATGGTTCTGATCGATGCTGATAAAAACAGGGCAGAGGGAGAGGCGCTGGACATCAGCCATGGACTTCCTTTTGCAAGACCAATGAAAATCTATGCCGGAGATTATGATGATATTGTGGATGCAGCGATCATCATCGTGACAGCAGGCGCCAATCAGAAACCGGATGAGACAAGATTAGACCTTGTCCAGAAAAATGTTGGTATTTTCAAATCCATCATTCCGGAAATTGCAAAAAGAAACTGCGGAGGAATCATGTTGATCGTTTCCAATCCGGTGGATATCCTGACCTATACGGCATTGAAATTGTCCGGTTTCCCGGAAAACCGGGTGCTTGGCTCCGGAACGGTGTTAGATACTGCAAGATTAAAATACAACCTCGGAGAGCATCTGAATGTGGACAGCCGGAGTGTGCACGCATTCATTATTGGCGAACACGGCGACAGCGAGCTTGCAGCATGGAGCAGCGCCACTGTTTCGGGTGTGCCGATCAATACATTCTGCGAGATGCGTGGACACTTCAACCATGACGAAGCGACCGAGCGTATTGCAGAGAATGTAAAAAACAGTGCTTACGAGATCATTGCAAAGAAAAAGGCGACGTATTTTGGAGTTGCAATGGCAGTGCGCAGAATCTGCGAGGCGATCATCCGCGACGAAAAATCTATTTTACCGGTATCGAATCTGATGCACGGAGAATTCGGGATTTCTGATATTTCCTTAAGCATGCCGGCAATCGTGGGAGCGCACGGTGTGGAAAACCGGATCCCGATCACTCTCGATGAGGAGGAAACAGAAAAACTGCAAAGTTCTGCCGGCACTTTAAAGAAAATTATTGAAGAAGTGTTATAAAAAATGATAGAATGAAAGAAAAAGCCAGACATATTTTGTGTTTGGCTTTTCTTAAGTCTGGAGAGAAAAACATGGAAAAAATATTAATCTATCAGGTAAAAGAAAAAGAAGCGGTAAAACAGCTGCTTGCGCCAATGAAAATCCGCCTGGAGGAGATCAAAACCACAGATTTGCGGCAGAGTATCGGGGATCTCGCAGAGGGAAAAAAGAACGTGCTCACAGCACCATTTACCGGCAGCGCACCACAGGAGAGCCTTATGGTATTCTGCGGTGTGAATGAAAAGCATTTTGACAAAATACTGTTTGAACTGCGCCGGAAACAGATTCCGGTTGACTATAAAGCAGTCCTCACACCATCGAACCGGAAATGGAGTGTGCTTATGCTTATGCTGGAACTTACGAAGGAGAAAAACAGCTTCCGGCAGGGAAACTGAAACGAAGCAAGGGCAGATTTGAAACGGAAATGGGCAAGCGGGCAGATTCTTGTATGAAATGTAAAAATATGGTAATATAATGATATATGTCTGCGTACAGAGACAGTGTCTGACGGCAGACTGCGTATGGAAATACGATATTTCACACGAAGGAGAATGAAAAATGGAACATTTCATGAATCTGGTGTTGATCAAAAATATATATATTGGCATTCCAATGGCTGCACTCATATGTTATCTGTTTTTATTATTCTGTTTTCTGAATGTCTCAGAAAAATCATCAGAAGTAAGAGATCTCAAGGCAATACTGTCGGCATTATTGGCATGGACAGGCGGCGCTGTGCTCATGAGACTGCAGATCAGTCCGGGGATACAGTTCTGGTATCATGTGTCATTGATGGGACTTTTTACGATCCCGATACTGATATATGGATTTTTGTTCCATTATCTTGATATCAGGGGAAAGGACAGATTTCTGTATGGCTGTATGGCTGTGACAGTATCAGCTGTCCTGCTGAATGTTTTTACCGGATGTATTCTTCCACCGCCGGAAGTGCAGATCATGGCGAATGGCAGTATATCCTACCATTATCATGCAAAAGCAGGTATCGGGTTACTGGGAGCAGCAGAGATAATTCTGTTAGTGTATGTAACGCTGCTTGCCCATAAAAAAATCGGGGGACAATTAGAGTACCGGAAAAAACTCGGCCCATTATTAATAGGAACACTGCTCATCATGGGTGGAAATATTCTGTGCGTGATGCCATGGAGCGGTGATTTCCCATTCGATACCCTTGGCGGAGTGGGAATGGCGGTCTGTTTTGTATACATTATTTATAAACAGTATCTGTTCTCATTTTCCATGCGTGCGACAACAGGTGCCGTATATTTGATCGCTGTAGTTGTAGCGTTTCTTCCAATGATTATTTTGGAGCCAAACATTGACCATGTGATTGGCCAGACGGACAGCTTTACCAGACAGTTTATTACAGTGTTTGTCGTTCTGCAGTGCCTCTGGATGGTGCTGGTCATGAGCTATGCCAGAAAATGGCTGGAGCGTATCCTATACCAGAAGAAAAAACACATTGTGGAGAGCCTTGTGGAATTTCAGGATATGGCGGCCTCGATCCTGAATAAAAAAGAACTGTACCAGAGAATCCGAAGCACCGTCAGTTCGGCAGTACCGGACTCTTATGCACGTATTTTTGAAAAAAGAGATGACCATTTTGTGGAGTGTACGGCAGACGGAGACCGGGTGCTGGACACAGAGGAGGAGGCAAGGCTGAGGTCATTCTGTGGCACCGGAGGCATTCATAAAAAACCGGAGATCGCAGTTTTTAAGTATGACGATAAAATTTATGGATTTTTATATGTGGAGCTTCACAGAAAAAACAGGCTGATCTATGATGAGGCGGACTGTATCCGGCAGATCGGGAACAGTGTATCCGGTGCATTAAAAAATATCAGTGCCTATGAAAAAGTATATCAGGTGTCCATTCATGATGAACTGACTGGTCTGTATAACCGCAGCTATTGCAGTGAATTTATGAAAAATCTGGATATAAAGGAACATCCGATAGGAATGATATATCTGTACGGCGAGGAGACCGGAGACCAGATCCTGAAGTGGAGCGCATCCCAGGTGCAGAACCTCTGCAGTGACAAAATGTCGGTATTCCGTGTCGGTTCCAATGAATTTCTTATTATTGCGGAAGAAAGCAGAAAAGAAATACTATTGTCGTTTGCGCAGCTGATACAGAATACGATATTAGAACAGAAAGAAGATAAGCCAAAAGTCATCCAGCCGATTACGTTCAGCATTGGAATCGCATGGGACAAAAACATGGCAGAAAGTGCAGGAAAATTATTCCGCCAGGCAAGACGGGCAGCCTTCTATGCAAAAGGAAATGGTAAAAACCGTATCGAGATTTACGAGAAGAGTTTTGAGGGACAGGAACAGAGCAGGGAGAAAGGTTATGAGCAGGTAACGCCGACGATTTTTGCGCTGATGGCAGCAGTTGATGCCAAGGATTCGTTCACCTTTGAACACTCTGAGAATGTTTCCGGGTATGCGATGAAGCTTGCAGCAAAAATGGGGCTTCCAAAGGATGATATCCAGACTGCAAAAGTGGCAGGTCTGCTCCATGATATCGGAAAAATCGGTATCCCGGAAAGCATCTTAAAGAAGAAGGGCAAACTGACAGATGAGGAATACGATGTAATGAAAACTCATGTGGAGAATTCCATTGAGATGATCCATTTCCTCCCGAATATGAACTATGTCATTCCGGCGGTTTTATCCCATCATGAACGCTATGATGGAAAAGGCTATCCGGGCGGTGTCAAGGGAACGGACATCCCGATTTTAGGCAGGATCCTTGCAGTGTGTGACAGCTTTGATGCAATGGTGTCCCGGAGGGCTTATAAGGATGCCTTAAGCGTGGAGTATGCGATCGGGGAATTAGAAAAAGGAAAAGGCACGCAGTTTGATCCGGATGTCGCAGAAGCATTTATTGAATTGATCGAGGAAGATCCTTCGTTTCAGGTGAAGGCTTCGTAATATCTTTTCCATACGATATGCATTGATGGCAAGGGAGAAAAGAAGAAAAACAAAGAGCAAAATATGGATAAAAATATAGTGTATCATTGGATCAGCCGCCACATTTGTGGCGGCTTGCTTCTTCTTATGCGTCAGAAGAAATAGTTTCTACTTCCTGTTGGGATAAACCTGAAAATTTTGCAATCTCTTCTATAGTAAATTTGTTCGATTGCAGCATCCTTCTGGCAGTTTCAATTGCAGCATGGTTTTGTCCTTCGGAAAATCCGGTTTCATGTCCGGATTTTTCACCATCAGAAAAACCGGCTTCATACTCAGCCTTTCGCAATTTCTTCTCTTCCAATTCTTTATCATATTCAAAAATACTCATACTGATAACCTCCGCACGATTTTTGGAAAGAAATTCTGCAAGAATCCCTTCCTTTATGCATTCGTCAACAGCACATTCTACAGCCTGATTCAGAGACATGTTGGCAGCATAGTGCCGTACTCTGGCGACATATTGCGCATATTCTTTCAAAGTGCTGCAATGTTGCATCAATTCAGCATTATGTCCTTCGTTTACATTTAATACAGTGACAGTCAATTCAAGCTTTGGTTCGCCTGACAGATTTTCAAATGCTGAAGAAAGCTTAAGTTCAGTGCAGTCAGACAATATCGTTGAACCATTATAAAACTCAATAAAATTCGGCGCAGGAATTTTTTGCAAAGTAGAAGAATAGAGAGATTTCTTATCCACGAGTTTCTGATATTCGTTACTAATATAGAATAAATCCCGAAGAGGGATATTTGGATTGTAGGTTGACTGGTGCTCGTACAGATATAAATTAGTATCAATGATAAATGCCAGGTCATTTTTCATACCCATGTAAATTGCATTTTCTAATGTGACGATTTCCAAGTCATCAGGATTTTTATAATCTCTCTGATTTACTGCGTTGTAGAGTGAAAGCAGGTTCTTACGGTTGGAAAATAACATCCGAAAAACGGTGTCCTTATAATTCCGGTTGGCTGCGGGAACTTTAACTGTGAAAGTTTTCTTTGTGTTTTGTAGTTTTCTTTTTTGTTTTGCCATAAATGATTCCTCCTGAGATCGGCAGGGCAGTTGGAAAACTGTCCAGGCAGGAGAAAACTATATTTCTGATATCCGTCTCCTGCTTTTAAATTAGTTAATGGGTAATTGAAAGCATAGATACGAATGAATTACGGAGATTATCAGAGATAATCAGCCGTTTCCAGAATATAGATGGCAAATGCACCATAAAGATTTTGTAAAATATGCTTTCTGTCATTGTAACATGAGAGATAATTGCAGGCAAGCAGAACTTTATAACATTTGTCATCTTTTTTTGCATATTATATTTGATTTTCTTTTAAAAATCCCCCTTGACAACCATCTCCAAGCGTGTATAATAACCAATGCAGCTTAAAAATGCAAACAATTTGCAAATGCACACAAAATGCAAAAACAAATAACTTGCAATTTGAATAAATCAAGATTAAAACAACCAAATGCAGGAGGCGTTTGTTATGTTACACATTTTAGAACATACATTATCACACACGATCGAGGACAGCGTGAAGCTGCTTCCATTTCTGTTTTTCACTTATTTATTAATGGAATTGTTAGAGCACACGACAGGCGGAAAAGTACAGAACAAGATTAAAAATGCAGGGAAAGTCGGACCGCTGTGGGGCGGACTTCTTGGAATTATGCCGCAATGTGGTTTTTCAGCAGCAGCGGCCAGCCTTTATGCCGGACGTGTCATTACGGTGGGAACGCTGCTTGCCGTATTTTTGTCCACGTCGGATGAGATGCTGCCGATTTTCATTTCAGAGTCAGTCGCACCGGCAACAATCATTAAAATTCTTGGTGCAAAAGTTTGCATTGCGATCATTTCAGGATTTCTTGCAGAGCTGGTTTATGTGAATGTTTTCAAAAAGAAAGAAAAAGACATGGATATTCATGTGGTCTGTGAGGAAGAACATTGCAGTTGTGAGGACGGCGTTTTAAAATCTGCGCTGAAACATACTTTGAAAATTTTTGTATACATTTTGCTTATCACATTTATATTGACATTGGTAATTGAAATGATCGGAGAAGATCATCTTGCGGTGGTATTTCAGAATATTCCGGTTGTGGGAGAGATGATCGCGGCACTTGTCGGACTGATTCCAAACTGCGCATCCTCCGTGGTAATCACGGAACTCTATTTAAGTGGAATTATCGGAGCAGGAGCGATGATGTCAGGACTTTTGGTAAATGCCGGAGTTGGACTTTTGGTTTTGTTCCGTTTGAACCGCAATTGGAAGCAGAACGCTGGAATTATGGCAGCACTTTATGGATTCGGTGTTGTTTGGGGCGTGATCATTGAGTTACTTGGGATTGTATTTTAACAGATGTAGATGAATAATTGATACGCGGAAGTATGAAATTAAGAGGAAAGAGTTAAAAATTGTATCTGCTACAGTGAAAGCATATACAGAGAAAGAAAAGAGATGAAAAAATGGCAGGAAATGGTTATGCAACGACCAGCAGAAAGAAAATTTTAGAATATCTCATGGCAAACAGCGACCGCACAGTGACGGTGACGGACATTGACCAGTATTTGAAAAAACACGATAACGAGGTGAACATCACAACGATTTACCGTTACCTGGATAAACTTGCCAAAGAGGGAACTGTCATGAAATATGTGGCAGAGAAGGGGAGCCAGGCGGTGTATCAGTACGTGGAGATGGGACATCACTGTGAGGAACATCTCCATTTGAAATGTGTCTCCTGCGGATGCATCATACATCTGGAATGTGCGTTTATGGATGAGATCGCTGAGCATGTTTTAAAAGATCATGGATTTACACTGCAATGCAAAAATTCCATTATTTATGGCTTGTGCAGGGAG
>OHEN01001174.1_pt1 | contig 9888 bp, 11 predicted proteins | sample 1567291 | NCBI WGS metagenome assembly OHEN01 (sample SAMEA3879592, study PRJEB24766) | human gut metagenome | biome: human-associated habitat; feature: feces | place: USA | collected 1985/1987
TACAAGGAAAATCGTATTTCGTAATACTTTCAAAAGTTTTTTCAATTGAATTCTTATTAGTATTGTTATCTTTAAAAAGGCGACTTATAATTCTACAAAAGATACTCATATGAACATTTAAGTCAAAAGGCTCAGTATGCATTTTTTCAAATGCAATTCCATCTAACCACGGAATTTCGTTATACACAATTGCTTTTTCTAAATCTACAAAGATAGGAATGATACTCGTATTATTTTTTTTATTAAAGAGTTCTAGTTCCTTCATTGGCCAAGTGCGTTTTAAGAAACTTTGGTCAATTACTGCAATACAAAATTTGGAACGTGTGATAGCATCTTGGATTTCAGAATAAATATGGTTACCCACTAATATTTCTTTACGATCTATCCATACATCAATGCCAATACTTTTCAAGCATTGAGCTAGAGGAATGACTATTAATTGCTTGGTTTCTTTACTATGAGAAATAAAAAAATCAAAAATTTCTTTTGTATTATTCATAAATATTATCTCCATATATTGATTATATGTAACTTCTTCTGTATCTGTTTTTGACGGATAATATTGGATTATTCATATTATTATATCACACCCTCATTTGTTTATCATTAAAAATTTACTTTTTTTACAAAATAAGGCATGAAATAAGTTACTGTTCAGACCCAATGTCACTTAGTTAAGCTTATTGGTTCACTATGAGGCAAACCTCTAACAAAAATTTATAAATTATAGTTGACACATCAATCAAAATGTGCGGCCGCTCTCGTTGCTGATATATTTTTAAGGTAACGAGAGCGGCCCTTGAATTAGAACTATATTTCATTCTGATTCAAGGAGGTTTACCTATGACATTTCCTGAAATTGTCAAAACTACACTTTGGGACATTATTGATGAGATGTCCCGCTCACTTTCTTCTTTTGTAAAAAATCCAGATAAGGATTTTATCCGCAAACGCAAACTTGATTTTAAGAAAATGATGCATCTGATCATTTCTATGGAAAGCGGAAGCCTAAATCATGAACTTCTCAAATTTTTTGAGTATGATTTCTCAGTTCCTACTGGCTCTGCTTTTTATCAACAACGTTCCAAACTTTCCGTTTCTGCATTCCGTCACCTTCTCAAGGAATTTAACCTTAAATTCCCCTTAAAAAAATTTCGCGGAAAATACTATCTTATTGCGTGTGATAGTTCTGAATTTAACATTGCCAGAAATCTTAAAGATGCAGATACTTTCCACGAACCAAATGGTAAATCGGTATCCGGTTTTAATATGGTTCATACCATCTCTTTATATGAGGTATGTTCTAAGCGGTACCTTGATTTAGAAGTCCAGCCTGGGCGTCTTAAAAATGAGTTTCAAGCTATCTGCAATCTTATGGATCGGTATGCCTATGGGGGGTCCCCCATTTTCATTGCTGACAGGGGATTTTCCAGTTACAACGTTTTTGCCCATGCAATCGAAAATAATGTTGATTTTTTAATTCGTGCTAAGGATTTGAATGTACAGCGTTTTCTTGGCGTCGGGACTCTTCCTGACAAACTGGATACAACCATAGAGCTGATTCTGACCAGAACACAATCTTAAAAAAAAACATAAACATCCCGAAAAAGAATCACAATACCGCTATATTTGTAAAAACATAGCTTTCGACTATCTTAATCCAGCTGATATTTCCGATGAATATCTGCTGAAACTAAGAATCGTCCGCGTTGAAGTATCCGATGGTGTTTTTGAAAATATTATCACTACACTTTCCGAAGAAGACTTTACACCGGACGATATAAAATACTGTTACAATCTCCGCTGGTCAATTATGCAGATTGTCCGACGGCATATTGTGGTAGGTGCTAACTGCATTTTATTTTCGGTATATCGCCCTACCCGATTGTGCCGGATCGGAACTTACCGCAGATTCTAAGCGGAATGACAGCACACTGTTGTAGTCTTATTTCAGAGGCAAATCCTCTGCTTTTGAAATAAGACCATGACACATGCCATGGTCTTGAAAAGGACATTGAAAACTTCATTAATAAAGCCCCTGGTTATCGACGGCAGCACGGATCACCTCAGCATCAATGACCTTTTTATCCTGCTGGGCACCTATGGTCAGTGCATCGGTCATGAGATTGTCGATGAGACGTGGATTACCCTGGGTAAAACTGTGGGCAGCCGCAAGTGCGGACGGATCAATGATGGTGCCGGAAGCACCGGCAAGCTGGATTTTATGAAGGATGTATTTTGATACTTCCCCATCAGAAAGACCGCTGTAGTTGTAGTGGACGGTGATCCTCTGGCGCAGGGCTTCATGGACCGGCTTGCGGAGCGTATCATTCAGATGGGATTCCCCGCAGAGGATCAGGGTGAAATAATTCACCGAGTCATAGCCGTAATTCATAAGCATCTTGATATCATTCAGGATCCCGGTATTCAGATACTGCGCTTCATCAACTGCCAGAAGCAGGGGTTGCCGCTTTTCTTTATAGAGGTATGTGATCTGTTCCTGGATGGCTTTGAACATGACGGTCTTACCGCCTTTATCGGGAACCCCAAGTATGGCGCAGAGCTGTTTGTAGAAGTCTGCAACACTGATTGTAGACAGACACAGGTATTCCATGTGGAAAAGGCTTGGGTTCAGGCTTTTGGCAAAACATCTGAGGCAGTAGGATTTTCCCATCCCGGGGCGTGCCGTAAACACGCCGATGCCACGGATATCCTTGAGATAGTCCAGCCGGCTGGTCATCTCCGTAAAGTCTTTGGAAATGAAATGATCCGTTTCTTTCAGCTGCTGTTTGTCAAAAGGGTTGAATGACAGACCGTAAAAAGAATTAAACATCAGGATGCACCTCCCATCTTTGCGTAATTGATCACTGGGTTGTTACGTCTGGTGTGGCAGTTCTCGTTGCGGTTTGTCTGGCGGATCGGGAATTTCTGCCCTTCAAAGAGGATAAATGCAGAATCCATGTCATCCGGCAGGAAGTGTACATCGACTTTTGCAGAAATGAACTGCATCGGTACATCGTAGCAGACTTTGTCAATGGTGATCGTGGAATCTTTGCGGACTTTACGTGAGAGGCGGTTGTAAAAACAGTCGTCCAGCCATTGCCTGGATGCCGGTTTTCTTGGATGATCCTTTGATGCCCGGTAACGGTCAGGCGGGATTCCATTGATCCCGCGGTGGAAGGTGGTGTTGTAGGAACGCATGTAGTCCTTCAGCATTGCGTCAAACTGTGCAAGCGATGTGATGGAATCCATGTCAAGGGTATAAAGCCAGCGCTCTTTGAGCGTCCTGAAATGGCGTTCTACCTTGCCTTTGCTGGCCCCATCACGGACGCGGGTATGCAGAAGCAGGATCCCAAGGGATACACAGATCATGGAAAGCTGTTCGTTGGAATAGCTGCAGCCATTGTCAACATAGAGTTTATCAGGAATCCCATAAGCGGCAATGGCATTTTTAAGTACTTTCTGGAAGTTGTATGCATTGTCATTGTAAAACAGCCCGCCGCCGACAAGGAGACGGGAATGGCCGTCAATGATCATGATGCAGTAGCCCCGCCGGGAATGGCCGTTTTCTGTGATGTATGGCAGATAGCAGGTGTCTGCCTGCCATATCTTTCCGAAAGCGTCCTCTTCGTAGGCTTTGCGGTCACGGAGATTTGGATCCCTGGCTGCTTTGAGATCGTTGTGGCGGATGAAACGCTGGACGGAGTCAACACTGACCGTTGCGGGAATGAAGGATTCCTGTACCAGACGTTCATGGATCTGCGTTGCATTCATGCGTGGATACTCTTTTTTGATCCGGTAGATTTCTGCAACTGCCTCATCATTCAGTGAACGGGATGTGCCCTTGTCAGACCTGGATACAGGCATCAGTGAATCAAGCCCTCCGGTGCTGTACAGGGATTTCCATTTTCCAGGGTTTTATAGCTGTATTTGACGGATGTTCCTTCTGGAAGCATAAGCGGTGCTGCACTGACCCGTTTGTAGTAGGCAGTAGCTGAGGCATCCGGAAAAAGCCCCTGGATGACAGGGGCGATCAGGGCGAAGCGGAACTGTGCCACTTCAGCGTTATGTTTCATTGTTTCGGTTTCTTTGCTCATGAAAAAGTCCTCCTTATGGCGTTTTATCCATCATAAAACAGGGGGAATTCCACAGCCATCCCATGGTTGTGTGGTCAGAATACAGAGATATCCGGGGAATAAATAAGCTGATGGTATTGTGCGGTTTTCGAGCCGGAAGGTGGCGGATTGGCATGGGACTGCATAAATGAGTTATTACACTGAATGGCATACCCCATGGAGAAAGAGGAATACCTGTTGTATGACAAAAGTTCCTTAAGGAAAAGCCAGTCAGAGACTTCCATATCGGCAAGCACCCCGAGCCATTCCTGCTTATGGATGCGCCAGAGAGAAATCCATTGATAGAGCTGGTTTTGTGATATCCCAAATCTTTCACACAGTTCTTCGACATGAAAAAGACCCGAGAAGTATTCACCGAGAAGACGGAGGAGAAAGAACAGGCTGTAACCGGAGTAAGGGACAACGACATCCGGAAGAATGGCATGGGTATGCCCGCAGCTGCCGCAGCAAACCCGGAGGACACAAATATCCGATTTCACAGGTTTGCTGGATATAAAGTCCATGAGGTGTCTGCCATAATAAGCATGGATGCGGCAGTTCCCCAAGCTGCCACAGACGGGACAGGTTTCCTGACCGGGCTTAAAACGGGACATGTAAGAGTCAAAAAGAGATTTTGATGAAGTTTTTATACGAGTTATCTTGCAAAAAAGTAAGTTTTTTCTTATCATAGTAAATGTCATCAGGATGACTGCTCATAATACAGGCAACCATTAATTAGGGCCTGATCCTGCACCGGACCTGTAGTGCAGCTCCTGTGGTGTATGAGAGAAAGAACGAACTTTGATCGGGGTGTTCTTTCTCTTTTTTTATGTTTACGAAAAAACTATAGTGAAATGAAAAGGAATGGTCAAGGGCAGATAAAAACGTGCCGTAGAAAACAGCACGTTAAGACAGACGGTATGAAGGGGATACCGAATTTATTCTGCGGTATATTTGCCGTAGGTGGGAACTATAATTTGACGCGTGACATGCAGATATCGGCATAATTGACCATCTGGCATGATACAACTTTTTGATGCGTTCCGGTGGAAATTCATCACGTGGCAGATTCGTAATGATGCATTCACAGGCTGACTCGCTGAGAGGAAATCTTATAATCCGAAATGCAAGCTCATAGGTGTCAGAACTGCCATAAGCGATATAATCAAACGTAGACGCCCGATCCACAAATCGTCTGTATGTGCCAGGATTGACCGGGATTTTCCTGGAATGGCTTCGGACCAGGGTAACTTTGACATCAATATCAAAAGCTTCTTCTTCTGGGAAGTCAAAATTACCAACCAGACCTTTGGAGTGGATATCTTTGGTACGGAACAGAAAGAACTGATTTTGTTCCAGCACATGTGCCATATTGTTGTAAGAACAATAGCCACGGTCACCAATATAAATGTTTTTTCTTCCTTCGATGACTTCATGGCGGTCAACCATGTCGCAGAAAGCACTGAATTCATTTTTACAATGGACCGGTTGAATCAGGGCATCCGTATAAGTGTGTGTTGTAAGGTCATAAAAAGCATTCAAATGCATGCTGTAGACCCCTCTGATAGAATTTCCCGGCGAGCAGTAATAGTCAGCGGACGAGAAACATGGTGTGCTGAAATAAGTGCAGGTCGAACCATCAGCAGCGAGAAAACGGTATTTATCATCACTTAAAGTATTGGGAACCAATGCCATGACAGATGAATTAAAATGTCTGAACACAGCTTCCATGGCATCTGGTTTTAGCTTTTGACGTTGCTGGTTAAGCGCAGAAGAAGTGGGCAGGGAAGAATCGTCCAGTCCCCAAAAGTCCAGCATTTCAACTTTTGTGGATGAAGACCCCTGTGAAACGAGAAAAGAGATAAGTTTTTGGGCTGAGAGCTTTTGGTTTCTTTGGAAATCAATATCCGGATGAACGGAATAATCTGAAATATCAGAACAAATATGTTCAACAGACGATTGAAACAGATCTTTGATTTTTTGATGGATCATAATGGTGTGCCTCCTTGAAAAAGTGATATATTACTAATTCAAGAGCCGCTCTCGTTACCTTAAAAACAAATAATAACGAGAGCGGCCGCACATTTTAGTGTATTTGTCAACCATTTTATAAAAAATGGTTAGACCCTAATTGGAAATCTAACCATTTTAGATACACAACACTAACTAAATGACATTGTGGTCTGAACAGTAACGTATAGCATCTTATAAAACAGAGTCATTGCTTATTCCAGAAAATAAATCCTCTGACTTGAAACCAGACTCAAAAACAGCCTGAAATTCTTACAATTATTTCAGGCTGTTTTTATTGTAGGTAATATTTACTATTTCACACCATCTACATTTTTTGTATTTCTAAATAAATAGGCGGCACAATACACATATCCAAAATGACTACCTATCTATATAAAATTGCATTTTGCCAAGCAAATTATACTTATCACGGACAGCCTCATACTGGGGTTTTCCCTGACAGAGCATACCAATATAGGTGAGGAGCACGTCTCCATTTTTTATCTGTTTCTGCAGATAATCTTTTGAAATTGGAGCACGGTTGATTTTTTTAACAAAACTGCTTTTTCCAAGTATTTGCCCTACGAATACCAGACCACTGGGAGTAATGAGCCGCTCATCGCTGAATTCAATGTGTATTTTCTTCATTGCACTGCCTCCGCCTGTCTTTTGATACTTTCATTATACAGGATAATGCATGATGATACAGTAAAAAAACAAAATTTTGTTTAACCTGGTGGGTGAAATAAAATGTATTGCGAAAATCAGTTTCCAGCAGGTATTATTGCTGAAAAAACGGGATGTAACACTATGGTAAGTTTCACGGAATAAGGTTATAGTTATGCAACTTGATGTCTACAATAAGTGTAAACCGCCAAAAATAAAAATATCGGAAATTCTACAACGGCTGAAATCAAAATGGCATCATACAAATTCGTCTGTCCAAAAATCAAATGGATTCGGGATGATACCACCGAAAAATATCACAGACTTTGCTATTGTGAAAATCCTTGTACTTCTTCATCATGCGGTCGGATGGTCTACGTCTATCTGGGAAAGAATCTTCGTGCTTATCCCAAAACCACTCGTGGAACTGAAGAATGGAATGGCACTTACAAAATCAGAACCGCTATAGAAAGAGGCATCTACTTTCTTACAAATATCCATTTAAAATAATTTTATCTAATATACGGTTTCACAAAGAACATTATCAGTGTAGTATAAAAAAACAAAACAAATAGTTCTACCCTTGCGCTTATTTTCCCATCAACTATATCTGTTTTTATATTACAATGTTTTTTACAATATAATAGCAAATAATATCCTAATGCTGTTCCTAATACATTTGTTATTATATCATCAATATCTGTCAGTCGGAAAGTAAACAATTGCGAAACTTCTATCAAAAATGATAATCCCAGCCCAAATACAACCGTACGCTTTAATGTAAATAAATCTTGACTCCAAATCACAGGAAGGAAAATACCTAACGGTACAAAAAGTAAAATATTTAAAAGTTCATTTCTAATATATGAAATAGGACTATTAGTAATATCTATTATCGGTATTATGTTAAGAGAAGGGTCAAATACTAGCGATCTTATATCAGGAATACCTACAGCAGAAAATACTGCTATCAAATATAATGAAAATAATATAAAAATTAATTTCCTTTTTTTTGTTCTCTCAGTGAAAAAATGTTGGAAAAAAAATCCTATTGGAACCGTAAAAATTGCCACAACTATGATATCCAATAAAATAAAAAAAATTCGATACATCTTTTTATCCTCCATAACATGCTATTAGTATACATTGTAGCATATATCACTTCAATTTTCTACTAGTTAAGCCTTTTATCAGCTTTGAAAGGTAAATTTAATTTTTAGCCTGCCAATTTGGAAGATACACATGTTTATACATTTATTATAAATTCAAGGAAGTTATCAACATTGAATGATCACACTTATTCCTCTATGAAAAAAATGTGTATAAATTTGTATTTTCCTCTTGGCAGACCTCACCTTCTTTGCTAAAATTAAATCAGTTTAGAACTGCGCTATGCAGCTCAGCTTTTATATCTTCTGGTTTCGTTAGTTGCCGTCCAAAGCTGGCTAACAATTCAGGAGATATATTTTTTTGCAGTTTTTTTATTTCATTTTTTTCCAAATAATAATACTCATACAGCTGCTTTATGAAATCTGCTATCTGTTCCATCAGGTAATGATTCTTTTGTGCCTGTTCATTCCAGCTGCATGCATGCTCTATATTTCCCTGCCAATGTTTCTGCCTGTTAAATCCTTGATTTTCTATTTTCCATCTGCTCCTTCCAGCACTTACTATTTTTCTGGCATTGCTTTTTGTAATTGTAATGTTTGTAATCCATGCAAACTCTGTTATTTGTTCTTTCTCATCTGACTTGATTTTCTTTTCTGTATAATATATCAGATTTACATCTAAGCTTTGGAATATGATCTGGTTCTGATATTCTATTTCTGAACCTATTTTTTCTTTTTCCGGCAATGACTGATATTCTTTTGCTATGGATGATGCACTTCCCTCTTTATAACGGACGATATAATCCCAGCCGTTATCTGTGCAGGTCTGTATAACTTTCTGGCTAACATACAATCCATCTGCCGTTATGACGACCGGAAGTCTCGGAAACCGTTTCTTTATCTTTTCTGCAAGTCTGATAAATGCTTTGCTTTCACAGTCCTGTTTTACTTTTTCTTCACTCTGATTGATATATTCCTCGGAATTCTGGATTGGTTCAGACGCTATACTGCATACAAGGTTATTTCCAAGATAAAGTTTTACTTCAAGTACGCTTCTGTGATACCTCGTAAATTCATCTGCTTCTCCACGATTATAACAGCGGCTCAGGTAATATTCGTTCTTTTTCTGATATCCCTCATCCAGTTCCGTGGCATCAATAATGATCTGCCACTTTTTCAACACTCTGGCACCATCAAATGTTTTTCTGCGGATCATAGAATAAGCAATATCTTTCTGCATTTTTTCCAGTTCCACCGGGTTCAGTCTTGCCAAAAATTCATTCTCTGTAACACCATGAGGAAGATACTCCTTCTTTGTCTCGCCCATGAACAAGTATAGATTTTCTACAACTTCGTCATCATTAAATTTCCGTGTCATTTCCTGTATACTTGAAATTCCACCTATGCATTTGTAGTACATAGTTCCAAGCATGACCCTGACTGGATAATCAATATAACTTTGATTTCGAGGATCATTCACGTCAGCAAATTTGGCAAACAACTCTGGATAATACTTGTTTTGAATCTTATTACATTCAGCAATTGGATTCTTTTCCAATTTTTTCTTAGCTCTTTCCTGTTTTCTACTCATTTTTCTTCCTCTGCGACAAAGTTTTTCTTTTATTGTACCTTATCGCAAAGGAAAAAGCTTTAAACTCAATAAATTTAGTGTAAATTATTTTTACCTTTCAAAGCTGGCCTTTTATAAGAAATCGAAATATTAAGCTTTTTGTAAAGAATATTGAAGCTTTTTTGTAAGACACGATATATGCTTTTCCTTTATATTGCATGCCAAAATAAGTAAAGGCAAAAATCATGTTTGTCACTTTTAACCTCCTTAAAACGACCTGCATTTTTCATAAACTCGTCAAAATATATCCTAAAAAATTACATTTTTGAAAATACATAAAATTCAATCTAACAGCAGTATGTTTTCATTATATAATATCTCTTCAAAATATTTTATCATTTTATGTATATTCATT
>OHEN01001188.1_pt1 | contig 9798 bp, 8 predicted proteins | sample 1567291 | NCBI WGS metagenome assembly OHEN01 (sample SAMEA3879592, study PRJEB24766) | human gut metagenome | biome: human-associated habitat; feature: feces | place: USA | collected 1985/1987
GGCCGCCGTCATCCGTCGCAACAATGACATGAACCGGCGTGATGCGCTCATCATCGCCCACCGAATCGGTGGACTGATAAGGAAGATGCACAGGGAGAACGTGAAATTCTGCTACACCAAGCAGGACGGAACCGTGCGCCACGCTGTCGGCACGCTCACCGGATATCAACACAGTTTTCACCGCCCCTATATGCCACGACCGGAAAATACGTTTGTAGTCTACTACGACCTCGAAGCCAAAGGGTGGCGCACGTTTCATGCCGAAAATTTCCTTTGCGTCGAATGAGTTTCGAAGAGCAGATGAGATTCGGAGAGCAAATGAGTTTCGGGCAGCAGATAAATTTTGAAATGAGTTTCGGACAGCAGATAAGTTTTGGACAGCAAATGAATTTCGGAGAACAAATGACTTCAGAAGAACGAAAAGAATGGGAAACGCTTTGCAGAATGTATCATGTGGACTCTTTGTACGAAGCCATTCAAGGGTGTCGGGAGGAACTGGAGTTTCTCGTTCGCTGTGCCGAACGGCTCGAACCCCGTGCAGAGGAGGAATGAGAAAGGTCAAAGACCGGAGTAAGCGGGCGGAACCGCCTCATGTCAGCGAGGAGGCTACGCCGTTTAACAGTCCTTGTTTATGCCGTTTTTACCTTGCAGGCTACGCCGTTTCTACCATGCAGGCTGCGCCGTTTATCCCCGGTGGTTTCGGAAAAGGGATTTCTTTTTAACGAAGTATAATTTTATTAACAATATAAAGAATAAAGTATGGAAAATTGGAGATTTATCGAAGCAAATTCCGATTATATGGTTTCAGACCACGGGCGGATATTGAGTTTCAAAGGCAAATCGAAGTTGATAATCAGCAGCAGCATTACCGCAAAAGGTTATGAGTACGTGGCCATCCGCCAAAAGGGGATATACGTCGGCTACTCTGTACACCGCTTAGTGGCAACAGCTTTTATCCCCAACCCGAAGCGTCTCCCCCAAGTGAACCACCTCGACGGAAACAAGCTCAACAACCACGTCGCCAACCTCGAATGGTGCGATGCCTACGACAATGTCATGCACGCCATCCGGACCGGTCTGCGTCCGTCGTCACCCGCCCTCTCCCCCGTCCCCTGTGCCACAACGGACGAGGCAGGAAATATTCTGCAAGCCTATCCATCCATGAACGCACTGGTAAAAGGGGAACAAATGAACCCTAAACAACGTAATTGGCTGGTGCTGCATTTATTACACCCCGAAAGGCTGAAGCAATCGGCCATGAAGAAAAAGCCAAGAGCCGAAAGAAGCGGTTCGGAAGAATGCTTTCTGATAGCACCCGAAATACCTGTGCTGACCGTCAAAGCTGATTCAATCGGGGAGTTCGAAGCAGGCAATCTGCTCGGAACAGGCAAATCAAGCAATTCAATCGGGAAGTCCGAAGCAGGCAATCTGCTCGGAACAGGCAGATCGAGTAATTCAATCGGGAAGTCCGAAGCAGGCAATGTATGTGTGCAGTCAGTTTCTTCTCCCCTTGTTTCATCGCCTCTTCCTCTTATTTCTCTCTTTGTTCCCGTACACCATTCAGTGACGCAACACTATTACCGCCGCCTGTCTCCCGAAGAATCCGCCATTTTTGGTTTCAACACTTATATATTGCCCAGAGAAAGAGGACAAAGAAAGGAGTTTCTGCAATGAAAGACACCATCATCATCCACTGTTCCGCCACCCGTGCGGGACAGGACATCACCGCTGCCGATATCGACTGCTGGCACCGTGCCCGTGGCTTCTGGTCCATCGGCTATCATTACGTCATCCGCCTCGACGGCACCATCGAACCGGGACGAGACGTCACCCTCGACGGGGCGCATTGTATGGGCTGGAACCAGCGTTCCATCGGCATCTGCTACGTCGGCGGACTGGACAAGGAAGGCCGCCCCGCCGACACACGGACAGATGCACAACGCACTGCCCTCATCCGACTGGTGAAATCTCTGCAACTGGCCTTCCCCAACGTGAAACAGGTCATCGGACACCGGGACACAAGCCCCGACCTCAACGGAGACGGCATCATCTCACCCAATGAATACATGAAAGCCTGTCCCTGCTTCGATGTGAAAAAGGAGTTCTAGGGAGTAGTTGTACGCAATAGTAACTCGAATAGTTGTACGCAATAGTAACTCTATTCTCCTCCTTCGGGAAGGAGGAGAATAGAGATAGAATCGACTTTCTAGTCACCCCCAATTGAGATAGAATCGACTTTTTAGTTACCCTCAGTTGAGAGACAGAACTGACTATCAAGTAGCTTATCACCATACTGAAATGAGCTAAATTAAAATTACCGATTCGCCTTATTCATTATTTATCATTCAATATCACTCTAAATATTCAAAAAGATGGCCCGTATTTCCAAACCCGGATTAGATTATTTCCCGCTCGATGTCAACTTCTTCCAAGACAGGAAGGTACGCCGCATTTCCAACCGTCATCATGCAGCAGGAATTGCCGCACTCACTTCCCTGCTCTGCCTCATCTACAAAGAAAAGGGATTTTACATCGCATGGAATCAAGATACCTTGTTCGACATTTCGCAGGAAGTGTGTTGCGAGGAGGAGGAGATGCAGGCCATCATCGACGACTGCCTGTCCGTCGGACTGTTCGACACCTATATATATAAGGAGTACGGGATTCTGACTTCGCAAGCCATCCAAGAGCAATACCACAAAATCATTACCGACAGCCGAAGGAAATACAAACTTCCGCTGGAACAGTTTTGGCTCATCAAGGAAGGAGAGGATGGAACGGAAAATAATTCCGCAGAAATAAGAAATAATATAAATTCAAAAGGTACAGAAGTGTATGAAGCGGAAAGCCATATAGTAGGCGCAGAAGTCAACGCAATAAAAACAGGAATCAATATCACAGCTACAGAAGTTACTAAAACAAAGACAGGAATCGACACGACAGGCACAAATATCCATGCAGCAGGCACAGGAATCAATGCTACAAAAACAGTGACCGACGAAGCAGCTATGAAAATTAATGCTGCAAAAAAACGAGAAATTGCAGCAACAATCCCACAAACAAAACAGGAAACGGATACAGAAATCGAAAGTAAATCGGAAACAGATACTGAGATTAAAAGCAAACCGGAAAGAGAAAGAGAAAGAGACAAAGAAAGGGAAAGACAAAGCAAAACCGAAAATGAATGGGAGAAGGATAGAGAGCAGCCGCCCGTTCCGTCAAACGGCGTTTTTCAGGCTGCGCCTGTTGCTGTCAAAGGTTTGTCTTTAGAAATCTCGTCCGGAAAAAGAGGGGAGGAAAATAAGGAAGAAAGAAGAAATGAAGGAATAGATCAGAAGGGAGAAACTAGATATAACGGAATTCAATACGAAAGAAACCAGCTAGAAGAAGCCAAGCACAACGGAACCCAATACGAAAGAAACCAGCAGGAAGAAGCCAAGCACAACGGAACTCAATACGAAAGAAGTCAGCAGGAAGAAGCCAAGTACAACGGAACTCAATACGAAAGAAACCAGCAGGAAGAAGCCAAGCACAACGGAACTCAGTACGAAAGAAGTCAGCAAGAAGAAGCCCCGAACGAAAGCACTGCTTCCGGAGGATTCTCCGAATCCCTGCTACGCCTCAACATGGACGCCATCGGCATCCGGAACGAACCAACCGTGAAAGCCATCCTCGCCCTCGCCCGACGCAGAAAGCTGGGTGGTCCCTGCGGCACCTTATGGAAAGTCCTCAGCTCCGAATACCGCTCCACCCTGCTCAAAAAGAACGAGCCGGGCGACTACATCCTCTGGGCACTCAACCACTCGGCAGAATTTGAAGACACCTACAACGGCATCCTCAAAAAGCGAGTTAGGGGAAGATGAACATTTTTAAGAGGGAGATGAACATTTTTGAGCACCCACGTCATTTATTTCTCCCGCCAAACGCATCATAAAACAATAATTTATCCTATCTTTGTAGAATAAAGAAAAGCCTCTTCACTATACATGCGAAGAGAAACATCTCTTTACAACATAAAAGAGAAACAACCAAAACAATGAGCAAATTTATCAATCCGTTCACCGACTACGGATTCAAACTAATATTCGGCAGAGAAGTCTCCAAGATTTTACTAATCGAATTTCTGAACGACCTTCTCGAAGGTGAACGAGTGATAACCGACTTAACGTTTTTGAACAACGAACAGCTGCCGGACTACCCGGAAGGACGAGGCATCATCTACGATGTCTACTGCACCACGGACACGGGCGAAAAGATAATTGTCGAAATGCAAAACCGCATGCAGAGCAATTTTAAAGAACGCTCCATCTTCTATCTCTCCCGTGCCATCGTCAACCAGGGCCGGACGGGGCACGACTGGAAATTTGAAATAAAAGCTGTTTACGGAGTCTTTCTGATGAATTTCATCATGGACAAGAACATAAAACTCCGGACAGACGTTATTCTTGCAGACAAGGAGACAGGTGAACTCTTCTCGGAGAAGTTCCGGCAAATATTCATCGCCCTCCCCCTCTTCAAAAAAAGCGAAGAGGAATGTGAAACGAATTTTGAACGTTGGATTTATATATTAAATAATATGGAAACTTTAAAACGCCTGCCATTCAAGGCACGAAAAGCCGTCTTCGAAAAACTCGAAGAGATCGCTGATGTGGCTTCTATGTCTCCAAAGGAGAGAGAGCTATACGACAATAGCGTCAAAGTGTACCGGGATTATTTGGTGACAATGGATGCAGCGGAAAAGGAAGGAATAAAGAAAGGGATGGAAGAAGGGCTAAAGAAAGGACTTGAAGAAGGACTTGAGGAAGGCCTGAAGAAAGGCCTGAAGAAAGGTCGCGAAGAAGCCTTGAACATCTTTCAGACAGCCATCGACATGAAAAAGCAAGGAATTGACAATCAACTCATTGCCGAAAAGACCGGTCTGCCCCTATCGCTCATAGAAAGCCTCAAATAAAGGTAGAACCTAAGCATCCGCCCCCTGAAAACAAGCCAAGTACCTGCCCGAAAAAGATGACTGAGATCGAAAAAGAAAGGGAAAAGGTTGCGATTATAGTAAGTGAGCCGGGAAGCCAAGTTGCGGAAAGAAGCACTTATATTCTGATTTACAATAAGATAGAATAAAAAAGGAGGAAAAAGAGAGGCTTTAAAATATCAATAAGTCTTAGAAGAACTTGGTACATTCGTGATTGTAAACTTACCATCAATATCCGTGATAGTACCAAGAGTAGTGCCATTCACTAATACCGAAGCACCTACAACAGGCAGGCCATCTTCCTCGGCGGTTACCACACCGGTAACTCGGGACGTCTGCGCTGTCACCAGACCTATACCCAAAAAAAGGAAGGTCATAAAGAACATCAATTTTCTTTTCATAAATTCTCTCTTAAATTTAACCTATAAATAGACTTCTAGTCTCTAACAGGCTGCAAAGATAACACTATTTATATCAAAATTAAAAAAGTGTTACGTTTTTAACTATAAAGTATCATATTGAAAGAATTTAATCAGTATATTGATGAAATGAGAAGATTTGAGCACGATTTTAATAATATTCAAATTACATTACACGACATAAAGATAGTGTTAAAATCGTTATTTTCATAAAATAACATCAGCGAATCATTCAAAATGCTATCTTTTTATCATTTTATGCCTTAAATAGCCCCAAAAACACTTAACGCTTCCCGAAAGGGCAACTCCCCGCCGTACCAAGTTCTTCTAAAACTTTGCGCGTTTCCTATGTAGGAATGGTTCCGCAGACAGTAACGATCAAACAGGGCGTTATCAACGTAGTATTAAAAAGTGACGCCAAAGCCCTGGACGAAGTCGTAGTAACGGCCATGGGTATCTCCCGCGAAAAGAAAGCGCTGGGCTACGCTGTTCAGGACGTGAAGTCCGAACAACTGACCCAAGCTTCCAACTCCAGCCTGGCAGGAGCGTTGCAAGGAAAAGTTTCCGGTCTGGATATCAAACCTTCGAGCGGTATGCCCGGAGCATCTTCACAGATCACGATCCGTGGTGCACGTTCTTTCTCCGGAGATAACACGCCGCTTTACGTAATCGACGGGATGGCAGTGACCAGTACTCCTGACGTAGATACGGACATACAGAACAACGGTAGTGTAAGCGGCGTGGACTTTGCCAACCGCGCGGTAGATATCGACCCGAACGACATTGAAAGTATCAACATTCTGAAAGGACAGGCGGCTTCGGCACTTTACGGAATCCGCGCATCCAATGGTGTGATCATCATCACCACCAAAAGCGGTAAGGGACTGGAAAAAGGCAAACCCCAAGTCAGTTTCTCATCCAATGTCAGTTTTGACGTAGTCGGTCGCCTGCCCGAATTCCAAAAGACGTATGCACAGGGGTCCGGCGGAAGATACAGCCCAACTTCAGGATTATCCTGGGGACCTAAGATTTCTGAACTGTCCAACGATCCCAATTATGGCGGCAACACCGACAACGAATTTACTCAAAAGTATGGCATGCAATCCGGCAAATATTACGTGCCGCAGCGTGCTTCAGCAGGTCTTGACCCTTGGGCTACTCCACAGGCTTACGACAATACAAAAGAATTCTTCGAAACAGGTATCACTTGGAGCAACTCGCTGAACGTGGCACAAACGCTGGAAAAAAGTTCATACTCCGTTTCTCTTGGAAATACGCACCAAGACGGTATTATCCCCAAAACTGGCATGGACAGATACAACGTGAAAGTAAGCGCCGAAACGAAACTGACGAATAACTTCACAACTGGTTTTGCAGGAAACTACATCACGACTTCGATTGACAAGGCGGTAACGTCCGGAAACGGACTGCTGAGAACTGTTTACGCTTCGCCCGCAAGCTACGATCTGGCAGGTATCCCCAGCCATGTAGACGGCGACATTTATAAGCAAAACTCTTTCCGTGGAAATTTTGACAATGCCTATTGGGCTATTGACAACAACAAATACACAGAAGACACCAACCGTTTCTTCGGAAATGTATATGCCACTTATCAAACAGATTTCGGAACGGCCAACCATAAACTGAACGCGAAATATATGTTAGGTGTAGACGCTTATACCACTCACTACTCTGACAGCTACGGATACGGAAGTAACACCGGCGGCGGTCGCGGCCAGATAGAAAACTACGGTTGGACAAACGCTACCTACAACTCATTGCTGACCATCAACTACGACTGGCGCATCAATGACGACTGGGGATTGAACGCTGTAGCAGGTAACGAATTTATCCAGAGCAACAGAAAGAAATACTACGAATACGGAACAAACTATAACTTCGCAGGGTGGAATCATATCAACAATGCAACCACTCAGCTTACAGAAGAAGAAAGATGGAAAAACCGTACTGTCGGTTTCTTCGGCAACGTATCGGCTTCGTACAGAAACATGCTTTATCTGACTGTGACCGGACGTCAGGACTATGTGTCCAACATGCCGCGCAACAACCGTTCGTTCTTCTATCCCTCTGTGTCAGCAGGTTTCATCCTGACAGAACTTGATGAACTGAAAAATGATGTAGTCAACTACGCCAAACTGAGAGTTTCTTATGCGGAAGTAGGACAGGCTGGTGATTTCCTTGAGAATTATTACTCGACTCCCACGTACGGAGGAGGATTCTATTCGCTGACTCCCATCATGTACCCCATCAAAGGTACTACTGCCTATACCCCGTACTACACAATATTCGACCCGAATCTGAAACCGCAGAATACACGTTCGTACGAAATCGGTGCCGACGTGAACTTCTTCGACAACCTGATTACGTTGAATTATACTTATTCGCGTCAGAACGTCAAAGACCAGATATTTTCAGTGCCTTTGGCGTCTTCTACCGGTGCCAGCAAACTGTTGACAAACGGTGGTAAGATTCATACCGACACGCACGAAATCACATTGGGATTCAACCCGATCCGCACGAAGAATATCAACTGGGACTTCGGTTTCAACTGGACCAAAATCGACAACTATGTAGACGAACTGGCTCCGGGTGTGGAAAACATTTCACTGGGTGGTTACGTCACTCCACAGGTTCGTGCATCAGCAGGCGAAAAATTCCCTGTAATCTATGGCGTAGGATACAAGAGAGACGCTAACGGCAATCGTCTGGTAGACGAAAACGGTTTGCCTGTCGCCGGTGAGGCACAGGTGATCGGAAAAGTTTCTCCGGATTTCGTAATGGGTTTCAATACGTCATTGCGTCTGTGGAAATGTACCATCAGTGCTGTACTTGACTGGAAACAAGGTGGCCAGATGTACAGCAGAACTACCGGTTTGTCCGACTACTACGGCGTCAGCAAAAGAACAGAGAATCGGGAAGGCACGATCATCTTTGACGGTTACAAACAGGACGGAACCAAAAACGATATCGCCATCACCGGAGCCAATGCGCAACAAGTGTACTACAGCCGCCTGAACGATATTGACGAATCTTCTGTATACGACAACTCGTTCATCAAACTCCGCGAAGTGGCAGTAAGCTACAAAGTACTCCAGAAAAAGTGGATGGAACTTTCGGTGAATGCTTTCGCAAGAAATATCCTCGTCTGGGCACAGATGCCTGACCTTGATCCGGAAGCCAGCCAAGGAAACAACAATATGTCCGGAGCTTTCGAAGACTATTCAATGCCGCAAACAGCTAGCTTTGGTTTCGGCTTTAATATTAAATTTTAATCTGCAAGACAATGAAAAAATATAAATCAATAGGAAAATTGCTGGCAGTTTCTTTCTTTACTGCTGTCATTGCTTCTGCTTGTACGGAAGACGCAATGGATAAAATCAATGAAAACCCTAACAATCCGTTGGATGCGCCCGCTAAGTTCTTAATTACGGACTTAGGCGTAAGTACTGCATTCAGCACTGTAGGAGGGGATTTCTCGCTCTATTCTTCTGTTTACATAGAACATGAAACGGGTATATCCAACCAGCTTTACCGCGCGGAAGTACGCAGCGGAGAGCCCACAACGGCTACTACCTACAACAATGCATGGATCAACGTGTACTCAAATATCAAGAATGCTAAAATCGTTATCAAGAAATGCGAAGAAGATCCTTCGGAAAAAGGAAACGTAGTGACGGAAGCGATTGCTAAAATCCTGCTCGCCTACAATGGAGCTGTGGCAGCCGATGTGTTTGGAAACACACCGTATAGCCAGACAGGTATCCTCAATCCGGACGGTACACCGATGTATATGCAACCTAAAATGGATACACAGGAAAGTATCTATCAGGAAGTAATGCAGAACCTGGATGATGCCATCACTCTACTGAATAACGGTACTGCCAAAGATACGGGCTTATCCGGTGCAGTCGGTTCTAAAGACTTGATCTATGGTTCAAACACCAGTACACAGGCAAGTATGTGGCTTAAAACGGCCTATGCGTTAAAAGCACGTTATACAATGCGTCTGCTCAATAAAAGTGCCAACAAGACTACAGATCTTCAGAATATTCTTACTTATGTGAGCAAATCATTTGCCAACGCAAGTGAAGAATGTAAGTTGGCCGTTTACGATGCTGATTCGCAATTGAATCCGCTTTGGTCCTTCAGCTACAGCCGCAACAGTTTAGCAGCTAGTGCAAGTCTGATTGAAAAGTTCGTTGAGCGCAATGACCCCAGAGCACCGCAAGCGTTCCTGGAACCTGATCCTACCGGATATATCACTTATGGATACGGAGCTACGCAAGCTACGGACATCGCAGGCATCAAAGCGGCTCCTAACGGAACTCCGCAAGAGTTGCAGAATAATTATGGTATGTCGATGATATCATGGGCTATGTCGGCTCCTAC
>OHEN01001205.1_pt1 | contig 9684 bp, 9 predicted proteins | sample 1567291 | NCBI WGS metagenome assembly OHEN01 (sample SAMEA3879592, study PRJEB24766) | human gut metagenome | biome: human-associated habitat; feature: feces | place: USA | collected 1985/1987
CCCCGCCTGTGGCTGCCGTGGCTAAAGATGGTATTCAGTTGATAGCTAAAGCCCGGGTTACGGTGCGGGCTAATATCCGTCAATTAGTCGGGGGTGCCGGGGAAGAAACTATTTTGGCCCGTGTTGGGGAAGGTATTGTGTCCTCAATCGGTTCTGCAGCCTCGCACAAGGAGGTTTTGGAAAATCCGGATTCTATTTCGAAGGTGGTGTTGAACAAGGGATTGGATTCTGGTACTGCTTTTGAAATTTTGTCTATTGATATTGCAGATATTGATATAGGTAAGAATATTGGGGCGGAATTACAGACCGATCAGGCAGAGGCTGATTTGAAAATTGCTCAGGCGAAGGCGGAGGAACGCCGTGCAATGGCTGTTGCTACCGAGCATGAAATGAAGGCGCTTGCACAGGAAATGCGGGCTAGAGTGATCGAGGCTGAGGCAGAAGTTCCTCGTGCCATGGCAGAGGCTTTCCGTAGCGGTAATTTGGGTATCATGGATTACTACAAAATGAAGAATATCGAGGCTGATACGCAAATGAGAGAATCCATTGCCAAGCCGAATGATAAGAAAAATAACCAAAAATAGTGAATTAATTTGAAAATGTGAAATAGACCCAAGGAAAACCGGGTCTATTTCACATTCTTCATCTATCGGAAGGAATGTCACGAATTATCGAGAAAAGTAACTTTCCGGTAATTCTCTGAGATTATATCGTGAGGCCATGACTTCTCCGTATGCACCACAGGAACGAATGGCGATCAGATCTCCCCGGTTGGTGAGGGGTAGCTCCCGGTCTTTGCCGAAACAATCGGATGATTCACAGATAGGACCAACCACGTCGTATTTTTCATGTTCTCCCACGGAGGTCAAGTTTTCTATCCGGTGGAAAGCTTGGTAGAGTGCCGGACGTAAAAGGTCGTTCATTCCCGCATCTAGAATGATGAATTTTTTATGTTTGCCTTCCTTCACGTACAGGACACGGGAGATAAGGGAACCGCATTGTCCGACAAGGGATCGGCCTAGTTCGAAATGAAGTTGCTGACCCGGCTGGGCTTTGAAAAAATCAGCAAAGGTTTGAAAATAAGAGGTAAAATCTGGAATTAGACCACACGTGGGGCAATCATAATTGATGCCCAATCCACCACCGAAGTTCACGTGAGGAAGAATGATCCCCTGTTCTTTCAGGCGGGATTGAATCTCGTTTACTCTCAAACAAAGTCCTCGGAATACAGTGAGATCGGTGATTTGGGAACCGATATGGAAATGTAGTCCGATAAGCTTGATATGTTCCATTTCCCGGCAGGCCGTGATGGCGTGGTCGAGGTCGTAAAGATAGAACCCGAACTTGTTTTCTTCGATTCCCGTGGTGATGTAATGATGCGTGTGGGCATCCACGTTGGGGTTTACCCGAAGAGCAACAGAGGCTTTTTTTCCTATTTCTCCGGCCAGTATATTGATTACCTCTATTTCCGGTAAAGATTCGCAGTTGAAACAAAATATCTTTTTTTCAAGAGCCAACCGAATTTCCTCGTCGCTTTTCCCGACTCCAGCATACACGATCTGTTCCGTGGGAAAACCACTTGCTACGGCTTGAGCCACCTCGTTACCACTCACGCAGTCCGCACCAATCCCATAGCTTTGAATGATGTCAAGAATGTGTGGGTTGGCATTTGCTTTTATAGCGTAATGCAAATTGAATCCATATTCTTTAGCCGCTTGGGAGGCGGCTTGAATCGTGGCTTGTAGAAGAGTCGTGTCGTAGTAGTAAAACGGGGTCTTCAAGGTTTGAAATGTTTTGATGGTTTCTATATTCATGTAGGTTGGGTTTATGAACTCATTTATTTAATAATCTTTCGCTAAGTGCCTCAAGCGCTTTTTGTTTGTCTGCTTGTTTCACGAGTAGAGAAATGCTGTGTTCGCTGGCCCCGTAAGAGATCATGTGCAGGGGAATATCTTCCAGTGCGGTGAGAGCCCGAGCTGCGAGTCCACTATTGTTGATAGAGCAATCCCCGACGATGCAGATGATGGAAAGAGATTCTTCGATCTCGATTGTGCCGTATTTCGTGAGGTCTTTTTTAATGTCTTCCAGGTGGCATGTGCTGTCAATCGTGAGAGATATGGCGACTTCCGACGTGGCAATCATATCAATCGGGGTTTTCCAGGATTCGAATATTTCGAATACTTTCCGAACAAAACCGTAAGCAAGCAACATGTTGCTGGATTTGACTTTTATGGCCGTGATTCCATCCTTTGCAGCCACCGCTTTGAAATCTTTGATGGGACTTTCTTTCGTGATCAAAGTTCCTTCGTCGCTTGGGTTCATCGTGTTTTTCATGCGCACGGGAATGTTTGCTTTCTTCGCGGGTTGAATGCTTGACGGGTGGAGAATTTTGGCCCCGAAATAGGCGAGTTCGGCAGCTTCATCAAAAGATAGAGAGCGAATGGCTTTCGTGTTTTTCACGTATCGCGGGTCGCTGTTATGTACACCGTCGATGTCGGTCCATATTTGAATTTCCTCCACGTTGAGAGCGGCCCCGATCAATGCAGCCGAGTAGTCGCTGCCTCCTCTCTTCAAGTTGTCGATTTCTCCATAAGCGTTTCGGCAAATGAATCCTTGGGTAATGATAATGCGCTCCGTGGCCGGGTTGGATAGTAGTCTTTTTAGATTTTGTTCGATATAGAAATAATCCGGTTCACAGTCTTTGTCAATACGCATGAAATCCAAGGCTGACAGAAGCGTGGAAGGAATGCCTTGTTCCTGTAAATAATAATACATTAGCGTGGTGGAAATGATCTCTCCTTGAGCGATTACAGCTTTTTCTTGTAACGGGTAAAAGTCCTTGTTGATGAACGAACGGAGATAAGTAAAGATGGTTTGTACAAATTCTTGTCCCCGGTGTTTGAATTCTTCGGTACTGTAGAGATCGCTAATGGTCATCAGGTAATCCAGTTCAAGATTCTGGATTGTCGTCAAAGCTTCCTGCCTGTCATTGCGGTATAGGTGGTTGGTGATGTCTACTAACGTGTTGGTTGTTCCGGACATGGCCGAAAGAACAACAATTTTAGGTTGGTCATCCGAGATTAATTTTGCCACTTCTTGGATTCGTTGTGCGGAACCAACCGAGGTTCCTCCAAATTTTAATACGTTCATAAGTTTATTGTTTTTAAATCATTTATTTCTTTACATGAAAAAAGCCCGTGTATTCACACAGGCTTTTTTCGACAGTTTTTTGACAACAGTGCGTTAGCCTGCAAAGAGCTTTTGCATGCACATCATCTGTTTATAGTTATTTGTATACCTTGTTCTCATTCTTCTTGTGTATTTTTCACGATGCAAATATTGCATATTGAAATTGAAAAAACAAGCCTTTGTTAAAATATTAACAAATATCCGGCTACGCTACGTTACAAGTTACAGGTTAGCAAGTTTCAAGTTCTTTTTTAACAACCTGTAACTTTCCACCAAAAGTTATTTCTTGTGGAAAACCGTGGCTGTCCAGTTGTCTTTTATTTTGTTGGATTGATAGGTTAGTTGCAATAGCTCGGCTTTCTCGCGAATAACGGGAATATCTTCGGTGTAGAATCCGCTCATGATGAGGTAGCCGTTATCGTTAAGCACGTTTACGTACGCGGGCATATCATTCAATAATGTTTTCCATGGCGTTGTTGTAGGCCCATTCGTCGATGTCGATGCCGGTGACCGATTGTGCCCCGGTTTGTGCGGCCATGATAGATAGAATGCCGGTACCACATCCCATGTCAAGGACTTTCTTGCCGGAGAAATTAGGTTTCATGTCTAAGATCGTTTCCAGCATGAGAGCAGTCGTGGCATGATGGCCCGTGCCAAAACTCATTTTCGGGTCAATAATGATTTCGTGTTCGATGTTTTCAAGCGTGGGATGGAATCCGGCTCTTACTAGTATCTGGTCTTGCACGAGAATAGGCGTGAAGTTTTCTTCCCAGATTTTGTTCCAATCTTGGTTTTCGATTTCTGTTTTTTCCCAGGTGATCGTGTATAGTGCTTGGAAGAATGAAAGGATTTCTAATGATTTTACCTGTTCTTCATCGAAATTTTTACTTGGAATGTAAGCTTTGAAACCGTTGTCCGAGTATGAAAAACTGTCGTATCCGAGGTCGCCGAGTTCGGCAATAATCGCATCTGCAATGTCCTCCACGTAAGGAGAGATATGGAAAGTGAGTTCTGTATAAAACATGCTATCTGATTTTTTTGCAAATGTAGCAAAAAATCAGATAGCTATGCTCTTCACATGATTTTCTCTAATTTATCAAGAGATTGAGCGATTTCTTGATCGGAAAGCTCGAAATTCTGGAGGTTTCCACCAAGGTATTGTTCGTAAGCGTAGAGGTCAATCATGCCGTGTCCGGATAGGTTGAACAGGATTGTTTTGGCTTTTCCTTCGGCTTTGGCAATTTTCGCTTCCCGAATCGCTTGTGCTATGGCATGAGTGGATTCTGGTGCAGGAATTATCCCTTCGGTTTTGGCAAATAATATTCCGGCCTCGAAGGTTTCCAGTTGCGGAATGGCAACGGCCTCCATCAGTTTGTCCTTGAGTAATTGGCTGACGATAACCCCGGCTCCGTGATAGCGTAAGCCCCCGGCATGAATACTTGCGGGTTGGAAGTCATGTCCCAGCGTGTACATGGGAAGTAAAGGTGTCAACCCGACTGTATCGCCGAAGTCGTATTGGAACTGACCTCGGGTTAACTTCGGGCAGGATTGTGGTTCTACAGCAATTACCCGGGTATGTTTTCCTTCTTTCAAATTCCTGCGGATGAATGGAAAACTGATTCCGGCGAAGTTCGAACCTCCCCCGAAACACCCGATCACGATGTCCGGTTCATCCCCGGCTTTTTCCATTTGGAGAAGTGCTTCCTCGCCGATGATAGTTTGATGTAATAGTACGTGATTCAGCACGCTTCCCAGGGAGTAATTGGTTAGGGGATCTTGTGCGGCAAGTTCGACAGCTTCTGAAATGGCAATACCTAGGCTACCGGTCGAATTCGGGTATTCTCGTAGAATTTGTCTTCCGGCCTCTGTCAAGTTACTTGGTGACGGTATCACATCTGCTCCCCACGTGTTCATCATCAATTTGCGATAGGGTTTCTGGTTGTAGCTTACTTTTACCATGAACACTTTTAGGTCTAGGCCGAAATGTTGACAGGCAAAGCTTAATGCCGTACCCCATTGTCCCCCACCGGTTTCTGTGGTGATGCGTTTAATCCCTTGCTTGTAGTTGTAGTAAGCTTGTGCAATGGCCGTGTTCGGTTTGTGAGAGCCGACCGGGCTTGTTCCTTCATTTTTGAAATATATTTTGGCAGGAGTATCCAAAGCTTTTTCTAAAGCATAGGCTCGCACGAGAGGGGTCGATCTCCATATTTTATACAAGTCCTGTACTTCATCGGGGATCTCGATGTAGCGTTCTGTGGCGAACTCCTGTTTTGCCAATTCTTGGGCAAATAGCGGGTAAAGGTCTTCCGGTTTTAACGGTTGCTTTGTTCCCGGATGGAGAGGAGGAAGAGGTTTGTTGGGCATGTCTGCCACAATATTATACCACTGGGTTGGCATTTCTTGTTCGGTGAGCATAAATTTTTTGATTGGTTTCATGATTTTGATTTTAAAAAAAGGTGAATAAAAAAAGAGAGCCTACTGTTCGTAAACAATAGGCTCTCTCTATATCAATTATGCAATACAATCACATAACCTCATTGTTTACGATGAAGTTTAAAGAGGTGCCACCACCAAGTTTGAGCTATGTGTTGATTGTATATCACATTTCTTTATTTTATGAAGACAAAGCTATATAGAGATTTTCTTTTTTCCAAATTCTATCGTAAAAATAATGTTGTTAAATGAAATTTAATGCTTACATTTGCAGCATCCCACTCGAATTGAAGTTATAAAGACGTGTATTGCGCAAAAGAGATTGCCTCCGGTGTGCATAGCACGTCTTTTTTGTTAAATTCTGAGTGGGATCTAATTTAATAAAGAGCCGGAGGCATTTCTTAATAAAGTTAGTTAAACGTTTGTTTTGAAGTTATTGTTATGTTTTTGCATAACAATTTTCGAAAATTCTAAATTGTCTTTGGGTGGGGCCGTGATGGTGACCCACCTTTTTGTAACCTATACCGTCTTGATGACGTATAATTTCACATTGAATTTCTAGCTAAACTAAATTTGAATATGATGAAAACTTTTGGAAGAATTGGATGGATTTGCATGATGGCGGTTGCTGCAACTTTGATGTTTGTTTCTTGTGGGAATAGTCAGAAAAACAAGGTGCAGTCGGGAAAACAAGTACAAGAACCGGTAGGAACCGTCGTGGAGGAGTCGGAAGTTGTCGTGGAGGTAGATAGTATCACACCTGATTCAACCACTCAGAACACTAAAAGATAAAAGCTAAAAATTAAAAGTTAGTACTAATTCTTTTATCTTAAAGACGAAGCTCCCGGGTAACCGGGAGCTTCGTCTTTATAGTATCATCTGTGGCATGAATTCGAAACTGTTGTATTGAGGACGTAATCTCTCCGTGTTGTAGAATTTGGGAACATCCACGATCTTTTTACTGCTGGTTACAATCTCGATTGGGGCGTTGTCATAGCGTCCGTTTCTTAGGATAACTAACCTGCCGTGTAATCCTTTGTTAATTAAATCCAGGGCAAGGTTCCCGTATGCCATAGGTACGATGGAATCCAGTGCATCCGGATCTCCACAGCGAACTAGATATCCCAGTCTTTGCGTGATGGTGTTGATTACTTGTCCGTGGTTAAATTGTGGGGTAAGTTCTTTTAATTGTTGTGAGATCATGTTTCCGATACCTCCCAATTTTTTATGTCCGAACATGTCTGTTTCTTCACTTTGGAAAATCATGTTACCACCAGAAAAAGTGGCTCCTTCGGATACCAGAACCACCGAGTATTTGCTGGGATTCGTGAAACGATCCTCGCAAAGTAGTTCGGTTAGACGTTCGATATTAAATTCGTATTCCGGAATCACACAACGGTTGGCAGCTCCGGCTAAGGTTGGTAGCATTGCAGTGAACCCAGCATAGCGTCCGAAGACTTCTAGAACCAGTATACGTTCATGAGATCCGGCTGATGTTCGGAGATCATGCGTGAGGGCAATCGTACGGGTGATACAGGTGCTGAATCCAATACAGTAATCTGTTCCGGGAACGTCGTTGTCCATGGTTTTGGGGATGGCTACGACTTTCACACTTTCCTTGCTCAAGCGTACTGCATAACTCAACGTGTCGTCACCCCCGATCGGGATCAAGTAGTCGATACCCATGAACTCTAGGTTTTTTAATACTTCCGGGGTCAGGTCGTTGATGTCGTCCGAGTATTTATCCTGTAAATGCTTGGGTACATTTGTCTTAGGCACGTGGGAAGCCCTAGTTCTGGATGTATGTAGGAAAGTGCCACCGGTGCGTCCGGCTTTGTTCACGATTTCCTCTGTTAATTCAAAAAAATTGCCGGAGTTGTCATATTGTGGATCTCGTACGATGTCAATCAGTCCACCCCAGCCTCTTTTGATTCCAATAACTTTATAGCCTTCCCGCAGGGCTCGAATGGTTACCGCTCTGATGGCAGGATTCAGGCCGGGAACGTCTCCTCCGCCGGTAAGTATCCCTATAATTCCTCTGTTTTTTGGTTGTCCCATAATGTAGTTGCTTTATGTTAGTAAAATCGAACTAATGTACACAAAATTGTTCAATTAATACGTTAAAATCACCATTAAGTAAGTATATTTGTCTGTTTTTATGGATAAAGAATGTTAATATAATGATATGGAGAGTTTGAGAGTCTTTTGGGGAGAACTGGGAGCTTTTAGATATGGGGTAATACTTCTGTTTGTGTTGACACTCACCTATATCTATCACGTTATTCGTCGGTGTGTGATTGTGTCTCGCAAAGTAAAACTGATAGATAAACGAGAGCATGAAGGGGTGTCGGTCATCATCACATCACACAATAATGCGGAGTGTTTGAGACGGAATTTACCGAGTTTTTTGATGCAAGCATACGATAATTTTGAGGTGGTCGTGGTTGATGAATGTTCAGAAGATGACACGCAGGATGTATTGACTGAGATACAGAAAGATTATCCTCAGTTGAGGTGTACGCGAATATTCCCGGACACTAAATTCAGATTTACTAAAAAATTGGCTATAAATATAGGTGTATTGGCAGCGAAGCACGATATATTATTGTTTTCAGAGATTAATTGCCATCCCTCTTCCATGTATTGGGTGAAGGCCATGGAATCATATTTTGATGAAAACACGGCGGCTGTCGTCGGTTTTGCAAATTATGATTTCACCGAACAAAACGTGAGAAATTTGCGTATGTTTCGTTTCTTGCGTTTTATAAAAATGATGGTCATGGTGAAAAATAAAAAATATATTTTTGGGGATGGATGTAACATGGCTTATCGAAAATCGTATTATATAGAAGACCGTGGGTTCGCGAAGAATTCACAATCGTATTTAGGATACGATAATGATATGGTTAGAGAATTATCAAGGTTTGGGGCAATAAAGATGACAAAAGATCCGGACTCGTATGTGATAATTGATAAAAGTGACAAAAAAGGAGAAATAAACGAAGTTTCATATTATTATGCTAGCAAGATGAGATTGGCAATGACGGAGAGGATTATGATAGATGACGATATGATCGTGCGTTTGTTCTTTTATTTGACAGCTATTTATTTGATTGTCTTAGGTTTTTACCCAGTATACATGTTGCTTGTCATGTTGACTGTATTTTTAACGGATGTGATTTTGTTAAATATTTGCGCTATTTGTCTGAAACAAAAAAAATTATTCCTAACTTCGTTTATTATTAGTACGATCGGTTTTGTTTATCGAGTGTACGAAAATGGATATTCATTTTTTAACAAGAGGAAATGGAGTTAACAAACAACTTGTCAGAGAAAGCTCTTTATGATTATAAGGTCGTGAAGAGGGCAATAACGGGAGATGAACAGGCTTATGCCGAGTTATTTAAAAGGTATAAGGATTCAGTATATTTTATGATACTGAAGATGGTGAATAATAGAACTGATGCGGAAGATTTAATGTTCGAGGCTTTCGAGAAGGCTTTCACGAGTTTGAATTACTATTCGCCTCAGTTTGCGTTTAGTACGTGGTTATTCAAAATTGCCTCTAATAACACGATTGATTTTATTCGGAAGAAAAAAGCTAAAATTGTTTCTTTGGATAAGGATGATATAAACCCAGATGATCGCGGGTATATCAATAGTGTACCGGCGGACGTGTTGAATCCGGAAGAGGAAACGATCCGTAAGCAGCGAGCTGAATTTATGCGGGAGAAAGTTGCCATGTTGAAAGGGCGTTACCGTAAATTGATAGAATTACGTTATTTTGAAGAGTATTCTTATGAAGAAATTGCTCAAGAGCTGGCCATTCCGCTAGGAACCGTGAAAGCTCAATTATTCCGAGCGAGAGAATTGCTATTGAACATTTTGCAGAATAGTGAAATCGCCCGGGAAAATGAAAGAGTTTAGCCTTCTATTTTTTTTTATATTCTTTTGCTTGGGATTACAAGGGCAGAGTCAAGATAAAGGCAATGTGTTTGTCACGGGTGTAGTTTGTGACCGGGATAGTATACAGCCATTGCCGGAAGCGATCTTCCGGTTGGG
>OHEN01001217.1_pt1 | contig 9578 bp, 6 predicted proteins | sample 1567291 | NCBI WGS metagenome assembly OHEN01 (sample SAMEA3879592, study PRJEB24766) | human gut metagenome | biome: human-associated habitat; feature: feces | place: USA | collected 1985/1987
TGGACGACGACGGAACTATCGAGGAAGACAGAATCCAGTGCCGTCTTGAGGCCGATTTCCCTGTAGTGTCCAAAGAAGAGGTTAACTACATGGACGTTGCTCCTAACCAGATGGCTTCCGTGGCAGCGTCACTTATTCCGTTCCTTGAGCATGATGACGCCCACCGTGCATTGATGGGTGCGAACATGATGCGTCAGGCCGTTCCGCTTCTCAAACCTCAGTCTCCTATCGTAGGTACTGGTCTTGAGGAGAGAGTCTGCATCGACTCCAGGACACAGGTAATGGCCGAGAGGGCCGGTGAGGTAGTTTACGTGGATGCAAATGAAATCCATGTGAAGTATGACTGCACGGATGACGAGAAATTCGTGAGATTCTCTCCGGATATCACCGTATATCACCTTCCTATATATAGAAGGACGAACCAGAGCACCACAATCTGCCTGAAGCCTATCGTAAGAAAGGGCGACAAGGTGGTTGCAGGTCAGGTCATGACCGAGGGTTATGCTACCCAGAACGGCGAGCTTGCACTCGGAAGAAACCTCATGGTAGCGTTCATGCCTTGGAAGGGTTACAACTATGAGGATGCTATCGTGCTGTCAGAGAAGATGGTACGTTGGGATATCCTTACATCAGTCCATGTTGACGAATACATTACCGAAGTCCGTGAGACAAAGCGTGGTATGGAGGAACTTACTTCCGATATCCCGAATGTCAGCGAAGACGCTACCAAAAACCTGGATGAGAACGGTATCGTAAGAGTCGGTGCTCATATCGAGCCGGGCGACATCATGGTCGGCAAGATCACTCCTAAGGGAGAGAGCGACCCTTCACCGGAGGAGAAACTTCTCCGTGCCATCTTCGGCGACAAGGCCGGCGACGTGAAGGATGCTTCACTCAAGGCCAATCCTTCACTTAGCGGAACTGTCATCAAGACAGCGCTTTATGCGAAGGTTGCGAAAGAAGGTAACCGCAAGGGTGCAAGGGCTGAGCTGAAGTTGCGTGTCGAAAGCATTGAAGAAGACTTCAACAAGAAGGCTGAGTCATTGTACGCCAAGTTCTTCGAGAAACTTGTTGTTCTTGCCGACGGCAAGAAGAGCGCCGGAATCAGCGACCTGTATGGCGTGGAGATTATACCGAAAGGTAAGGAAATCACTACCGCAATGCTCAGGAGCATCTCTGATTTCGACAATATCAACTCCAACAAGTGGACGGATGACGAAAAGACCAACGGAATGATCCGTGATCTCATCAACAACTACTGCATCGCTTACAAAGAGGCAGCAGCAGCCAACAAGAGAGCTCTCGACAAGGTCAAGATCGGTGACGAACTTTCCAACGGCGTGATGCAGCTTGCAAAAGTCTACATTGCCAAGAAGAGAAAGATTACCGTCGGTGACAAGATGGCCGGACGTCACGGTAACAAGGGTATCGTAGCGAAGATCGTAAGGGAGGAGGATATGCCGTTCCTTGAGGATGGTACTCCTGTGGACATTGTCCTGAACCCTCTCGGTGTGCCTTCACGTATGAACCTCGGACAGATTTACGAGACAGTTCTCGGATGGGCAGGCGCGAAACTCGGATTGAAGTTCAGTACACCTATTTTCGACGGTGCGAGCCTTGATGAGATTTGCAACTACACTGACAAGGCAGGTCTTCCTAGATATGGCAGCACACATCTGAGAGATGGTGGCACAGGTGACTGGTTCGATCAGTTTGCTACGGTCGGTATCATCTATATGATCAAACTCGGTCACATGGTTGACGACAAGATGCACGCCAGATCCATCGGTCCATACTCATTGATTACTCAGCAGCCTCTCGGAGGTAAGGCGCAGTTCGGAGGACAGCGTTTCGGAGAGATGGAGGTGTGGGCGCTCGAAGCATTCGGCGCAGCAAACGCACTTCAGGAAATCCTTACTGTCAAGTCCGATGATGTCTCAGGAAGGTCCAAGACTTACGAGGCTATCGTCAAGGGCGAACCGATGCCTACACCGGGTATCCCTGAATCTCTGAATGTGCTCCTGCACGAGCTCAGAGGTCTCGGACTTAAAGTGACTCTTGATTAATTACCATCAATTTGAATTGATATAATATGCCTACTTTCAATAACAAAGATAATAAGGTAAGGAGCAACTTCCAGAGAATCAGCATCTCGCTTGCATCTCCTGAGGACATTATCGACAGATCCCATGGAGAGGTCCTGAAGCCGGAGACGGTGAACTACAGGACCTACAAGCCTGAGCGCGACGGTCTTTTCTGCGAGAAGATTTTCGGTCCTACCAAGGACTACGAATGCTATTGCGGCAAGTACAAGAGAATCCGTTATCGTGGAATCGTCTGCGACAGGTGCGGTGTGGAAGTTACCGAGAAGAAGGTAAGAAGGGAGAGGATGGGACATATTGCCCTGACTGTTCCTGTTGCCCACATCTGGTACTTCAAGTCTGCTCCTAACAAGATTTCCGCTGTTCTTGGTGTTCCAGCCAAGAAGTTGGAGGATGTAATATACTATGAGAAGTATATTGTCATCAATCCTGGTGACAGCGGGCTGCACAAGCTCGACCTCCTTACAGAGGATGAATATCTCGATATTCTGGCAAGGATTCCTGAGAATGACAACCTTGCTGACGACGATCCGCAGAAGTTCGTTGCCAAGATGGGTGCAGAAGGTGTTTATGACCTTCTGAAGGAAATCGATATCGATGCTCTCGCGAAAGAACTTCGTGAGGCGATGGCAAGGGAGAATTCCCAGCAGAGAAAGGCCGAACTGCTCAAGAGGCTCAGCGTCGTGAAGTGGTTCGAGGAGTCCAAGGGCGTGAACCGTCCGGAGTGGATGATCATGAAAGTCATTCCTGTAATTCCGCCGGATCTGCGTCCGCTCGTTCCTCTCGATGGTGGAAGGTTTGCCACGTCAGACCTCAATGACCTCTACAGAAGGGTCATCATCAGGAACAACCGTCTCAAGAGGCTCATCGAGATCAAGGCTCCTGAAGTCATTCTCCGAAACGAGAAGCGTATGCTTCAGGAAGCAGTAGACTCACTCTTCGACAACTCCAAGAAGTCCAGCGCAGTCAAGAGTGAATCCAACAGGGCACTCAAATCATTGTCAGACAGCCTTAAAGGTAAGCAGGGACGTTTCCGTCAGAACCTCCTCGGTAAGCGTGTCGACTATTCTGCACGTTCAGTTATCGTCGTCGGTCCGGAGCTCCAGATGCACGAGTGCGGTCTGCCTAAGTTCATGGCGGCCGAGCTTTACAAACCGTTCATCATCAGGAAACTGATTGAGCGCGGCATCGTGAAGACCGTCAAGTCTGCGAAGAAGATTGTCGACAGGAGGGATCCGGTCATCTGGGATATCCTCGAGAACGTGATGAAAGGTCATCCGGTACTTTTGAACCGTGCGCCTACACTTCACAGACTCGGTATCCAGGCATTCCAGCCGCGAATGATAGAAGGAAAGGCTATCCAGCTGCACCCGCTCGCTTGTACCGCATTCAATGCGGACTTCGACGGTGACCAGATGGCAGTCCATCTTCCGCTCAGCAATGCTGCCGTAATGGAGGCTCAGCTCCTCATGCTCGGTTCACAGAACATCTTGAACCCTGCGAACGGAACTCCTATCACCGTGCCTTCACAGGATATGGTCCTCGGTCTTTACTACATTACCAAGATCAGACCTGGTGCAAAGGGCGAGGGTATGTCATTCTATGGTCCGGAAGAGGTTATCGTGGCTCTCAACGAGCGTGCGATTGCACTCCACGCCAAGATCAAGGTGAGACTCCCTAAGGACAAGAGCAATCCTGAGGCTGGCACACAGATGGTGGAAACCACTGCAGGCCGAATCATCGTGAACCAGTTCGTTCCGCAGGAAGTTCCTTACGTCAATGACGTGCTCGGAAAGAAAGCATTGAGAAAAATCATTACCGAAGTCATCAAGAATACCGGCGTTTCCAGAACTGCCCACTTCCTTGACGATATCAAGAATCTCGGTTATGACCGTGCATTCCGTGCAGGTCTTTCATTCAACCTTGGCGACGTTCTCGTACCGCCTGAGAAATACGACCTCATCAATGAGGGCTACAAGCAGGTAGAGGACATCAAGAACAACTACTCGATGGGTTTCATCACCAACAACGAGCGTTACAACAAGGTTATCGACCTGTGGACATCCATTGACAACAAACTTACGGGAATCGTCGAGAAACAGATTTCAGCAGACCAGCAGGGATTCAACCCTGTATACATGATGTTGGATTCAGGAGCCCGTGGTTCCACACAGCAGATCAAACAGCTTTGCGGTATGCGAGGCTTGATGGCAAAACCTCAGAAGTCCGGTGCTGCAGGTGCCGAGATTATCGAGAACCCTATCGTTTCCAACCTCAAGGAGGGTATGACAGTGCTCGAGTACTTCATCTCTACCCACGGTGCACGTAAGGGTCTTGCCGATACCGCCCTCAAGACTGCCGATGCAGGTTACCTTACCCGTCGTCTGGTGGACGTTTCTCATGACGTCATCATCAACGAAGAGGATTGCGGTACCCTCAGAGGTCTTATCGCTACAGCTATCAAGAATAAGGATGAAGTCGTAGAATCACTCGGCGAGAGAATTCTCGGTAGGACCTCCGTACATGATATTTTCAACCCTATCACGGGTGAATTGATCATCAAGGCAGGCGAGGAAATCCGCGAGGCTACGGCAAACCTTATCGACTCTCTCCCTATCGAGCAGGTCGAGATCCGTTCAGTGCTTACCTGCGAGTCACGTAAGGGTGTCTGCGCGAAGTGCTACGGACGTAACCTTGCTACCAGCAGGATGGTCGAGAAAGGTGAAGTCGTCGGCGTTATCGCTGCACAGTCTATCGGTGAGCCTGGTACACAGCTTACGCTCCGTACCTTCCACGTCGGTGGTACTGCATCCAGCACCGCTGCTGATTCATCCATCGAGTCCAAGTATAACGGCAAGCTCCAGTTCGAAGAGCTCAGGACCCTGCAGAGAGTCAATGACCTCGGTGAGGCTGAGGAAGTGGTTGTCAGCCGTATGACTGAACTCAAGATCGTCGATGAGAATACAGGCATCACCTTCTCTACATACGATGTTCCTTATGGTTCAGTATTGTACAAGAAGGATGGCGAGAGCGTGAAGAAGGGTGACCTCATCTGCGAATGGGATCCATATAACGCTATCACGATTGTAGAAACTTCAGGTATCGCACGCTTCGACAACATGATTTCCGGCGCGACATTCCGCGAGGAGTCAGCTGACGAGTTCTCCAACAATAAGGACAAGGTCATCATCGAGTCCAAGGACAAGACGAAGAACCCTTCAATCCTTGTAATAGGCGATGGCGGCGAGCTTCTGAAGCAGTACAACTTGCCTGTAGGCGCTCACGTTACCGTCAGCGACGGTGCGAAGGTGAAGGTCGGTGACATCATCATCAAGATCCCTCGTGCAATCGGCAAGTCCAACGATATTACCGGAGGTCTTCCTCGTGTGACCGAACTCTTCGAGGCAAGGACTCCATCAAGCCCTGCATGTATTTCCGAAATCAACGGTGAGGTGCTCATGGGCAAGATCAAGAGAGGTAACCGTGAGATCATCGTCAAGAACAAGTCCGGTATCGAGAAACATTACCTCGTTCCTCTTACCAAGCAGATTCTTGTTCAGGAGAACGACTACGTAAGAGCCGGTTCACGTCTTTCTGACGGCGGAATCTCTCCTACCGACATCCTCAATGTCCTCGGACCTGTCAAGGCTCAGGAATACATTGTGAATGAGGTTCAGGCAGTTTACCGTCTCCAGGGTGTGAAGATCAATGACAAGCACTTCGAAATCATCGTAAGACAGATGATGAGAAAGGTTCAGGTCAATGATCCGGGTGATACCGAGTTCCTTCCTGAGGAGCTTGTCGACAAGTGGAGATTCATGGATACCAATGATGATATCTATGGCAAGTTCTACGTTCTCGAAGCTGGCGATTCTCAGCGCTATAGAGCTGGTGACATCATTCCGGCAAGAGAGATGAGAAACGAGAATTCTTCACTCGAGAGACAGGGTCTCAAGATGATGGCAGTGCGCGAGGCAAGACCTGCTACCGCAAGCCAGGTTCTCCAGGGTATCACTAGAGCAGCCCTCAAGACTGACAGTTTCATCTCTGCTGCATCATTCCAGGAGACTACCAAGGTTCTCAGCGAGGCCGCAATCCGCGCCCGCGTTGATGACCTCGAAGGTCTGAAAGAGAATGTCATCTGCGGTCACCTCATTCCAGCCGGCACAGGCCAGAAGGAATTCCAGGATATCGTAGTAAGCAGCAAGGAGGATTATCTCAAGGAAATGAATGACCTTTAGAAGGTTACTTTCATATAGTTATCGGGAGGTTCGTAGAAATACGAATCTCCTTTTTTGTCGCCCGATGTTCTGAAAAGCCCGACCATAATTGACTATGGCCGGGCTTAAATAATAATGCCTATTGTTTGAACCTATCTTTCGATAGTAGCTTCACGATCAGGTCCTAGAGAAATGATCTTGATAGGAACCTTCAAGTAGTTCTCCATGAAACGGATATACTCCTTGAAAGTCTCCGGAAGTTCATCCTCTGTGCGGCAACCGGTGAGATCCTGGTTCCATCCCTTGAACTCCGTGTATACAGGGGTGATTTCGGCCTCCGTATCGAACGGGAACTGGTCGGTCTCCTTGCCGTCAATTATATAAGATGTGCAGACCTTGATGGTCCCGAAAGTATCGAGGCAGTCTGACTTCATCATGATGAGGTCGGTAACGCCGTCAATCATTACCGTATATTTCAATGCTACGAGGTCGAGCCAGCCGCATCTGCGCGGACGGCCTGTAACAGCGCCGAACTCATTGCCGATTTTACGGATCTTCTCGCCGGTCTCGTCGAACAGCTCCGTAGGGAACGGACCGCTGCCGACGCGTGTGCAATATGCCTTGAAGATACCATATACATGGCCCACTCTTGAAGGAGCCACGCCAAGTCCTGTGCAGACGCCGCCGACTGTAGTAGATGAGGAAGTTACGTAAGGATATGAACCGTAGTCGATATCCAGAAGCGAACCCTGCGCGCCCTCTGCGAGCATAGGTTTCTCATCTAGCCAGTCGTTTACAAAGTACTCACAGTCAATGAGATTGAACTCCTTGAGGAATTCGATTGCGCTCATCCACTCTGCTTCATCCTTTTCAGGATCGCACTCGAAGTTCAGGTCTTTGAGGAGCTGGAGATGTCTGTTCTTGAGTTTCTCGAATCTCGCCTTGAAATCAGGAGCGAGGATGTCGCCTACACGGAGACCGTGACGGCTGATCTTGTCGGTATAGGTAGGTCCGATACCTTTCAATGTGGAGCCGATCTTGCTCTTTCCGGCAGCTGCTTCGTATGCCGCATCCAGAAGCCTGTGTGTAGGCAGGATAAGGTGAGCCTTCTTGGAAATGTTCAGTTTGGCCTTGGGGTCGATGCCCATCTTGCTGATGTTGCCGCACTCCTCGCGGAATGTGATAGGGTCAAGAACCACACCGCTTCCGATGATGTTCGTGGAACCCTCCCTGAAAATGCCTGAAGGAATGCTTCTTACCACGAAGTTATGCCCATCGAAATGAAGTGAGTGGCCTGCATTAGGACCGCCCTGGAATCGTGCTACGGCAGGATATCTTCCTGCAAGTACATCCACGATTTTTCCTTTGCCCTCGTCTCCCCACTGAAGACCAAGAACTACGTCAAGTTTCATATTTTATTCAATTAAGATTTCTAGAATGGAAGATCGTCACCAGGATCACCTGCTGCCGGATATTCTGGAGCGGCAGGCTGTGCTGCAGGCTGGAAACCTGCCGGAGTCTGTGCCTGATATGCAGGCTGCTGAGGCTGCTGGTATGCCATGCCCGGCTGTGCCTGCTGGTATCCCTGCGGCTGAGGTGGAGGAAAGGCTCCAGGTTGTGCCCCAGGATTGTCGGATTTGCGTCCGAGAAGCTGGATGGCATTGGCGATAATCTCAGTCCTGTACTGTTTTGCACCTGCCTGGTCAGTCCAAGACCTGGTCCTTATCTGGCCTTCTACATATATCTGCGACCCCTTTCTGATATATTTCTCAGCAAGGTCTGCAAGTCCTCTCCACGCCACGATGTTGTGCCACTCCGTGTTCTCGCGGGTTTCCCCGTTCCTGTCACGGAATCTCTCCGTGGTAGCCATGGTGAATTGTGCAACTTTAGGATTGGTGCCCGGCTGTGCGGACGGATTGTTCTCAAGGTAACGGACTTCCGGATCTCTTCCCACGTTACCGATCAGCATTACTTTGTTCAATGACATGATATGTTTGTTTTATGTGTTTTCACAATACCTCTGCAAGTTAGCAAATTTTACCGATATGAGAAAAAATAACTTGCCTGAAAACTACAAGCTGCGTGACACCACCCGCTCCATTGCCTCCAGTGAAGGCATGCTTCCGGTCAGTCTGGAATATCCGGTAAAAGCCTGATACAAAAGCCATTTAAGGCCAGGAACGTACTGCGCTCCACCGGCTTGGGCATTGTCCATAACGGCTCCGGCAAATGCCGGCGTCTTGTAATTGGCTTCCAGGATGACCTTTCCCGGACGCGGCCAGGTGTACCTGTCTTCCCCCTCGAAATCCTCGGCAGTCAGCAGGTCGATTCCGTCCAGCTTCATCGGCAGCGTGTAGATGATCAGGTCGCACTCCTTGAAAGCCGCGCGGAAATCCGTCAGCTGGTCCACGATGAAATCATACTCGGGCAGTTCATCGGCGATTTTCTGCGCCTTGTCAGCCGTCCTGTTCATCAGCGCGGTATCGAAACCCAACTCCGCTGCTGCAACAGCTGCTGCGCGCCCTGCGCCTCCGCAACCGACGACCAGAGCCTGCGGCTTGCGCGAGAACAGCATTGTCAATGCCTGCCTGACATATTGGTGCACCTTGATGTGCGCGGAATCGCCGTACTTGGCACTGAACTGCTTGACAATCCCGGGCATATAAGCCTCCGCAATGCTGAGGATGATTCCCGTAAAGTCGGAATTGTCAGCCAGAATGCCGTCCGGCGTCTTCACCAGAAGGTTGGTAGCGCCGATTTTCCTGCAGTAGGAGGTGTAGATGTCCGCACGTGCAAAAGCCTGCTCCTTGAACGGTGCAGTCACATTGATACCTTTGTATCTGTCCTCGAAAGCCTTGAAGGATGCCCCGAAACCGGCACCCTCTATAAGGTCATAGTTATATTTTCCCTCATACCCGGCATTGAAAAGAGCCGGCGACAGGGAAGTGGCGATAGGATCGCCTATGAGTCCGAAACTGTTCATTGTCTTTCTCTCTTCTCGTGCGTGATTTCCAGGGTTTTACGCACGACAGATCATTTTTCGGCCCTCTCGTGCGTGATTCCCTGGTTTTTACGCACGGGACCGTAAACCTAGCGGCAGGAGTGGCGCTGGCGCACTGCCTCGAACATCAGAATCGCGGACGACACCGAAACGTTCAGCGAATCCATGCTGCCAAGCATCGGAATCTTCACATGGGCATCCGCATGCATTCTCCAGAACGTGGAAAGCCCGTCATGCTCCGTGCCCATCACCAAT
>OHEN01001221.1_pt1 | contig 9555 bp, 7 predicted proteins | sample 1567291 | NCBI WGS metagenome assembly OHEN01 (sample SAMEA3879592, study PRJEB24766) | human gut metagenome | biome: human-associated habitat; feature: feces | place: USA | collected 1985/1987
GATTGAACTGCGGACCTCATGATTATGAATCATGCGCTCTAACCAGCTGAGCTAACCCGCCATGACTGGTCGGAGACCAGATTTTAAGTTGAGATAGAAGGATTCGAACCCTCACTGACAGAGCCAGAATCTGTAGTGCTACCATTACACCATATCTCAATGTCATTCCCGCTATTTTCAGAACGGGACTGCAAATTTACAACACTTTTCGGATTCTACAAATATTTTTCACGTTTTTGCACGGAAAAATATCATAATCCTACTTTTCCCGGTGATAAATCAGTGCTGTGGCCCATACTTCGCAACCTTCGCAGCGACCCACGAAACCCAGTTTCTCGGTAGTGGTCGCCTTGACGGATACGCAATTCACGTCCACAGCCATGATTTCTGCCAGGGTCTCACGCATCCGCGGAACATACGCTCCTATCTTCGGACGCTGGAGAGCGATGGTAATATCCACATTGCCGACAGCATAACCGGCATTGGAAATAAGCTCCACCACCTTGGCCAGCAGCATTTTGCTGTCCGCGCCCTTCCACTCGTCGGACGTATCGGGAAAATGATGCCCGATGTCGCCTAGTGCCAGGCATCCCAGCAATGCATCACACAGGGCATGGATAGCCACATCCCCGTCGGAATGCGCCACGAAACCGCAATCCGAATCAATCTTGACTCCTCCCAGCCACATCGGCAAACCTGGAGCTATCTGGTGGACATCGAAACCATTCCCCACCCGGAACGGAAACATTGAATCAGCCATAAACTATTCCGGTTTTCCGCAGGTGTAGCCGAGCTTCTCGATAGCCTTCTTCAATGTCGCCTCATTCGTCTTCGCAGGATCGTAAGAAATGGTTACCGTTTTCTTTTCCAGATTGATTTCCAATGACTTGACACCCTTCTCGAAAGAAATGTTCTCACGCACCTTCTTCACACAATTCTGACAATGCAGACCGACATTGAACACTACGGTCTTCACCTCCTTCTTCGGAGCGGCCTCCATGACGGAAGCATTGGCCATAACAGGCTCCGCAATCATCATCGAGAGCGGAAGCATTGCTGCAATCGCAGCAGTATAAATAATTTTTCCCATAACAAACATTATTTCCAAAGCGTAAACCGGGCGCCGAAATAGAACTTGGTTCCCATAATCGGACCCCAGACAGCACTGGCATCGAAGTCCGGACGCGACGCATCCACATGACCCGACATGCCTTCAATAGCCGTGCCGATTACCAGGTTTTTCTGTCTGAAGTTAGTAAGATTTTCCGCTCCAAGATACAGGTCCACGCCTTTGAAGCGTTTGGTAACTTGCAGATACAGAAGTGGATAGACCGGCGTATAACCATCCTTGTAGAGAAGTTCTCCGTCATCTCCACGCAACCCCTTCATAAACTCATAGACACGTGACTTGCCATTGACCGAAGCGGTGAAATCGAAAATCCACTTGTTCAGATTCGTGGCATATTGGAGATTCAGCACACCTTTGTAGCGGCTCGTCATCGGACGCTCCACAAGCCCCCTCCCCTCGAGTTCCACCTTGGCATCCGTATAACGGAAAGTGGCGGAAACAGTAAATCTCCGGAAAGCCTCAACATTGAAATCAACCTGATAATTATTTGAATATGAGCGCTTTCCGCCAAGAGCATAAAAATCAATGGCGTTGAGTCCATGCTCATAATCGACTACCATCTGCTCCGCAAAACGCGTCCCGAAATAGTCAAAGCTCAAATATGTGTCATCAGAAGCCCCGAAAGGCAGATAAAATGTGGCATTGCCCCCGAAAGTCCACGCATCCTCCAGAAGATGGTCGGAATACGCTCCGGTAAATGCCTTGCCGGTAGAAAGGACGCCGATATTGTCAATGACCGGCAATGCCCGCCTGAGGCCACGTCCACCATTAGCTCGCAGGACAATCTGCTCCAATGGACTATATTTCAATGTCAGACGAGGCACGGCCTTGAATCCTTCGCCATTGAACCAATCACCACGGAAACCCAGAATCGAGGAAAACTTTTCGCCCGCATGAAACGTGTATTCTCCGGAAACGCCAGCATTGTAAAAAGCCTTGGACGTCTTGCCGGGATCCAGTTTCTGAGCCGCGACCTTGCGCATGAAATCTTCCGAAAACCAATCCGCCGTACCTCCCAGCGCCAACGTAAACTTGTGGGAATCATTGATTTCATCCTGGAAGAGGATATTGAAGAATCCTGAATTCTGCGTGGCCAGATACTTGGACGCACCGGCCCGGAGGTTCATGTCCGTAAGCGTATAGTCGGCCACGAAAGCGATGTTTTTCGCATTGTCCGCACTGATCGGCACACCGACCTTCACATACGTATTCAGCTGACGGTTAACGATATCCGAGCCCCAAGGAGAGGTGGAGGACAATGTATATTTCTTGTGGTCGTATCCGGATTGTCCGCCTTTTCGCATATCCTGGAGACCGCGCAGACCGAAGCGGACCTGCACACCGGTCGGTCCATAATAGAGCCAGCGATTGGCAACATTGACCTGAAACATCTCGGGGTCATCCATGAAGCCGTCATGGTTATGGTCAAATGTGCGGAAATTTCCGGGCACATGTCCCAGCAAAACCGTGCTCCATTTCTCCCCCATCTGCAAGGATGACGCGATATTGAAATCGGTCTTCGTGTCATTCATAACTGAGGCGTTCAGGAAAAGCGGCTTCTCGTCCGTCGGCTTGCGGTATTCCATATTTATCTGACCAGTAATGGATTCCGCGCCGTTGTTCACCGATGAAAGGCCCTTGGAAACCTGTATGCTTTCAAGCCATTGGCCCGGCACGTAGGAGAGTCCGAACGGAGCGGCAAGTCCACGCATCGAAGGGCGGTTCTCGTCCAGCATCTGCGTATATATTCCGCTGAGGCCCAGGAGCTTGATTTGCCTGGCACCGGTAACGGCATCCGAATAGCCGACCGTGACGCTCGCCGAATTCTCGAAACTTTCCGCAAGGTTGCAGCAAGCCATCTTTTTCAATCCTGCAGAGGAAATCACCTCGGTACGGAGTTCCTTGCCCTTCGAAAGATAATTCCCGCTCTGCCGGCCGACGAACACCGTCGCATTCAGGCTGTCCGCCCTGCCGTCATAAATCCCCGTAGTATCAGGGGTTTGGGTCAATGCTGATGCACCGGTCCCATGAGAAGCCGCGGCATTCACCGAAATAACTTCCAGCAATGCCACGGTAACTGCAAAATATTTCTTCAAATTCTTCATATTGTCGTCCACTTGTCAAGTTTATTCGACAAAGTTAACTACTTCCTATAAATTCCACGCATAGAGTTCCGCGAGAGCGAGAGCGTAGTCACATGATGTGGCAAGCACCTCATCTGCAAGGGAATAGTAGAGCGAAAGCTCCATGATATTGTCAATGAGCGAGATATCGCCGGCCTTCAGTTTGTGCTCCGTCAACGCCATCGCTTCCGTGGACACTGCCAGGGAAGAAGACAATTCGGTACTGATTTCCTGCAGACCTTTCGCGCGGTCATACAACGCCTTGAAACTATTGTACGTCTTGGTCATGGCATCACGCTCCTCAAGTTTCGCCGCTTCACATGAAGCATTGGCCCGACGGACCTTGCTGCGGACTGACCATATAGGGATGGAAAGCCCTAGAGTAAGGCCACGGAAATTGCTTCCCTTTACCAATTCCGCCATATATCCGGCCGTAAGTGACGGATAATTAGCCATTTTCGCAGTCCGGGCCTCGGCAGCATTGACATCCACATTTTTCTTCATGTATGCAAGCTCCGGAATCTGCTGCGACGCTTCGGCATACCATGCGCCGAAATCTGCGGGCAGCACCTCATCAGTCGAAATCACGGAAGCATTGACCTCAACCGGCTCTCCGCCGTTAAGGCCCTGAAGCTCAGACAGAAGCGACTCGCGCTCGACCATGTTTCTGGCCAATGCGTTCTTCTGTGAAAGATAGGCCAGATGCGCCTTGTTCACCTCGATCATATCCGTCTCGCCACTCGCCTGCATATCCCTGTAAGCAGCCTCGATCTGTTCGGAACGGGCAATGCGTGAAGACAGTTCGGCGTTCACGGCATTGCAATATACAATCCTGATATACAACTGTTTAGCCTCCAGCAAAATCTTCTGACGCTCAATATTGTACTGAATATCAGAAAGTTCCGTCCTGAAATCCGCCAGCTTTCCGCGGGCTCCGGCCAATGCTGCCACATCAATGCTCTGTGTCACGGATATGTCCTTTCTGGTGCCGACATCGGCCGGACTGCTCCACAAATAGTCAAATCCCACTTCCGGAGAATCCAGGGCACGCTCCGCCTTATAGCCATATTGGTCAGCCTCAGTGCGTTTCCGCAGAGCCTGAAGCGCGGTGTTGTTCTTTTCGATCTGCGACAGGACAGTGCCGGCATTCTCCTGGGCAAACCCGGGAACAGACATTGCCACAGTCAGGCAGACAACAAGTAATTTATTGATTTTCATATAATTCCGTTAAATTATGCCTCTTTACGGCCTTTACTTATAAAAATATAAACCACCGGTATGATAAAGCCGTTCAGCATCGTGGAAGTAAGCAGTCCGCCGAGCAGCACCTTCGCCATAGGACTCTGGATTTCGTTGCCCGGAAGTTCTCCTCCGAGAGCAAGCGGAATGAGCGCCAAGGCCGAAGTCAATGCGGTCATCAATATCGGATTCAGCCTGTCCAATGAACCGTGCATGACGGCATCATGGAGAGAAAGCCCCTCATGGCGGAGTTCATTGTACCTGTCAATCAGGAGCATACCATTCCTGGTCGCGATACCGAACAGGGATATGAATCCGATGATGGCAGGAATGCTGATGATTTTATCCGCGAAGAAAATCGCAAATACGCCGCCGATAAGCGCCAACGGCAGATTCAGAAGCACTGCCGAAGCCTGCCTGACATCCTTGAACTGCCCGTAAAGAAGGAGGAATATCACGATTATCGCCATCAATGACGTGAACAGCAATGTCCTGGAAGCGGATTGTGCGCTTTCGAACTGTCCGCCGTACTCGACATGGTAGCCCTCAGGCAGTTCCACATTGTCCTCAATCTTCTTGCGAATCTGGTTCACCGCACCTTGGAGGTCACCGTCGGAGACATTGGCGGAAATGACAATCTTGCGGGAGACATTCTCGCGATTGATGGTGTTAGGGCCTGCTGCTGAACGGATTTCCGCAATCTGTCCGAACGGCACCTTGCCGCCCGCGGCATCCACAGGAATGTTCCTGATTTCCTCGATATTGCTGCGGCTGCCGTCCGCCGCCTTCACCGTCAGATCGAAGACCTGGTTCCCCTCATAAACCTGCGACACGACCGAACCTGCCAGATAAACCTCTACCATTTCGGTAAATTCAGCTGGCGCAATGCCATATTTCGCAAGCATCTCACGTTTCGGAATTATCTGAAGCTGAGGACGTTCAATCTGCTGTTCGACATTGAGGTCCACGACTCCCGGAATCTCCGAAACCTCCGATTTGATTTTGTTTCCAAGCTCGAACATCTTGTTCAAGTCAGTTCCGAAAAGTTTTATGGCAATGTTAGCCTGCGTTCCCGAGAGCATGGCATCGATACGATGGGAAATCGGCTGGCCTATTTCCACATTGACACCCGGTATGGTATTCAGCTTGGTCCTGATTTCGTTCACGACTTCCCTCTTGGAACGTTTGCCCAGTTCGAAAGGCGCTTCGATTTCAGAAACATTGACACCGAGGGCATGCTCGTCGAGTTCTGCGCGGCCGGTCTTGCGGGCTACGGTCTGGATTTCCGGCACGGTCATCAGCAATGCCTCCGCGTGCCTGCCGACATTATCCGACTCCTCCAGCGACACGCCCGGGAGAGTGCTGACGTTGATGGTGAACGAGCCTTCGTTGAACGCCGGAAGGAAGCTGCTTCCGAGGCTGAAGAACACGCCGAGAGCGACAGCAAACAGAGCCAGGACGCTTCCCAATGTGATTTTTTTATGTCTGAGCACCCATTCCAGTGCCACGCCGTACCACTTCTGAAGCCATCTCACCAGCACAGGATCCTTGCCGGCCTTGTCGCTGCTTTCGCTGCCGAGAAGGAAGCTGCAGAGCACCGGGGTCAATGTCAATGCGACCAATGTGGAGGCGAAAAGTGCTGTGATAAAGGCAATTCCGAGAGGTCTGAGCATACGGCCTTCCATTCCTGTCAGGAAGAAAAGCGGAATGAAGCTGACCACGATGATGAAGGTCGAGTTGAGAATCGGAAGACGCACCTCACGGGAAGCATTGAAAACCACCTGGATAATGGATTGGCGCTCCGACTCCGGAAGTTTCCGGTTCTGGCGCAGATGCTTGAACACATTTTCCACGTCGACGATGGCATCGTCGACCAGCGAACCGATGGCAATCGCCATACCTCCCAGACTCATCGTGTTGATAGTCAGCCCCATGTAGTGAAGCGTGAGGATGGAGACGAGTAGTGAAAGCGGCAGCGTGACAAGGGAAATCAGTGTAGTGCGTACATTGGCCAAAAACAGGAAAAGTACGATGACGACAAAGATTCCTCCTTCAAAAAGAGACTTTTTCACGTTGCCGATAGAGCTTTCGATAAAGCGGCTCTGGCGGAAAATATCCGTGGAGACTTTGACGTCCGCAGGCAAATTCTTCTGTAAGTCTTGCAGAGAGGCCTCCAATTTGTCCGTCAGTTCCAGCGTGCTGGTGGCGGGCTGTTTGGTGACGGTCATGAGTACGGCCGGTTTGCCACGCTCCGAGGCTGTGCCCAGTTTCGGGGCTTTGGGACCTATTTTCACGTCGGCGATGTCTTCCAGCGTCACCGGAAAGTTGTTCACCGTTTTCACTACCGCTTTGCCGAGTTCTTCCACTTTGGGGGTAGAGAGTACTCCGCGCACGATATATTCATTGCCAAATTCGTAAAGTACGCCGCCGTTGGCGTTCAGGTTCATGTCTTGGGTGACGGCCATCACTTCTCCCATCGATACGCCGTAGTGGCGCATCCGTTCGGGGTCCAACTGAATCTGATATTCCTTGATGTCTCCTCCGAGCACTGCCACCTGTGCCACGCCTCCGGTGGAGAGCAGGCGCGGGCGGATCGTCCAGTCGGCAATCGTCCGCAGATCGAGCATGGAGGTGGAGTCGGCGGTCAGACCGACGATGAGCATTTCGCCCAAGATGGACGATTGGGGGCCGAGAGTCGGCTTGCCCACGTTGACGGGAAGTGACTCGCTGACTACGGCGAGCTTTTCGCTGACGATCTGACGGGCGAGGTATATATCTGTGCCCCAGTCGAATTCTACCCAGACAACGGAGAAACCGTTGGTCGAAGAAGAACGGACACGGCGCACGCCGGTAGCTCCGTTTACGGCTGTTTCGACGGGGAAGGTGACGAGCTGTTCCACTTCCTCGGCTGCCATACCGTTGGCTTCGGTCATGATGACCACTGTCGGGGCGTTCAGGTCGGGAAACACGTCTACTTCCGTGTGCATGGCGGTGTAAGTCCCCGCGATAAGCAGGAGGATGGCCGCGCAGAGCACAACCAGTCGGTTGTGCAGGGAGTAATGTATGATTTTATTTAGCATGATATTTCATTGATTAAGTCTGGTTCCTCCCGGTTTACTTTTGAGAAGTGCCGGACAGGGGATAAACTTGCGTAACTATAAATGAGTTCTGTGTGTGCCGCAAGGGAACTTGGATGCGGCGCTTTGCCGCTAGTGCTCATGACTGTGGGCAGGGATGGCGTTGCTTGCGCTTGCCAGGCGAACTTGGTATGCGCCTTCGGTCACTACACGGTTTCCGGGTTTGATTCCGGTCAGGATTTGTACACTTTTGCCATTGTCGGCGCCGAGGGTCACTTCCTGTTTCTTGTAGCCTTCTTCATCGAGTTGCAGGTAGACGAAGAAGATGCCTTGCTCTTCCGTCAGGGCGGTGCGGGGCACGGATATCACGTTTTCCAGTTGGGAGGAAAGCAGATAAACTTCGACGAATGACCCCGGAATCACTTCTCCTTTATTGTCAAATTCGAAGGTGACGGGCACGTAGAAAGAGTTGTCTCCGGAAGTTTTCCCGAAGGAAAGCAGTCTGCCGCTCAGTTCATTCAGTTCGTAGACCTCATTATTATAAGGTGTCCGGAAATTGGCGGAACTGATTGTGCGGAGATACGGGTAGTATTTTTCCGATACTTCGGCACGGAGGAAAAGCCGGCGGTTCTGCGTCACGCTGACCAGTGGCTGACCGATGGTTACGTAGTCTCCCTCATTGACCAGAATACTTTTCACGTATCCGGCAATGGGCGCGGTGATATTCTGACCGATGGCCGAGTGGTTTTTGGCGAGCGCTTCGTAGCTGATACGTGCGTTTTCGTAGTTCTGCTCCGCCTGTGCGAAATCCTTGTCGGACACAATCTTGTTTTTGACGAGCGACTTCATTCGTTCGTATTCCTTTTTGGATACTTCGTAAGCGATTCGGGCACGTTGTACGGGGTCACCGTCGGCGATGTTGTGCGAAGAAATAGTCACCAGCGGAGTGCCGCGACCGACGCTCATTCCTTCCGTCACCTTGCCGCGGAAAGAAACGACTCCGGCCACCGTGGCTACAGCCACCGATTCGTCGCCTTGGGCAGCGAGTACCTGTCCGCTTGTCTTGATGACTTGCTGGAAGGGGGCCGGTGTGATAGCATTTACCTTTACACCGGCAGCGTCAGCTTTCGCTTTCGGGAGGATGATTTCATCGCTGTGCTCGCCGGCGGGTTCGCTGGTGGCAACTTTGCCGTGATCGTGTCCTCCGCTGCATTCACCTTCGTGTGAATGGTCGGCTCCTTCGGCTTCGTGGTCATGACCTTCCACTTCGTGGTCATGTCCTTCGTGTTCATCATGATTGTGTGTGACGGTCTCGTGGTCATGCCCTTCATGACCAGTATTTTTACTGTTGCAAGAGCCCAGGACGAATAATCCCACGACTCCTATAAAGATAAGTTTCTTCATAAATGTTGTTTTCCTACTAAGTTTTACTGTTTTTGTACGCTACAAAGATAGAGTAACGCAGATGCAACTTGCTTGCATTTACGTCATTACGCAAAAACAGAGTAGGGAGGGGCCCGAAGGGAGGAGGTACGAGGTATTTTCGTACCGTGCAGGGATTCACGATAGATGTAGTAATTTTTGACTCGTCTTTCCTGCGGTCGTAATAAATGTTCGATGATCATATCCGTAAACAGGGTGGCGACGAATACGTAATTCGGTCCGCTGTCCGTGTGCACGGAGGGGATGGGAGAGTGGAAGCGGGTCATGCATTCGCTGCTGCAACATGAATCGCTTGCGGGGTGATGATGGTGGTTGGGGCATTGCTGCTCTACCGGTTGGTCCTGCTTCATGCAGATCATCCCGTTGGGGTGGTGGTGATGGGGAATAACGGCGGCTACCAACATAATGATGTTGATAAAGAATAGCATCGTTACTATGAATCGTTTCTTCCCTTTCATCCTTTATTGCAGAACATTATCTGCTCTAAGTCTATTATTAAATTTGCACAAATATACAAATACTTTTTCTTTCACCTAAAGCAGAT
>OHEN01001223.1_pt1 | contig 9546 bp, 8 predicted proteins | sample 1567291 | NCBI WGS metagenome assembly OHEN01 (sample SAMEA3879592, study PRJEB24766) | human gut metagenome | biome: human-associated habitat; feature: feces | place: USA | collected 1985/1987
CCGTTGACGGCAAAAAAGCAACGGTCGCTGCCGTACAGCTGTGCCGCCAAATCCTGCGCCTCTTTAAGGCAGCCCGCCGGCGCGTGGATATCGTCCAGCTCGCTCATCAGCGAAACATCCATCGCCACAGCGCCAGCGCCAAGCTCCGCGCGCAAAACCTGCTCCATGCCGCGGCCGCCCTTGTGCCCGGGCGTATGGAAGGGATAAACCTTTTCGTTTTTATATTTCAGCATCGCTTCAACAAGCGGCATCCTGTTCTGCAAAACAACCTCCAAGGCATATTAACCCATGTTATCTTTATATTTTATCACAGCACGCCGCCTAATTAAAGCATTTTAATCTGCGCGGCAATTTGTACTGCGTCATAATTTCCGTCAATTAGAATATACTTGCAGCCATATTCACGGCACAAACGTAAATTAGACGCATTTTCTGCCAGCATATCTTCCTCATTACAGCTGTCTGCCGCACGGCGTTCTATAACATCCGCATTGACGCAGATTTTTTCAAAATTATTTTTAATATACCTTTCGCTCATTATTAAGCAATAATAGTCAATCTCTTTTAAATATCTGCTTTCAAAACTCTTGCGCCAGTCAAACGGAATATAGCAGCCTTCAATAACAAGGTTTTGTCCGTTTTCAATAACCGTTTTTATTATTTCTTTCACAATGTTCCATAAATACGGCACTAATTCAGCGTCATCCTCCGGCGTTAAACTGGTATTTCCGCTCCGTATCAGCCCCATTTTTAAATGGTCTATCGAAAGATAATTTATTTTATACTTTTCAAGCAGGTTCTGAGCCAGCAAAGTTTTGCCGGTATGCCCTGCTCCGCCTATTAAAATTACCATTTTACACCTCCGCTGCCTTATATTTTACCATAATAATAACAAAAACATTTTAATTAAACTTCTGCCATGCTACAATAAATATAGGAAAGCCGATTGGAGATGAAGCCTATGAAACTGCGCTCTAAACCAATGACCAAAGAACAAATAAAGCAGTACCTGCATAAGCTGCAGCTGGAAAATTTTACGCCCAGGGCTGATTTAGCAACACTGCAGAAACTGCATGACGCGCATTTAAAATACATTCCCTACGATAATTTTGACTGCCTTAACAGCAAAATAACGTCGCTGAAGCGCGAGGACATGTTTAATAAACTCATCCTGCACAACCGCGGCGGCATTTGCTTTGAGCTGAACGGGCTGTACGCCTGGCTGCTCGAATCGCTGGGCTTTAATTTTGTCAGCTTCGCCGGGCGCTTTATTAATAAAATAAACGTGTACCAGATGCGCCAGCACCGCAACATGTGCGTAACAATTAACGGCAAGCGTTATATTACAGACGTCGGCGTCAACAGCGAAAGCCCGCGCATACCGCTGCTTTTGGAAGAAAACCGCGTGCAGAGCGACGGCATCAGCCAGTACAAATTTACGCGCGACGACTTTTGGGGCTGGCTGCTGTGGCAAAAAGAAAAGGGCAAACCGTGGAAACGCATGCTGGGCTTTACCGAAGAACCGCAGCTTGAAAAAGACTACGTTTTTCCGTCCTTCTGGTGCGACGCACACCCCGATTCACCTTTCAATAAAGAAAAAGAACTTTCCATCTTCCGCGAGGACTGCAACATCACCATCCGCGGCAACTTTTTAAAATTTTACCTCGGCGGCAAAGTAAAATACCGCTACAAAATCAAAAACGGCGCCGACCTGAAAGAAGTGCTGTGGGAATACTTCGGCATCAACGTCGAATACCGCCTGCGCAACGACGGCATGGATTTTGAGTGAACACCTAAAAAATCAGGGCATTAGTTTTTATAACTAATGCCCTTTTTGTATGCGTTATTGACATAAATAAAAACCATCAGCGTGAGCAATAAAATATTATCCTAATCCGGCAATAGAACGCATTACCAAATCAACATCTTTATTTTCCAATTCCTGAATTATGTGCAGCCGCCTTACTATCAATTTCATTTGCTAAAATAATTTTGCTACAGCTATTTCAAATCCTATATCCATACCGCTACCATATGTCCCACCACGTTTACTTTAGAATCGCGATTAAATCGTCAATCCATGCCTCGCAAGGCTCATCAATGGGTGCGATATCGCCTCTTTTTTGTCCGAATGATTCTACTACGGCCAAAAGCCAATGATATCCAATTGAGTTCAACTGGGAAGGTACACATCTATCTATTTGCCAACTTATCCACTCCTTGAATGAAAGAATGTTAATATCGACACCAGAGATACTTGCGATTTCTTTAACTCGTCTCATGATTTCATCCCTTCTATCTGGTTCTCTATCAACAACAAAGCCGGCGATTTTAACTCCAGGAGAAGCAAGAATTTTGTCATCAAGTTCCTCTAATTCATCGCGTAAATACGGTTTTCCATACTTGGCATCCCACGATTCAACAATGACATGTCCATCTTTCAGTTCAATATCTCCAATATTTCCATGCTTTTTATTTGCAGAACGCATTTGCGACATAGGAACCAGTTGATAATCTCCCAAAAGATGTAAATCCTGTAAAGCTTGCATAAAGCCATGCATTACTACTTCAAATGCACGGGCTGAGTATCCTGTCTCATTAAAAAACTGAATCAACATCTCCTCAATACGCTCAAATGTATCTTTTTTATGATTGGCTACTAATGCTACAGCTTCATCGGCCTTATTCTGAAAAGCATCAGATCTATTTTTAAGCAAGGCTAAAAGATAGCTTAAACTAAGTTCAGCAGGCATGCTGTTATCTTCAAGAGCATCAACAATATTTATCCACTCATTAAATGGTCCGCGCATTTCAGCTTTATATAATTTTGAATACGGATAATTTTCAGCAAGACTTCTCGTCATAAAAACACCATATTTATTAACATTTAATAACCCATATTGTCTCAAAAACGGCGTAATATACGAGGAATCAATAGTTCTCATTGAAATTCCATCAACCCAAGAAAAACTTCCTCTTCTCGTTGTGCCTTTATGTAGACGAATACTTTGGTCGGGAACAATGGCCTTTATAGCAAGTTGAAGAAAAGCAACTCCAACTAAAGCGCGACCAACTTCACTTGTTATACCATCTACTAAATCTCGAAGAAGTTTCTTGTTTTCATCTGAAAGTCTTTCAAAATTTTCATCTTCAAGAAGCTCTATCTTGCGTTCTAAAAATCCCGCAGATAATGTTGAGTTAATCAGTTCATAACGTCGCTGTGTTTCTGCATTTTGGAAACCTTCTTTATACACCATTATTCGATCTTCCAAATGCAATTCTGAGCGATCACCGTACACATCAAGATGAATCTCATTCTTTTTATTTTCATTGTTATTCATTTTCTTACCTTCTTTCTAAGTTGTACACTTAATTTAGTCAGTGTAGGAAAAGCATATGGCAAAAGCCATTCCCCATCTGGTATTTGAGGATTAGTATTATGATTTCTAATCTCATATCCATAAAGTCTGAGTTTTTCGGCAACTTCTAAAATTGCATCTTGATTTACATTCCACCTATCGGCAAGAGTACATGTAGATAGAAGCATTCCAACGCAATCTCCACCAACAACATCTTGTAATACAGCATCAAATGGCTCTGGATTTCTGCATTCATATCTGCATTGCAATTTTGGACTATACTGATAGTAACCATTTAGCTGGACGATGTCGGCTTTAATTGCATTATCAATCAATTCTTGTTCAAAGGCTTTCCACCCTACTGTAAAACTATCCTCGCTATCAGAATGAATAATAATTACTGCCTTTGACACGCCAACATTCCAGTTGCCATTTCGAGGTACAATCGTAATTGAAGCGTCTTTTTTAGGCGTTGATACTGATATATCAGTAATTTTAATCACTAAATCACTTGCCCATTCAACATCAACCCGGTATTTTGCTTCTTTTTCTGCTTTTATCTTATAGTCAAAGTTGTTATCCATTAAGCAGAAGTATGTTCTTGAATCTGGCAGCATTTGCTTTTCTTGTTTTATTGACTCAATGGCTATCTCAGCCTTTTTTCTATAAACTGCTGTAAGTTCCCTTTTTCTTTTCCTAAAGGTAAGTTTTTCTCCATCGGTCAATAATGGTAATGAAAAAGGGAACTCTGTATTAAACACTTGTTGACGTATAGCGATCGCCATTATTCGTGCCATCTGAGGAGGAACAGAATTACCTATTTGCTTAATAGCAGTCGGCTTTGCTCCGCTGATTTCATATTTATCAGGGAATGTTTGAAGCCTCTTGTATTCTGCGTAAGTAAAGAATCTGTTATCCCAATGAAACGGTCCTGTATATGCTCCACCTGATGCCTTTATTGTTCGAACGGGTTCATTGGGATCGGCCTTATATAGAAAATCCGAAAACTTTGATCTCCATGCAAATACAGGTTTCGGATGTCCCATTTTCTCTGTATAAAAGCTATAGTTTAATCCAGGAGGAATATTATATAACAAATTTCCATATCGACCACCAATTCCTGAAGCAGATTCATCTCTGGTTAATTCAACACCTTCTATTGCGGTTTCGGCATTGTAAAATGGCTGCTTATCCAAAGAGTCAGGTCCATGGGTTGGTCTTGGAAATGAGAACACACCTTCTTTAAGACCTACAATAATTAGTCTTTCTCTATGCTGAGGAACGCCATAATCTGCCGCATCTATTATTCTATAGAAGAGCTTATATCCCGAATCTAAAAAGCTATTTTTAATTTCTCTCCAAGCCTTTCCTCCTTGTGCGCCTACAAGCCCATAAACATTTTCAAAAAGGAATCCGATTGGCTTTAGTTTTTCCAAGAGTCTAACATATTCTCGAAATAAGACGCCTCGATCATCCGTTGTACCAAGTACACCATTAGCCCTTCTTCCTGCCGCACTGAATGTTTGGCAGGGAGGACCACCAATAATAAAGTCTATCTTTCCAATATTTTCGCCTGTATACTCTCTAATATCAATACAGTTAACCTTTGCCTCTTTAAACTGTTTACCCTTTCCTGAGTTTAAAATCAGTGTATCACAAAACTTACTTTCAATTTCAACAGACTCGATGATTTCGAATCCAACATCAGAGAAGCCTATATCAAGTCCTCCTGCCCCAGAAAATAGACTTAATGTTCTAATACTAGGAATCTTATTGTTTTCTAAATATTGAGTTAGTTGTTTTCCGAATGCATCTGGCCATGCCGGAGCATTTCCATCAATACCTAATGACTCACAGATTTCGCTAAAGCTACTCTCCTTGTACTCATAATCAAATATACTTAGTTGTTTCATTTATTATATTCTCCTGAAATTTTTATATGGAATTTTAGTATATCCTGCATCTAATACACGGTACACATATCTTACTGCACCGAATAAATATAGACCAACTTTTTTCAAATATTTATTACTGATTTTCTTGATACATCTTCCGTCACTTAAAGCCACTTGAAATACTGAAGAAATACACCATCTTCATATGGAAAAACATCATCTTGTTGTAATACGAATAGCAAACACATCTTTGCTAACCAACTACTAATACCTCTAATAGTTTGTAGGTAATTTATAGCGTCTATATCATCCATATACGATATTATCTCTAAAAAAGATGGATCTCTTACCGGTATCTCCGTCATGATATTAATATATTGGACTCTTGATGTAGAAATGTCAGTGGATTTCAGTTGGTCTAATGGCAGCTTTTTTATTTTTTAAGTATTATATACGCTTCACATAAATGGTTTAATCGTAAAACTATTATACCAACAACTTTATTTGACAACATTTGTCATACAACCTCGCATGCTAAAAAACTACATTTGTCTATATATTCTCTTATCTCTATCAAACCTATCGCGTTAATTACCGTTTTAAGCCCTTCATCTTTTTTACAGATATTACGTCGCCTATCATTTAACTATATTTCCACTCCGTACCTCTATCATTCCATTTTTTCTGCAATATGTCTTTGTAAAAACGCCTCGCTGCTAATCTCATTCTTTCGTTTGCGTTTTATCTTTTATATGATAACTGATGCCTTGCTTTTCGCAAAAGGCAATAACCTTTTTCGCACATTCGTTATAAAAGTGCTTATTCTCCCTATAGGCAGAAACTATCTTATTGTAGTTTGTCCTGCCAAAAATAATCCTGTCCGCAAAATTGACAACCTCAAGAATATCGCTAAGGTTCTGGTCTATCAAGTTCGGAGTGGGATATGGTTCAATACTCACCCATGTCTTACACCCTGCATCATGCAATGCTTTTAACGCAGCAAGCCTGTCTGCATACGATGCTGCACCAGGCTCTATTCTTTCACGATAGTCCTCGTCAAGAGAAATAAGCGTAATACCATATTCATTTTCACTGTACAAGTCCTTCAGTTCAATCGGCAGCAGTCCTTTTGTTAGGATACAACATTTTATATGCTCTTCATTCAACTTTCGTATAGCGGCAAGGCTCATCTCCTTGATTTCTGGATAACCGTACATAAACGGATCGGTAGTAAAACAAAGCTGTACAGATTGTATTCTATCTTTCAATCTGGGTATTTCTTTATCAAGCAGTTCAAGGGTGTTAGATACAAGAAAAGGACGGCACCACTCTTCATACGTCTTGACTTTACCGAACCGCCTTTTGATTAAAAAGGCATAGCAGGGATATTTACACCCATGCGAACAACCGAGTACATGATTCATCGTATAATCTCCGTACTCGACACCCGTTTGATAGAGCATACTCTTTCTTTCTATGTATCCTGCCACTTTCATCATTTCACCCACTTTACTAATACAGTCTTACCATGACCTTCCGTCATAAAGGTCGACGGCTTTCCCTTTTCCGTTATACTCGGACTTCGCATAACTTCAAGTCGCATTTCTTTCTCTAACTTTTTCAAAACCTTAGCAATATCTCCGCTTTTACATATTGCACCATATTTCACAAAAAATACTGCCTGTGCCTCTGTAAGGGAAATCCAGCCACAACATTGAGAAAAATGCCCTACAACATACTCGGTTATTTTTGCTTCATCAATAATCTGTTTATTAAGAGTCTCTTGGAACAAAGTTAATTGCCCGCTGTTTTGGATGTTCTTTAAAAGTTCCCAACGATTGCAAATATTGTCTGCCATTAAAACACACCCATCAGGATGATTTGTCGCATGAATCATTCGATATTTGGGATGTTGATTTTGTTGAATGCGTATTGGCATATTCAAAACATATTTATAACTCTTACCCAAGCGCTGACAATACTGTTCTGAGAAATATTCCTCCGCCTTATATCCATCAATCTCACCGTTTTTATATCGTACGATAATGTCCTTCCAGTAATCGCCCCCAGCAATGCGATTCAGGGCTTCTATCGATTTATCTGTCGCATCCAAAATAGTAGGATCATACTCAACAAGGTCATCAAAAAAGCCGCTGTCATCAATCTTGAACTTTGTTCCCATAGCATTACAAGCCTCTCGTATAAAGCCGAAAGAGTTCATGTTAATAAGCAGTTCAATGGAGTTAAACCGACCATTCGCAAAGGCATCAAATTTTGTACAATCCAGCGCTTTTATCCCGTATGGATCAATATATAGAAATATATTGCACCCTATTTGGGACTTTAATAGTTCCTCTATAGTGTCCTCATATGCTCCAGAAACGATTGTTACCCCTTTATAGGATCTCAAATTTATCTCCAGATCAGAGGCATAGTTTAAATCTATAAATGCAGCTCTAATTTGTGCCTTACCATCCAACCTCGTAATAGCAAGACCCTTCTTAAAAATATCAAGCGCAATAAGAGGTGAACCGGGATTTCCATCATCAAACTTGCCCTTGCCTGCAAAGCAATCCACATATGCTAAAGGTTTACGAGTATATAAAATTTTAGCCACATAAGGTTTCAAATAACACCCTAGCAATTCATCTTTTACCTTAGACCAAGGTTTCTTTTCCACAAAAAAATCATCATTCTTTTTTGCCACGTTTGTTCACCTCAATTCTAATTTTTATCATCAAAAAAGTTGTTCCTTTTTTAAGCTTACACCTCTGTATCCGACTTTAATAATTTTTCATTAAGGAGAATCGTTGGCTTTCCGCAATACTCACAATAGCAGGCGTTGCTAGCATTTTGTATACATTAAAATCAACAACATTACTAAAATTATCGTATTCATGAGAACCTTCGCATTCATTATATGCAGAGAACTTACCTATTCTACAATCAAAAAGACGATAAAGCTACGGTCACATCGTCAGCAGTAAAGTCGTTGCCTTTTTCCAGCCAGGTTGAAAAAAGATGTTTATAAGGAATAAAATAACCAATATTTTTCTGAACTGTGGTTACAGTTTCAGTATCGCTTTCATCAAGCATTGGTAAATATTCATCAGTCCAGTCGTTTTCTTTTAAATATTTTATTTGCATATCATTAATATCTTTCTATCTTATTTAAATGACAACCACCTTTACAACTTTCGTATACTATACAAGACTTGCACTCTTTCGGCTTATTTTCATAAATCGAAATTATTCTTGGTTTAATTTTTTCAACATATATTTTCTTTATTCCGTCCGATACGTACCCCGCATATATATTTGAATGTGGACAGTTTCTCAATTTACCTTCATACGAAACCGACATCCAAAGAATTCCAGCCGCACAATTTCCATCAATAAAATAATTACTATCCGCATCTTCTATTTCATACGTATCTAAACATAGTTTTTGTGAGCAAACAACTCTTATATTCATTTTTTGTTCTTCATTTATTTTTTTTACAATCCCTATTGCTTCCCTTGCATTAACTGAATACTCATCATCATATACTGAACCAGTTGGTACATAAGGCATAAAATTCCAATATTCTATCCCTATATTGTTTAGTATCTGTGACATCTCCAATATTATATTTTCACTAAGTTTTCCTGATAAAATAGTTTCGACACTTACACAAATATTATTTTTTACAAGTAATTCTATTTTTTCTATTGTTTTGTCAAAACTTCCCTTAATTCCTGTAAAACTATCATGCATTTCATTAGTTCCGTGTAACGAAATCAAAACATTTTCCACATCATTATCCTTTAAAAAATCAACTATTTCTTTATTTAACAACGTTGCATTTGTAAAAATGGATATTCTAAAACCTTTTTCATGTGCATACTGGATAAATGTCTTAAACATTGGGTGAAGTGTCGGCTCTCCTCCGCTTATTCTAATATTATTACAACCATTAACTGCACACTCATCAATTATATCTCGATACGTATCCCATGACATATCAATTTCTTCATCTTGCACATCTGTATATTTCCAAACATTATAACAAAATTTGCATTTCCAATTACATCTTTTTGTTATTTCAATTTCAATAGACATAGGAAATTCTAGTTCATCGATACTTAAGTCCAATGGAATTCCTTGTCTAGAGGTTAAGTGTTTTTTTTCCGACATATTAACACTAGTAATCACCTTTAAGAAATTTGTCATATCTTGTTCAATGATTGTATTATCTACAGAATACATTTCTGCCATTTCCATAACTATTGTCTCAAATGGTTTATCATCA
>OHEN01001225.1_pt1 | contig 9540 bp, 9 predicted proteins | sample 1567291 | NCBI WGS metagenome assembly OHEN01 (sample SAMEA3879592, study PRJEB24766) | human gut metagenome | biome: human-associated habitat; feature: feces | place: USA | collected 1985/1987
GAACTCTACAATATCAAACCCTTGCAACGCATCCATCACTTGTTCGTAGACACCGTTTTTCTTGATGCTTCCACCACCGTAGGTCATCATAACTTTCATCCCTTTCGGAATCCATTTTGCGATCTCGGCAATTTTTCCTTTCCCGAAAAGAATTTTCACGGGATTGTAATAATCGAAATTTCTCATGCTTTAAAATCGTTTATAACTGTTCCATAATTTTGGTTTCATCTTGGATACGTTTCTCCAAACGCTTTATGTAATCCGTAATATATACGGACAAGTTGTCATTGATGTTATTTGCTTGTAATGTTTTCAAAGCCGCCTCCAATAAAGCTTTCGCTGACGAAAAGTTACCATCTTTTTCATAGAACCATGCCAAGTTCACCGCAGCACGAGCTGCCACCTTGGGTTTCAAGTTCAAGGCCGCATTCCATATCCGTTGTGCCTCCTCGTCATTCTCATTCTCAAAATGATAGTAACCGAGATTCAACAGACGGTTATTCGTGTAAATCCTACGCTGTTCAGGTTTCCATGTCGGCACCAAACGTTCCGCATACTTCACCCCGTTATTGTAAAAGAAATTACAAATTATATCATAATTATTTCCCTCGAATAGCGTCTCGTTCACATCATCCAATTTATGAGTAGTTGCGGAATCCACCACAATACCCTCTGGGTCATATAAACGCACGAAGAGATTAGTATCAAGCATCAACCGACTCGCACCATCCAGCCCGAACTTACAATATTCCACCGAGAGAACGTATGTTTGTCCGGAAATCTTTTCCAATGCGGCAATACCTTCCGGTGAAATCGGCGCAGGGGTATACCCGTCCGGAATATATCCCGTGTTCAATCCCAACCCTTTAACCAACAAAATAGGTTGTACCCCGTTACGTAACCCGTCACGCACCCCGTTATAGAAATGATTGACAACCTCGTCTCTCCGTAACCGCAAACTAGCAAACAACTGGTATGCGGAGAGAGAATCCGACTCATGCACTAGCTTCCGGTCAATAAACAAAATCTGCGAATTCTTGTTTCCGATATTCAGTTCTCCCGGATGCAACACGTCTATATTCAACACTTTGTAACTACTACATGAGGCTAAAAAGCCCATAAATAAGAACGCTCCGACTATCTTTAGCCCGGCTTTCATCTTATATTTTACACGCCTTTCCATGAAATTACTTGTTTGTTTTATTTTGAGTTTACAAAAAGTGAGCCACAATCACGGCCTGACTTTTCGGCAACCATTCAAATACGATGTTTTAAAAGTAGAAATATTCCAGGAAATAACCAAACGGTCATCGAGAAAAAACAACTTCCTAGATAAAGCGCATGAATTGTCAATAAATTATTAGTTTCCTTTAGGACGGTATAAATAAACTAAACGTCGGAACACCGTTGGATATATAGTAGATTATTCATTCCTTTGCTCAACTATTTAGATGGAAAATGAAAGAATCCACGACTATCAACATCAAGGTACTCGCCCGGCGGGTACCCCCGGATTACACCTCGGAAAGTCTAATCATTTATAACCACGTGACCAATGAAAAAGCATTCATTGGAGAAGAAATCAAGAAACAGGGAATCATCGTGACCGAAACTTGTTCTTTCTCGCTTTGCACCCGGGGTGAAGCGGAAATTATGATCAACACTCAAAACTATCGTATTAAAAAGAATCATTTGATTATCATGTTACCCAAGCAAGTTATCAAACCGATTCATACAACACCGGATTACGAGGCGAGGATTATTTTCATTTCGTCAGACTATTTTAAAGAGAAGTGCCAAGAAATGATTCCCTTGCGGTTTAAAATGCAATATCATCCGGTAGTCGGACTCAACGAGGATGAAATTAAACTATTGGAATCATATTATTCATTGCTATCCAGGAAAACAGATAAACTGAATCCTCATTTTTCTGAACTAGCCGTACATAAACTAGCACATGCTTTATTTTATGATCTCTACAATTTCGTTTACCGCTATATGCAAGATAAAAATTTCGAGTTATCACATCCCGATAGCATATTCAACCGTTTCATCACGCTCGTTGAAGAATATCATCTCAAAGAACGTGACATTATTTTCTATGCGAACAAATTATACCTGACTCCTAAATACCTATCATCAGTCATTCATGCTACAAGTGGAAAATTTGCCGGGGAATGGATCGACTATTATGTGATTACACTGGCAAAATCCCTACTTGTTTCAAGTACCAAAACCATACAAGAAATCGGTTATAGTCTGAATTTTCCCTCTCCATCCGCCTTCACGAAATTCTTTAAACGCATCATGAAAATGTCTCCACGGGAATACAGGAACAATCAATTAAACAACACAACACGCAAAACATCATGATTGACCAGATAAACTTATTCACTGGCGGCGCATCTATTCGATACAGTATAATATTAAACATTATCCTATTGGCCGCTATCGTCATTCTCTCCCTCGTTTTCTATTTGATAGCACGAAAGCGGAAACACGAAAGACTGGTAAAGAAAAAGCAATTAGACACGCAACAAAAGTTCGCTCGAGAACTTCTTGATTCCGTACCGGCAGGATTTATACTATTAACTCCGAATGGAAACATCAAACAAGTAAATCGTCAGGCCAGTACCGAACTAGGGGTTCAGAAACAAGACATAAAGAATAAAAACATTCGGGAAGTATTTTCAATTTTCCATGAGAATATCAATATTTTGGACGAACTCTTGGGACGCCTGCAAAAAGACGAGCAGGAAGTTACACTCCCACCTGACACGTTCATTTACGGGACCATCAATACGATCTCTTTTCTAGCGAAAGGTTATTTCAAAAATGTTACCGTAGAAAAAAACTCAAATTATATCCTATTCACGTTTCGCAACGTCGTGACGGAACTTACCCAAGAATACGTGTTAAACATGGCTTTACGTCGCACGAAGATATTTCCTTGGTCATATGACACGAAATGTAATCTGATGACTATTGATCCACGTTATTTCGAACATCTTGGCATTCCGGCCGGGGATTGTACGCTGACAAACGAACAATTCGCCCAACTGGTACATCCCGATGACATAGCCGGAGTACTCAAAGCCCTCACACTCCAAGCCCAAGGAAATTTTATCGAAGATCCCGTGAGCTACCGTCTTCACCGGGGGGATGGAAAATGGGAATGGTTCGAAGCACAATCTACCTACCTCGGACAAGGAACCCGGATTCCTTTTCGACTTGTCGGTGTTTGTATGAGTACACAGGAACACAAGAAAATTGAAGAAGAATTAATCATTGCCCGTGACAAGGCACAACAAAGCGATAAACTTAAAAGTGTATTCCTCGCCAACATGAGTCATGAAATCCGGACACCATTAAATGCCATTGTAGGCTTTTCCAATTTACTAGTTGATGGGGATATGGCCTTCAAGAAAGAGGAAGTCAAAGAATTCTTATCACTGATCAACCTGAATTGCGAACAGTTACTGGCACTTATATCCGACATACTCGATCTCTCAAAAATAGAATCAAACACGATGGTTTTCAACATAACGGAACAACCGCTTACACCTTTATTACAAAACATCTTACGAGCCCAACAAATAAACGTCCCGCAAGAGGTAGAATTACTTCTGGACCTTCCTGCAACCGACACAATCATCACAACCGATCCTTTACGCTTAAAACAAGTCATCAATAACTTAATCAACAATGCAATTAAGTTTACCTCCAAAGGAGCAATCACACTCGGTTACAGGCAGAATAACGATCAGGTTTCCATTTTCGTGAAAGACACGGGTACCGGAATTGACGAAGATAAAATAAACCGTATTTTCGAACGTTTCTATAAGGGCGACAATTTTGTTCAAGGAACAGGCCTAGGCTTGGCAATCAGCCATACAATCGTAGAACATTTAAAAGGGACGATCACGGTAACCTCCGAAATTGGAAAAGGCTCCCATTTCACGATTCAACATCCGATAAAAAGAATGGGGTATTGAAATTCAATACCCCTATCGTCTCGCATTTGCGACAATTATAACCAAACTTTTAGGCGGATCTTACATATTCATTCCCCCACAAACGTGGATTGTCTGACCTGTCACGTAAGCAGACAAGTCAGAAGCCAAGAATACGCATACCTTCGCAATGTCCTCCGGAGTACCACCTCTCTTCAATGGAATTTTAGCAGCCCACTCCTTACGCACATCCTCAGACAATTGTGCGGTCATATCTGTAATGATAAATCCCGGAGCAACAGCGTTAGCACGAATATTACGAGAGCCGAGTTCTTTGGCCACGCTCTTCGTGAATCCGATAATCCCGGCTTTAGATGCAGCGTAGTTTGCTTGTCCGGCATTACCACTCACTCCTACCACGGAACTCATGCTGATAATGGAACCTGATTTCTGACGTAACATAATGGCAGACACGGCTTTCGTGAAATTAAACACAGACTTCAAATTCACGTTGATCACGGCATCCCATTGTTCTTCACTCATACGCATTAACAAGGTGTCTTTCGTGATACCAGCATTATTTACAAGTATATCTACACGTCCGAATTCTTTAACAATCTCATCCACGGTAGCATTCGTAGCCGCAAAATCAGCAGCATTGGAAGCAAACATTTTAGCTTTCACACCCAAAGCGGCAATTTCTTTTTCGGTTTCCTGAGCTATTTCATCATATCTTAAATCGGTGAAAGCGATGTTCGCTCCTTGACGGGCAAATTCCAATGCCACAGCCTTTCCGATTCCTCGTGATGCCCCCGTGATAATGGCGGTCTTTCCTTCTAATAACTTCATAATTACAGTTTTATTTAAACCTAAATTTAAACCGGAACCACTTGTCAAGTGATCCCGCGGCGGGAAAATCCCACCCGATCAAGCGACAAAGTTAGTTAATTAATTGAAAACAGGAAATTATTTTCACTTTGAAAGCATGAACCTCTTCCCAAAAGCAAACCAATTACAGCCATATAAAGCATTACATCGAGAAATCATTGTTTATTTTCCTAAAAAGCATTACACTTGTAATTACAAGACTATTTATATTACCGCAAACCAACAACAATACGACATGAAAAATAAAAAACGGCTAAAAATGTTACTCTTCTCGTTGGCAATTCTATTTACAGGATGCGATTACTGGTGTCAAGACGAATATCACGTGATCAACAACACGGACGACACGCTCCAGATCATCGTGAATTACGACACGCTCCGGTTATATGGAAGCTGGCAAACCGGAGAAAACATGGACTCTCGTCTAAATGACACCACTCATGTCGTGTACCCACACTCCAAAATAGTACTGGAAGAAGGAGCTGAATTATGTAGTAAATACTATAAACCGGACGATTACAGGTTTGAAGAAAACGACCTTCAATTCTGGGGAAAATGGATCCAGCATATCTATGCTAATACCACTCTCGTGGAATTCACTTACTGGAAGCCGGAAAAATGGACATTCAAATCCAAACGAAGATTAAGAAAATACGAACTCACTTTTGACAAACACGAACAAAGGGCATGGAACAAGCTTAATTAATCATGACAGCTTCATAATATTTGTAATGACAAAAAAAGAAAACGAAACGTTTGGAACATTTATTGATATATTAGATTACTAAGAATAGTAAAATATGGAACAAGAAATTCAACTCAACGAACAAGAATGTCTACCAACATGCATGGCTGATTTTAATCCTACTTTGAATGATATTATTATCTATCAAACTGAAGATGGAGAAATCAAGCTAGATGTAAAGATGGACAAAGAAACTGTTTGGCTAACACAAGCGCAAATGAGTGATTTGTTCCAAACAGACCGCACAGCCATTTTGCGCCATATAAACAATATTTATAAAAGTCAAGAATTGGAGTCAGAGTCAACTTGTGCAAAAATTGCACAAGTTCGAACAGAGGGAAAAAGAAATGTAACCCGATATATTCCTTATTACAATTTAGATATGATAATATCTGTCGGCTATCGGGTTAATTCCAAACGCGGTACCCAATTCCGTATTTGGGCAAACAAAATATTAAAAGACTACCTTATCAAAGGATATGCTATCAACCAAAAAATAAAACTTGAACGGTATCAAGAACTAAAAGACATGGTTCATATTCTCGGTAATACACTCAAAAACCAAGAACAATTAACATCCGACCAATCCAAAGGGTTACTAGCCGTCGTAACCGATTATGTTTATGCCCTTGATACCTTAGATAAATACGATTATCAACAACTCTTCATTGAAAATACAACAAAAGGCGACAGATTCCACGCTACATATGAAAACGCCATGGAAGCCATTCGAAGCCTAAAAGGGAAATTTGGAGAAAGCAAATTATTTGCACATGAAAAAGACCAATCATTTAAAAGTTCTATTGCAACTATTTACCAAACTTTCGATGGCATAGAACTTTATCCCAGCATTGAAGAAAAAGCTGCCATGTTACTTTATCTGGTAACCAAGAACCATTCTTTTAGCGATGGCAATAAACGAATTGCGGCCATGTTATTCCTTTGGTTCATGGAAAATAACGGTATTCTCTATTCCCCTAATGGAGAAAAAAGGATTGCGGATAATACCCTCGTAGCTCTTACTTTAATGATTGCAGAAAGCCATACGGAAGAAAAAGATATTATGGTTAAGGTCGTCGTGAATTTAATCAATCAAAATAATTAATATATGGAACAAGAAATCCAACTCAACGAACACAACAAACAAGAATATCCTCCTATGCACACGGCGGAACATCTATTAAATTCTCAGATGGTCAAATACTTCCATTGTGAACGTTCCTTCTCTGCCCATATCGAGAAAAAGAAATCCAAATGTGATTACCACTTCAAAACGGCACCTTCTGCCGAAGACATTGCCACCGTGGAGCAAGCGGTAAACAACATTATACAACAAAACATTAACGTGGAAGAAATCTTCTACCCGATCGATCAGGTTCCGGCAGGCATCAACCTTACCCGCCTTCCTGAACCGGGAATCAAGACAGTACGAGTAATTCGTATCGGAGATTACGATCAATGTGCCTGCATCGGACTTCATGTCACCAACACGGCTGAGATCGGCACTTTTCGCATCATCTCATTTGATTTCAATGATGGAGTATTGCGTATTCGTTTCAAGCTCGGAAAATAAAACAAGGACAAATAACAAACTTTTTCCGGGAAACGAACTTTTTTGTAATGTCTGCATTACAAATTGATTATTTATTTCTACTTTTGCGCTAACGATTGCGAGTAACTATTATTTAAAATAAAAATATCATGAATCTCCTTGAACAAATCAAAGAAAATGCGAAGAAGTGCAACAAACGGATTGTACTTCCGGAAGGAACAGAAGAACGTACGTTGAAAGCAGCCGATATCTTGATTGCTGAAGGTATTGCTCAAATCATCTTGATCGGTAACCCGGCTGAAATTAAAGCGTTGGCCGAGAAATTCGAGTTGAAAAACATCGGTAAAGCCACAATCATCGATCCCGAAAATCACGAGAAGAAAGAAGCGTATGCAGACCTTTTGGTTGAACTTCGCAAGAGTAAAGGAATGACAAAAGAACAAGCTTTGAAACTCGTTCTTGACCCGCTATACCTTGCCACTTTGATGATCAAGAGCGGGGATGCCGACGGTGAAGTTGCCGGGGCAAAAAATGCCACCGGAGACGTATTACGTCCCGCATTACAGATCGTGAAAACCTTACCGGGTATGTCTGTTGTATCAGGAGCATTCTTGTTATTAACCAACAAACCGGAATATGGAGAAAACGGCCTAATCGTATGTGCCGACTGTGCCGTACTGCCTAATCCGACTGCGGAAGAATTGGCCCAGATCGCCGTGGCTACTGCCGGAACAGCCAGAGCGATCGCTAAAATCGAACCGAGAGTTGCCATGTTAAGTTTCTCCACCAAAGGATCAGCTAAAAACGAACTGGTTGACAAAGTAGTGAAAGCAACGGAACTCGCCAAACAAATGGCTCCCGACGTGATGATCGACGGTGAAATGCAAGCTGATGCAGCCCTCGTGGCATCGGTAGGTGCCAGCAAAGCCCCGGGCAGTCCCGTGGCCGGTAAAGCTAACGTATTGATATTTCCGAGTCTTGAAGTTGGAAACATTAGTTATAAACTCGTGCAACGTATTGCCGGAATTGAAGCGGTGGGTCCCGTCCTCCAAGGAATGGCAGCCCCGATTAACGACCTGTCAAGAGGTTGTTCCGTAAGCGACATCGTGAACCTTGTTGCCATCACGGTAAATCAGGCAGCGGCAAAATAGACTTTTATAGACTCAACAAGTATTACCATTTTCAAATTAAATTATAATGAACGTATTAGTTTTAAACTGCGGTAGCTCCTCTATTAAATATCAATTGCTTGACATGGCAGGAGAACCGACGTTACTCGCTAAAGGATTGGTGGAAAAGATCGGTTTACCCGTGGGAAGTTTCACCCACAAACCGGAAGGAAAAGATAAATACGTGGTAGAAGAACCTATTGCAGACCATACAGCGGGGATCGACTTGATCTTGAAAGCTCTGGTTGACCCGAAACATGGGGTGATCACGGCCTTGACGGACATCAAGGCCGTGGGACATCGTGTAGCTCATGGTGGTGAATTCTTCGCCAAGAGCGCCCGTGTTGACGAGGATGCCAAGAAAAAGATCGCCGCTTGCTGCGAATTGGCCCCACTTCACAATCCCGCAAACCTAAAAGGAATCGAGACCATGGAAAAACTGTTACCGGGTATACCACAAGTAGCAGTATTTGACACGTCATTCCACCAAACTCTTCCGAAAGAAGCATATATCTACGGGCTCCCGTACAAATACTACGAGGATTATCGCATCCGTCGTTACGGATTCCACGGAACCTCTCACAAGTTCGTGGCTGAAAAAGCATGTAAAATACTGGGATGGAATATTGAAGAGAAAAAAATCATCACTTGCCACTTGGGTAACGGTTCATCCATAACCGCCATCAACAAAGGTAAATCCGTTGACACCTCCATGGGTTTCACTCCCAATGCCGGTGTGATCATGGGAACCCGTACGGGAGACCTTGACTTGGGAGCATTATTGTATATCTGCGAGAAAGAAGGCTTAAACGCAGCACAGGCAAACGACCTAGTAAATAAGAAATCAGGATTGCAAGGAGTATCTGAAGTTTCTTCCGATTGTCGTGACTTACAGGCTGCAGCTGAATCCGGAAACGACAAGGCTCGCCTCGCCCTTGATATTCTTGCTTATGACGTGAAGAAATACGTGGGTAGCTATGCTGCCGCCCTAAACGGAGCGGATTTGATCGTCTTCACCGGGGGTATCGGGGAAAATGACAGTGAAGTACGTGAACAAGTATGTACCAACATGGAATACATGGGTATTCACTTTGATGTTGCCGCCAATAAAGGCGTTCGCGGACAAGACAAAGTACTGTCTACCACCGATTCCAAAGTAATCGTGATGAGCATCACCACGGACGAAGAATTGGTTATCGCGACGGACACCATGAATCTAGTGAAATAAGCTAT
>OHEN01001230.1_pt1 | contig 9488 bp, 5 predicted proteins | sample 1567291 | NCBI WGS metagenome assembly OHEN01 (sample SAMEA3879592, study PRJEB24766) | human gut metagenome | biome: human-associated habitat; feature: feces | place: USA | collected 1985/1987
ACCTGGCCTTCGGCAATATGTACATGGATAACCCGAAGTACGACGACTGGGCTACGATAGGCAGCATGGACAGCAGCAGCTACATCGGCGTTACATGGTTCAACTATCTCATGACCGACGAGGATTTCCGGAACAAGGCGCGCACACGCTGGAACGATGTCCGCGACACGATGGTGAACGCAGCGCTCGGCACCATCGACGCCTACAAGCCGATGGTGATACCCTCCGCTGAGGAGAACTTCGAGATTTGGAACACCCTGGGCGTGGCAAACGGATTCCAGCCGCTGACGATGAAAAACTACAACACCTATCTTGACCAGGTGCTGTATCTCAGGAAGTTCATCAACAACCGCGCAAAGTGGATCGACGAAAATCTATAAGCATATCCCCGCAGAACACCTGCGGGGATAATTTGTGTATTTTTCACAATTGACAACCTCCGTATTGTATGCTATAATAAGCGACGTAAAATTATGATGTGGATTTTTCCGGACGCGCTCCCCTTTTCGCCACACAGCATATGCTGTGTGGTTTTTTTGTGCGATTTTCCGGGTAGGAGGTAAAATGGACAACACCTTTATGAAGGAAAAACCGGTGCTGCCGCTGCTGCTTTCAATGGCGCTGCCGATGGTAATTTCAATGCTTGTGAACTCGCTGTACAACATCGTGGACAGCCTGTTCGTCGCCAAAATAAGCGACAGCGCAATGACCGCGCTGTCGCTGGTGTTCCCGGTGCAGAATTTTATCAACGCCGTCAGCATTGGCTTTGGCGTGGGCATTAACGCGCTGATTGCCTATTACCTTGGCGCGGGCGAAGGCGAAACTGCTAACCGCGCGGCGGTGCACGGCATGGCGCTTTCCGCCCTGCACGGTGTGGTGCTGATGGCAGCCTGCATTGCCATTATGCCGCAGTTTTTAAGCGCTTTTACAAATAACGCACAGGTTATCGATATGGGCGTGCGCTATTCCAATATTGCTTTCAGCTTTTCGCTGATAATTATGCTGGGGCTGGCGTTTGAAAAAATCTTTCAGGCAGTCGGCAACATGAAGGTTACCATGATTGCGTTAATGGCAGGCTGCATAACCAACATTATTTTAGACCCGCTTTTGATTTTCGGCATCGGGCCGTTTCCCGAATGGGGAATAGAAGGGGCGGCTGTGGCAACCGGCATAGGGCAGATAGTAACGCTTTTAATATACTTGTTTGTTTATACAAAGTATCCGCTGCGCGTAAGGCTTAGCCGCAGTTATTTAACACGAGATTTTGCGCTTGATTTTAAACTGTACGCCATTGGCATACCGGCAACGCTGAACCTGGCGCTGCCTTCACTGCTGGTGTCTTCGCTTAACACCATACTGGCGGCTTTTTCGCAAAGCTATATTGTGGTGCTTGGCGTTTATTACAAGCTGCAAACTTTTTTGTACCTGCCTGCCAACGGCATTATTCAGGGCATGCGCCCGCTGATTAGCTTTAATTATGGCGCGGGCGAGCACGAGCGCGTGAAGAAAATTTACAACACAACGCTGGTGCTTAACGCAGGTATTATGCTGGGCGGAACAATAATTTGCCTGACGGTGCCGGATGTTTTAATGGCCATGTTTATCGATAATGCCATAACGGTAGAAGCCGGGGCGCAGGCGCTGCGCATAATCTGTGCCGGGTTTATCGTATCGGCAGTTAGCGTAACTGCCTGCGGCGCGCTGGAAGGGCTTGGCAAAGGCGTACCGTCGCTAGTAATTTCGCTTCTGCGCTATGTGGTAATAATTATACCGGCGGCGTGGCTGCTAAGCCGCAGCTTTGGGGCGCAGGGCGTTTGGCACGCCTTTTGGCTGGCAGAACTTATAACCGCCGCAGTGGCGTATATTGTGTATAAAAGGTTTAGTAAATGAAAAACAGAATGCTGCTAAATTACGTTAGTACAAAATTTTGTTGGTATTTTGCTGTTTGTATTAAAGCAGAAAACCCCTTGTCAGTTTTTTAATTCTACCTCTGTAAATTTCTAAAATAACATGCCGGGAGTGGTAGCGGCGCTGAAGTAACAAAAAAGAATATGGTTCGACAGCTTAAAAAAAGCATGGCACATCAGCTGCCATGCTTTTTTGCGTAAATGCGAAGGGCTGACGCAAAATATTTTTATAAATAAATTCGCAACGTCTTGTGGGGGGGTAAAGGTATGGTAAAATAATAATATTCATTAATACTGCATAATTCAATCTAAAGCGCATGCATATAAAAATATTACGCTTAGATAAAACAGTAAAAATTTGATGAGGTGGTTTTATGAAACGGAAGAAAAATTTAGAAAGGGCAATTATACTGGGGTTAATTTTAAGCACCGGCGTGTATGGTAGTGCGTGGGCGGCGGAAAGTATAGAGTCAATTACTGATAATAATGCAGAGGCCTATCAGTCATATAGCAAAAATAATGATATTATTATAACTGATGGTGATGAAGGGAATATTGTTTTAAAGCATGATAAACATAATATAAGTATAGAAGCCAATGAAAAATCTGATGCTTCATTAAGCAATATCACATTAATGGGCAACGGTACAGGTGTTTGGCTTACAGAAGAAGTTGCAGCAGGGACAAAAGTTTCATTAGATGCAAGTGGTGATATTATCATTGATGCCCAAAATGGTATTCAGGGTAATGCTTCAGCAAGAGATGAAAATAATGTTTCTACTATTACTTTAAATGCCCAAAATAACCGAATTACAGCGACAGAAACAGCTGTTTATGGATTAGGTAAAGTTGATATTGAATTAACGGCTGATAAGGATAATGTTATAGTTACAACTGGTAATGATTATGCAGTCAAGACAGATGCAAATTCCGCAGGCATTTTAAATATTACTGCACAAGATGGCAATAATATTATTATGGCGGAAAAAGGTACGGCTATTAGGGCAAACGGTAATAAAGTAATAACTATAAAGGCAAATAATAAAGATAATGAAGAAAACGGTAATAATATAATTATCGGCGGAGAAAACGGCATTCAACATAATGAAGAAGGCAAGAATGCAGATGGTCAGACGATCGTAAAAGACGCTAATACTAAATATGTTATTATTGATGGTAAAAATAATGTAGTTTATGGCGGCGAAAACGGTATTTTATCTGATGGTACAGGTATCGTAAAAGTTACTGCAAATGAAAGTAATATTATTGGTCAATATACTGATGAAAGTAATGTTATCCATACAAGTAATACTGGTATTAACGTTACTAAAGGCACTATTATAGTATCTTCTGGAAATAATACAGATATATATGGTAAAGAACAAGGTATATATAATATAACAGGTAATATTACTGTTAATGCCAGTGGTGGTATTACAGTAAAATCTGAATATAAAAAAAATCAAAGTGTTGCTATTGCTAATGATAACGCAACAACAGGGCTTACTGCCCAAAATATAAACATTACTGCGGATGGTATGAGGGCACTTGGCATTAGTAATAATAATGGCGGAAAAGTAACATTGACTGCTGATAATAATATTACAGTAAATGCTAATGGTAGTTTTATTGGTTATGGTATTTATACTGAAGGTTCAGCTAATACAGAATTAACTAATAAAAATGGATTTACTCAAATTATAGCAGAAGATAGTAGTGATTCTATAGGCGTTATTGCAAAATTTGGCAATTCTGAAACGAAAACGACAATAGATAGTAAGTTAGGCAATATTATACAAGCTGGTAAATTTGCCGTTCGTAGCGAAGGCGGAAAAGGTACTTTAATTGAAATAAAAACCGAAGTTGGTTCTAATATTTTAGAAGCAATTAATAGTAATGCGATATATGTTAATGGAGGATTAGTAAATTTAAATGCTGGTGAAACCAATTTTGTAATAAGTGATAAAGATAGTGCAATATATACTAACGGTATAAATTCTAATGTTACTTTAACTGCTAAACAAAACAATATTACCGGTGTCAATGGTATAGAAAATACAACAAATGGCAGTGTTACTTTAACATCTCTTGGTGATAGTAACTTTGTTTTTGCTGGTGATAAAGGCATTATTTTGGAAAATAATACTATTGTAACAGAAGCCGCATCTGAAGTAAAATTAATTACTGACAAAAATAATGAAATATATAGTAATGATACTGCAATTTATACAATTGGTACAAAATCTGTAAATAATGCAGGAAAAGTATTGTTAGACGGTAATAATAATAGTTTATTTGCAGATAAAACAGGCATAGATGCCGCAACAAGAACAACTGTTGAATTGCAAGCTGATACTGCTAATAATATTCAAGTTGGCAACATAACCGAAATTGTAGAAAAACTTGACAATGTAGAAGTAAAAAAATATTTTGGTGATGGTTTAGCTATTAAGGCAATAGATGAAAGTGTCGTAAATTTAACATCTGGTGATACTAATACTATTTTAGGTGCTGTTTATGCAAGGGGTAATAAAACTTCTATTACATTAAAAGGCTCTGAAAATGTTAATGCCCAAAATAAGATTTATTCTTACGCCGTTATTGATGACGCTGGTGACCTTGATAATGATACGTCAGGAAAATTTACTGGTAAAGATGTTTATTCCGCATTGTATGCTGAAGATGGTGCGCATATTGATGTAACAGGTGAAAACTATATTGGTACTTATGCTGATAGTGGTAATGATGATATGCTTGAACGTACCGTTTGGGCATATAGTGGAAATGATGAAATTGCAAGTACTATAAATATTAATGGGGCTTCTATAATTGGTACTGACAGTTACAGCAGCAGTCCTAACAGTGCCGATGTAGCAATTGCCGCTGGTACAGCTACGGACTTGACTAAAGATAAAGTTGATGGATTTGTTAATGATCCGAATGCAAAAAGATCAACTGTAACTATTGAATATGATGATTTTAAAAATGCAGAAGGCAATTACGCAGGCAGTTCCTATATCAGCGGTGATATACTTTCAGCTTACGCAGGTCAAGTAGACATAAAAGCTAAAACCGGTTCTAATGCGGGTATCGCTATCGAAGGTAATCTGCTTGCTGGTAACAATGGTATCTTAAACGTTGGCCTTGGTAATGGAGGCTATTTGGTAGGCCGTATTGACGATTATCAGGACGCAGGCACTAACAATACAGAGGCTGCAGATGGACATCTTGAATTTTATGACCCTGCATTCAGCAGTACAATTTATAGCACCGGTAAAGTTAACCTTGATATGGGTACCAATTCCTATTGGAGAGTAACAGGGCAAAGCTGGGTAACCAGTATTAGCGGTGATAATGCTACTATTGATATGCGTAATAGCAATAATGCGGATACGACTTCCCACGCCGTACACGTTGGTACTCTTACAGGCAACCATACCTTTGTTATGGATTTGAATGACGCTAACCATAACATCAGTGATATGCTTTATATTAAAGACGAAGCAAAATCCAGCGGTACACAGACTGTTTATTTAAATACCGTTGCAGGTCTTGAAAATATGCAGGATGGAGACAAGCTGCGTTTTGCAACTGTTAATGCAGGTACTGAACAGTTAAGTTTTATTGGCGAATATAATGGCGAAAATGGCTATTCGCCTGCAAGGAGCCGTGTAATGCTTTATGATACCGGCTTTAACAATGCAGCCTTTGAAATTGGCAATGAAACCTACAGTGAAGCTGATACAGAAAACAGCGGTTATAATGGCGAATCGTTCAATGAAACGAAACCGGGTGATGCTTATGTAGATGCTGAATATGGTGACGGCGCAACCAACTGGTATATTACCCGTAACAGCAGCGGCGATGAAATTAGTGACGCCGGTAAAACCATGCTGAACATGAGCCGTGCCAACTACAGCAACGCCATTTATATGGATCGTTTGAACAAACGCCTTGGTGAAGCACGCTATATTAACAGCGAAGAAGATGAAGGCATGTGGGTACGTATCCGCCATGACCGTATTGGCAAGGATGACGCTTACCGCAGCCAGAACACCATGTATGAACTCGGCTATGACCAGAAACAGGAATGCGATAACGGCGAACGCCGCGTAGGCATGGCAATAGACTACATGCATGGCGATACCGGTTATAACGATATTGCAGGCAAAGGCGAAATTGACCGTTATGGTTTGTGGCTGTATGATACATGGATGGGCGATAAAGGCCACTATGCCGACTATGTAGCTAAATGGGGACATCTCTCCAACGATTTTGAAATTTACAACAGCCGCGGCGAGGTAACAGGCGATTACAGCAACAACGTATTCAGCGTAAGTGCAGAATATGGACGTAAAAAAGATATTGGCAACGACTGGTACTTTGAACCTCAGGTACAGGCACAGCTGGCACGTGTAACCGGTGCAGATTATACAACCAACCAGGGTACAAAAGTAAGTGTTGATGGTATTAACAGCTTAATCGGGCGTGCAGGCTTCCGCCTTGGTAAAGACTTTGGCGAAGAAAAACAAAGCACTGTTTACATTAAAGCAGACGTGCTGCATGAATTCCTTGGCGACCAGGACATCCGCGCACTTGATTCAACAACTAATGGTAACTGGCAGACAGTAAGTTACGAAAACGAAGGAACCTGGTATGATGTAGGTTTTGGCTTTGCAACCCAGATGAGCAAAAACAGCTATGCCTTCATGGATTTTGAAAAATCCTTCGGTAACGATAATGACGAAACCTACCAGATTAACGTTGGTATGCAGTGGAGCTTTTAATTGAACTGGTAATAAGTTAAGTTAATGTAAAAGTAAACTAAACAGAAAAGGGGGCTTTGGCTCCCTTTTACTGCTAAAAAACAAAAACTAAAAACGAGGTAAAAATGAATCAGGAAAATACAGGGCTTGATAAAACAGTGCTGGAAAAATTTGCGGCAGGCTGTACGGTAGAGTTTGAAAATTATCTGCCGCGCAGCAAAAGCGGCATGCGCACTTGGGAATTAAAAATAAAAGAGGCTGACGGCAGCCGCAGAATAGTGGTAATTCGCGACAGCGGTTTAAACGTTACCGGTACGGAGGTGGCGGTACAGCCTTTTACAAACCGTGCTGAGCGCAACGAAGAAATTTGCAGGCTTTATGGTGAATGTCACTTGTCGCAGGTGTTTTTGGCAAATTTGTTTAATATCAGCCAGCCTGCTGTTTCGGTAATTATTAAAGGATGCAAATTATAAGCAGTAAATAAAAAAACGGCATCACGTTTTACGTGATGCCGTTTGTGCTTTATTATGTTCAGCAGGTTCTGCCGGGGTAAACTTTTAAGGCTTCGCCTAAAATGTAAATGGCGCGTTTTAAATCTTCGCAGTTCAGCACGTAAGCAAGGCGTGCTTCGTTAACGCCAAGGCCGGGGGTGCTGTAAAAGCCGTTGCCGGGAGCAAACATTACGGTTTCGCCGTCAATGTCAAAGTTTTCCAGCAGCCAGATGGCAAATTTTTCTGCGTCGTCTACCGGGAATTTAACCATTACGTAAAAAGCGCCTTTCGGGTCGCTGGCTGCAACGCCGGGCAGTGATTTCAGCCCTTCGGCAATGGTGTCGCGGCGTTTCTGGTATTCTTTGTTTACTTCTTCCAGATAGCTTACCGGGGTTGTGTAAAGTGCTGCTGCGCCAACTTCTTCCAAAATCGGGCTGCACAGCCTGCCCTGGCAGCATTTGTTAATCTGCTGGCAGAAGTCTTTATTTTTGCTGATAATGCAGCCGATACGTGCGCCGCAGGCACTGTAACGTTTGGAAACGCTGTCGATAATAATCAGGTTGTTGTCAAGCTCAGGCATGGTGCCAAAGCTCTTATATTCGCCGCCGTAAACAAATTCGCGGTAAACTTCATCGGCAATTACGGCAAGGTCGTGCTTAACGGCAAGCGCGGCAATGGTCTGCATTTCTGCTTCGGTGTAAACAACGCCTGTCGGGTTGCCCGGATTGGTTAAGAGAATTGCTTTGGTTTTTGGTGTAATATGTTTTTCAATTTCGGCAGCGTCAGGCAGATGGTAGCCGTTTTCCACGCTGGTGGTCACGGCGTTGATTTTAGCGCCGAACTCGCTGGCAAAAGTTGTATAGTTGGCGTAAAACGGTTCAAAAACCATAATTTCGTCATCAGGGTCGCACAAAGCCATAACGGCAAAGGTCAGGGCTTCGCTGCCGCCGTTGGTGATGAAAATATCGCCTGCTTCATAGTTCATGCCTTTTTCGGCATAGTATTTTTGAATTGCTTCAATTAAAAACGGTTCGCCTTTGCTGGCGCCGTAGGCAATAACTTTTTCGTCGAAATTTTTAATGGCGTCCATAAACTGGGGCGGAGTTTCAATATCCGGCTGGCCTATGTTAAGATGATAAACTTTTTTGCCTGCTTTTTTTGCGGCATCTGCATAGGGCGCCAGCTTTCTGATAGGTGATAATTTTAAATTTTGTACACGCTGGGAAATTTTCATATCGGTTGCTCCTCACTTAATAAATTTACAAAACAAAAAATTGTATGCCGCTATTATACCATAAAAAACGCGGCAAGTTCAGCCCTGCCGCGTAAAAATAATGTATACAATTTTAAATTATCTGTTCCATGGTATGGCGCGGTTTTCTGCCCATTGCAAAAGCAGGTTAAACACCAGCCCCAAAAGCGAAAGCACAATTACGCCTGCCATTAGGCGGTCGGTAATCATCAAATCGCCGTAATGCAGTATCAGCGCGCCGATGCCTTCCTGTGCGGCAATCATTTCTGCGGCAACCAGAAGCAGAAGCGAGGTTCCTGCCGCAAGGCGCAGCCCGGCAAAAATCATGGGCAGGGCTGCCGGAAGCACAACTTTTTTTAAGGTCATCCAGCGGGTGGCGTTAAAGCTTACGGCTACCTTAATTAAAAGCGGGTCTACATTTTTTACGCCGGAATATGTATTCATTGCTACCGGAAAGAACACGCCCAGCGCGATAATGGTTACTTTGCTGAGTTCGCCGATGCCGAGCCATAAAATAAACAGCGGCAGCAGCGCAATTTTAGGTATTGGGTACAGCGCGTTTACAATGGGCGAGCCAATGCGGTCAATCAGCGCGGAAGTGCCGGTAAAAAGCCCTACGGCAAGGCCGATAACGCTGCCGAGTACAAAGCCCAGAATAATGCGGTACATACTTGCGGCAAGGCTTGCAGCTATTTCTCCGCCGGCAACCATAGCGGCAAGCGCGCTTAAAATACCTGTCGGTGAAGGCAGAAACAGCGGCGAAACAATGCCTGCGCGGCAGATGAGTTCCCAGATTATCAGCAGCACGATGACGGAAAGTGCGGAAACCCAGACTGGGTAAGTCTTTTGCCAGCTGTGCATTTTATCGGTAATTTTATACTCATTCATTACCTTCCACCTCCATTAAGGCCGCGCGTGCATCTTTGCTGATGTGTTCCCAGATAATGCGGATATATTCAGCAATTTCTTCGGTGTGCTGCGGTAGCTCGCGTTCTGCGCGCGGTATGCCGATATTTAAAATGCGGCTTATTTTTCCCGGGCGGCGCGAAAGCAGCACAACACGGTCGGCAAG
>OHEN01001245.1_pt1 | contig 9435 bp, 17 predicted proteins | sample 1567291 | NCBI WGS metagenome assembly OHEN01 (sample SAMEA3879592, study PRJEB24766) | human gut metagenome | biome: human-associated habitat; feature: feces | place: USA | collected 1985/1987
GGACTGCTTCTCTCTGCGTTCGATCTCCTCAAAGGCGTTTTTCTCCGCGAGGCGGGTCAGCACCCGGCGTTCGCCGCGCTGCGGCACGGCCAGCTCGACCTTGCGCTCAGCGACCCCAGCTCCGGCACGGACCTGAGCTTTTCGAGCCTGAACGACCAGCGCCAGTATGCCACGACGAACCTGCAGTATGTCGGCTTCAACACCAACAGCAGCTTTTTCATGACGGCGCGCTACCGCCAGCCGTTCAATTACGTCATTGACCGCACGTTCGCCGTTGCGCTGCTGCACGACTGCGCCGTCGCCACCGCGCTGCCCGTCCACCCGGCGAGCACGCTCTATGACAACGCGCTCAACGAGTCGCTGTCCTATGACCTGGATAAGGCAAAGAAGCTGTTCGACGAGCTGAAGATCGTCGACTACGACGGCGACGGCGAGCGCGAGTACATTCCCGACGGGCAGTCCCCGCTCGACATCAGTCTCTCGCTGATCGTCTATGCCGACAGCACGGCCAAGGTCAGCATGGCCAACAAGATCGCGGCTGACCTCACGAGCATCGGCATCCCCGTGAAAGTGCGCGAGCTCAGCTGGGACAACTATCAGGACGCGCTCAAGGGCGGGAAATATGATATGTATTACGGTGAGGTCGCCCTCCCGGCGGACTTCGACCTCTCGGCCCTGCTCAAGGCCGGCGGCTCGCTCAATTACGGCGGCATCACGACCGGCACCTATGCCGATGTCATCAACGCCTACCTCGCCGCCGCGGACACGGACCGCGCAGCGGCCTGCCGCACCATGCTCCAGACCATCTCGGACACTGCGCCCATCGTGCCCGTCTGCTTTGAAAAGCACTGCCTGTACGTGCACCGCGGCGCCGTCGGCGGCTTTTCTCCCACGAAGTACAACATTTTCCACAGCATCACGGATTGGAAGATCAATAACGCATGAAACAAGAGTGGATTGCGCGCGCCAAGCGCTTTGCCACCTATGCGCTCGTCGGCTGCTTTGACACGGGCATGGACTGGGTGGCGTTCACAACTGCACATGAGCTGTTGCACTTCACGCCCGTGATCTGCCAGGCCATCGGCTACTTTGTCGGCACGGTCTGCAGCTATTTTCTCAACGGCCGCATCACCTTCCGCGACGGGCACATCGCCCGCTGGCGGCAGTGCCTGCGCTTCGTGATGTGGAACGTGGTGTCCCTCGGCGTGAGCGAGGTGATGATCGGCCTGCTGACGCACTTCGGCCTCAACCCGTACATCGCCAAGGTCGGCGTCACGCTCGAGGTCGCACTGTTCAACTACTTCGGCTATAAATATATTGTGTTCGCAGTCCCCAAACAAACGGAAGGAGAGCAGGATCATGACAGATCGTCAACTGATTAATCTGGCCGAGCAGGCCTCCCGCAATGCCTATGTGCCGTATTCCCATTTCGCCGTCGGCGCGGCGCTCGAGTGCCGCGACGGCACGGTCTTTACCGGCTGCAACATTGAAAACGCCGCCCTCGGCAGCACCATCTGCGCCGAGCGCACCGCCGCCTGCAAGGCCGTCAGCGAGGGCCGCCGCGACTTTGTGCGCATCGCCGTCTACGGCGACGGCGAGCACTATTGCTACCCCTGCGGCGCGTGCCGGCAGTTTCTGGCCGAGTTCGCGCCCGATATGGAGGTGCTGTCCGCCATGGGCGGCGGCCGCTATGTCAGCAACCGCCTGAGCGAGCTCATGCCCTATACCTTTAATTATTAAGGGATCCGCCATGGAACTGGAACAGCTGCGCATTTTCTGCACCGTTGCCGCCTGCCGCAGTTTTACCCGCGCGGCCGGTCAGCTCTTCGTCAGCCACTCGACGACCAGCCGCGCCGTGTCCGCCCTCGAGCGGGAGCTCGGCGTGCCGCTGCTCGTGCGCGACCGGCACACCGTCGCGCTCACGCCCGCCGGGCAGACGCTCCTGACCGGGGCGGAGGACCTGCTCCGGCAGGCCGATGCGCTCGCGGCCGCCGTGCACACCGCGGCGGAGGCGGCCCCGGAGCTGCCCGAACCGCCGGAGGCGTAATTTTGGCGGACTGCACAAACTTTTTTGCAAAATTTCTACGTTTGAGCGAAAAACCCTCTTGACATTCGGGAGGGTTTTTGCTATTCTTATGAAGCGCCTGTGCGGAAACAGGTGCATTCTGCGATGAAGCGGGAGATTGCGGAGCCCGTCTCCGGTAACTTCCGTGGAGTATGTCCGCTGCCGCGCCCTTGCACGGCAGATGATCGGGCGGTTGAGTCAGCCAGCACTTGCGTATATCACCTGCGCGGCTGCATACCGGCGAGAGCCGGTTTGTTTTTCGGGCAGGGTTTGATACGCACGGAACGGTGTATGGCGATCTCATCCGTGCGAACCAGGCGGAGCCAATGCCGCCAAAAAAATTCGTAACGGAGGAAACAACATGGCAACCACAAGCAACAAGAAAATGATCCGTATCCGCCTCAAGGCCTACGATCACCAGCTGATCGACAAGGCGGCGGAGAAGATCGTCGAAACCGCAAAGCGTACCGACGCGAAGGTCTCCGGCCCCATTCCGCTGCCGACGAAGACCGAGATCGTCACCATCCTGCGCGCTGTTCATAAGTATAAGGACAGCCGCGAGCAGTTTGAGCGCCGCACCCACAAGCGCCTGATCGACATCATGAACCCGACCCAGAAGACGGTCGAGGCTCTGATGAATCTGGAGCTGCCGGCCGGTGTCGAGATCGACATCAAGCTGTAAGCACACCCCGTTAACCCTGCGCGCGAGCGCATATTTACAAACCCGCAGTCCGCAGCTTGCGTGTGCGGACGGGTCAAGTCAGCAGCCTCTGGCCATGAGCTAAGCGAGCTGACCAATAACCTGAAGGAGGAACATGTATGAAAACAGCCATCATCGGTAAAAAGGTCGGCATGACGCAGATCTTCGATGAAGCAGGCAAGGTCGTCCCCGTCACCGTGATCGAGGCAGGCCCCTGCACGGTCACCGGCAAGATGACCACGGAAAAGGAAGGCTATGAAGCCGTCCAGCTCGGCTACGAGGACGTCGCCGAGAAGAAGCTGACCAAGCCCGAGAAGGGCCACCTGGACAAGGCGGGCGTCGGCTACAAGAAGCATCTCAAAGAGTTCCGTCTCGAGGACTGCGCCTCTGTCAATGTGGGCGATGTCGTCAAGGCCGACACCTTCAAGGAAGGCGACAAGGTCGACATCACCGGCATCAGCAAGGGCCACGGCTACGCCGGCGTCATCAAGCGCTTCGGCCAGGGCCGTACCCCGACCTCCCACGGCGGCGGCCCTGTGCACCGTCACGCCGGCTCCATGGGCTCGAGCACCGATCCTTCCCGTATCTTCCCGGGTAAGAAGCAGGCCGGCCACATGGGCGTGGATCAGGTCACCGTCCAGAACCTCGACGTGGTCAAGGTCGATCCCGAGCTCAACATGATCGTTGTGCGCGGTGCGATCCCCGGCCCGAAGGGCGGCATTGTCTATATCAAGAGCACCGTCAAGAAGACCGTCGTCAAGAAGGGCGACGCCGGCATCAGCACCAACCCGCAGAAGGCCTCCGGTCGTAACCCGCAGAAGGCTTCTGCAAGAAAGTAAGGAAAGGAGAGAGCGAATATGCCTACTGCTAAGTTGTTTAATATGGCCGGCGATCAGGTCGGCGAAGTGGCGCTCTCCGAAGCCGTTTTCGGTGTTGAGCCCAACGAGTCCGTCCTGCACGACTCCGTGAAGAACCACCTGGCCAACTGCCGTCAGGGCACGCAGAGCGCGCTGACCAAGGGCGAGGTTTCCTACTCCACCGCCAAGCCCTGGCGTCAGAAGGGCACCGGCCGCGCACGCGCCGGCTACAAGGGCAGCCCGGTGTGGACCCACGGCGGCGTCGCGTTTGCGCCGAAGCCGCGCGACTACAGCTACACGCTCAACAAGAAGGTCAAGAGACTGGCCCTCAAGAGCGCGCTGAGTGCCAAGGCCGCTGCCGGCGAGATCCTCGTCGTGGACGGCATGGCCGTCGAGGAGATCAAGACCGCCCCCGTCAAGGCGTTCCTGACCAAGATCGGCGCCGACGGCAAGGCTCTGCTCGTGACCGAGCAGGTCGACGAGAAGCTCGTCAAGAGCTCCCGCAACATCCCCGGCGTGAGCAGCACCATCGCCACCATCCTCAGCCCCTATATGATCCTGACGCACCGCGTCCTGGTCGTTGACAAGGCTGCGCTCCAGAAAATCGAGGAGGTGTACGCATAATGAGAACCGCTTACGATGTCATTATCCGTCCCATCATCACCGAGCAGTCCATGGAAGACCTCGACATCAAAAAGTACACGTTCGAAGTCGCCAAGGACGCCGGCAAGATCGAGATCAAAAAGGCCATCGAGGAGATCTTTGACGTGAAGGTCATCAAGGTCACCACCACGACGATCCGTGCCAAGGAGAAGCGCGTCGGTGCCAACCCCTCCGGCATGACCGCCACCGGCAAGAAGGCCGTTGTGAAACTGTCCGCTGATTCGAAGAACATCGAGATCTTCGAGGGCATGGTGTAAGGGAGGAATTGAACAATGTCGATTAAAACCTATAAACCCACCACGCCTTCCCGCAGACATATGTCCGTTTCCGGCTTCGACGGTGTCGATAAGCACGCCAAGCCGCAGAAGGAGCTCGTGGAGGTCCTCAAGAAGCACTCCGGCCGCAACAGCTACGGCCGCATCACCGTCCGCCATCAGGGCGGCGGCAACCGCAAAAAGTACCGCGTCATCGACTTCAAGCGCGACAAGATGGACGTGCCTGCTACCGTCCTGCGCCTGGAGTACGATCCGAACCGCAGCGCTTATATCGCCCTGGTCGAGTACACCGACGGCGAGCGCCGCTACATTCTGGCCCCTGTCGGCCTGAACGTGGGCGACACCGTCCTGTCCTCCGCCGCGGCGGACATCAAGCCGGGCAACGCCCTGCCGCTGGCCAACATCCCGGTCGGCACCGTTATCCACAACATCGAGCTCTACCCCGGCAAGGGCGCGCAGCTGGTCCGCTCCGCGGGCGTCGCCGCGCAGCTCATGGCGAAGGAAAACGGCATGGCTACCGTCCGTCTCCCCTCCGGCGAGTACCGCAAGGTCCGCCTCAACTGCATCGCCTGCATCGGCCAGGTCGGCAATGTTGACCATGCCAACATCGCCGTCGGCAAGGCCGGCCGCAAACGCCACATGGGCATCCGCCCGACTGTCCGCGGTTCTGTCATGAACCCGAACGACCACCCGCACGGCGGCGGCGAAGGCAAAGCGCCTGTCGGCCGTCCCGGCCCGGTCACCCCGTGGGGCAAGCCGGCGATGGGTTACAAGACCCGCAAGAAGAAGAATGCGACCGACAAGTTCATTGTCAAGCGCCGCAACGCGAAGTAAGGAGGGAATAGGTAATGAGCAGAAGTGTTAAGAAAGGCCCGTTTGCCGCTCCCGAGCTGCTGAAGCGGGTCGATGAAATGAACAAGGCCGGCGAGAAGAAGGTCATCAAGACCTGGAGCCGTTCCTCCACGATCTTCCCGTCCTTTGTCGGCCACACCATCGCTGTCCATGACGGTCGCCGTCACGTTCCGGTCTATGTGACCGAGGACATGGTCGGACATAAGCTGGGCGAGTTCGCGCCCACGCGCACGTTCCGCGGCCACGCCGGCAGCAAGACTGTTGGAAAGTAAGGGGGAGAGAACATGGAAGAAATGAAAACTGCACGTGCCCAGCTGGTGCACGCCCGCATCGCTCCCCGTAAGGTCCAGATCGTCTGCGACATGATCCGCGGCAAGGACACCAAGGTCGCCGAGGCCTATATGGCCAACACGCCGAAGGCCGGCTGTGAGCTCATGCTCAAGCTCCTCAAGAGCGCCTGCGCCAACGCGGAGAACAACTTCGAGATGGATCCGGACAACCTCTACGTTGCCGAGGCCTATGCCACGGCCGGCCCGATCCTCAAGCGCGGCCGCCCGAGAGCTCAGGGCCGTATGTACCGCATCAACAAGCGCACCAGCCACATCACCATCGTCGTGGCTGAGAAGGCATAAGGGAGGAGGCAGAAGATATGGGACAGAAAGTTAATCCGCACGGCATGCGTGTCGGCGTCATCAAAGATTGGGATTCCCGCTGGTATGCCCGTGACGAGAAGGTCGGCGACCTGATCGTTGAGGACTACAAGATCCGCCAGTACCTGAAGAAGACCCTGTATTCCGCAGGCATCCCGAACATCGAGATCGAGCGCGACAGCGCGAAGGTCCGCATCTATATCCACTGCTCTCGTCCGGGCGTTGTCATCGGCAAGGGCGGCGCGGAGATCGAGCGCATCCGCCTCTCCGTCGAGAAGATGATCGGCAAGCCGGTCGCCCTCTCCATCGTCGAGGTCCGCACGCCGGATACGAACGCACAGCTCGTCGCCGAGAACATCGCCTCGCAGCTCGAGAAGCGCATCGGCTTCCGCCGCGCGATGAAAAACGCCATGGGCCGCGCCATGAGAATGGGTGCCCGCGGCATCAAGATCATGTGCTCCGGCCGTCTGGGCGGCGCCGAGATCGCCCGCACCGAGTGCTACCACGAGGGCACCATTCCGCTGCAGACCATCCGCGCGGACATCGAGTATGGCTTCGCTGAGGCTGCCACGACCTACGGCCGTGTCGGCGTCAAGGTCTGGATCTACAAAGGCGAGATCCTCTCCCAGAGCCTGCGCACCACCCCGCGCACCATGGATCTGAACAAGCGCGACGACCGTCGCCGTGACCGCCGTGACGGCGATCGCAGAGGCCGCGGCGGCCGGGCTACCAGGGCGGCGGACGTCCGCAGGGCGGCAATCGTCCCCAGGGCGGTTACAACCGCGGCCCGCGTCCGGCAGCTCCCGCTGCTCCGAAGGAAGGAGGCAACAACTAATGCTGATGCCGAAAAGAGTGAAGTACCGCAGAGTGCAGCGCGGTCGTATGACCGGCAAGGCCCTGCGCGGCAATAAAGTGACCTATGGTGAGTTCGGCCTGCAGGCGCAGGAGCCGGCCTGGATCACCTCCAACCAGATCGAGGCGGCCCGTGTCGCCATGACCCGTTACACCAAGCGTGGCGGTCAGGTCTGGATCAAGATCTTCCCCGACAAGCCGGTCACGCAGAAGCCGGCCGAGACCCGCATGGGTTCCGGTAAAGGTTCTCCTGAGTACTGGGTCGCCGTCGTGAAGCCCGGCAGAGTTCTGTTTGAGATCGCTGGCGTGCCGGAAGAGGCTGCCCGTGAGGCGCTGCGTCTGGCCAGCCACAAGCTTCCCTGCAAGACGAAGATCGTCAAGAAGGAAGACACTGAGATTGGTGGTGAATAAGATGAAAGCTAGTGAAATTCGCTCCATGTCCGCCGCTGAGCTGGAAAGCAAGCTGGTCGAACTGAAGAAGGACCTGTTCATGCTCCGTATGCAGCACGCTACCAATCATCTTGACAACCCCGTTAAGATTTCCGCTGTGCGTCGCGACATTGCCCGAGTCAAAACCGTGCTCCGCGAAAAGCAGCTCGAGCAGTGAGGAGGTAAGTGAGAATGAACGAAATGAGAACGACTTCCCGCAAGACCCGCGTCGGCAAAGTGGTGTCCGACAAGATGGACAAGACGATCGTTGTCATCGTGGAAGACCACGTGGCGCACAAAGTCTATAAAAAGATCATCGGCAAGACCTACCGCCTGAAGGCACACGACGAGAACAACGAGTGCCATGTTGGCGATATCGTCCGCGTGATGGAGACCCGCCCCCTGTCCAAGGACAAGAGATGGCGCGTGGTCGAGATCGTGGAAAAGGCGAAGTAAGGAGGCAACAACATGATTCAGCAGGAAAGTTATCTGAAGGTTGCCGACAATACCGGCGCCAAGGAAATCAAGTGCATCCGCGTTCTCGGCGGATCCAAGCGTAAATACGCCAGCATCGGCGACGTGATCGTTGCTTCCGTGCGCAAGGCGGCCCCCGGCGGCTCGGTCAAGAAGGGCGACGTCGTCAAGGCTGTTGTTGTCCGCACCGTGAAGCCGGTCCGCCGCGCGGACGGCACCTATGTGCGTTTCGATGAGAATGCCGCCGTCCTGATCAACGGCGAGGATAAGAACCCCCGCGGCACCCGTATCTTTGGGCCCGTCGCCCGTGAGCTCCGCGACAGTGACTTCACGAAGATCCTGTCTCTGGCTCCCGAAGTTATTTGAGGAGGGCGCAGAACATGAACATCAAAAAAGACGATAAAGTCGTTGTCCTGTCCGGCAAGGACAAGGGCAAGGAAGGCAAAGTCCTGTCTGCTGACCCGAAGGGCGGCAAGCTCATCGTGGAGGGCGTGAACGTCGCCACGAAGCACCAGAAGCCGAAAAATCAGCAGGATCAGGGCGGCATCATCAAGACCGAAACCCCGATCTATGCCTGCAAGGTCATGGTCGTCTGCCCGAAGTGCGGCAAGCCGACCCGCATTGCGCACAAGATCACCGACGGCAAGAAAGTCCGCGTCTGCAAGAAGTGCGGCGCCGAACTGTAAAGGAGGGAGCAACGAACTATGGCAAATATGCCTTCTATGAAGAAGAAGTATGTGGAGGAAGTCGCTCCCGCTCTGATGACGAAGTTCCAGTACGAGAGCGTTATGCAGATCCCGAAGATCGAGAAGATCGTCGTCAGCGTCGGCTGCGGCGACTGCAAGGATAACGCCAAGGCGCTCGACGCCGTCATCAAGGACATCACTGCGATCACCGGCCAGCATGCGGTTGCGACCGTCGCCAAGAAGAGCGTCGCAAACTTCAAGCTGCGTGAGGGTATGCACGTCGGCGTGAAGGTCACGCTGCGTCAGGACCGTATGTGGGAGTTCCTGGACCGCCTGTTCAACATCGCGCTGCCCCGTGTCCGCGACTTCCGCGGCATCTCGGCCGATGCGTTCGACGGCCGCGGCAACTACAGCCTCGGCCTCAAGGAGCAGATCATCTTCCCCGAGATCGAGTACGATAAGATCGAGAAGCTCCGCGGCATGAACATCGCCATCATCACCACCGCCAAGACCGATGAGGAAGCACGCGAGCTGCTCAAGCTCATGGGCGCCCCGTTCGTCACCAAAGCATAAGGGAGGAGCGACACAATGGCTAAGAAATCTATGATCCTCAAGCAGCAGGCGCCCGCGAAGTACTCCACCCGTCAGTACAACCGCTGCAAGATCTGCGGCCGTCCCCACGCTTACCTGCGCAACTACGGCATCTGCCGTATCTGCTTCCGTGAGCTGGCGTATAAGGGCCAGATCCCCGGCGTCCGCAAAGCCAGCTGGTAAAATTCTGCCGTTTGGCATTGTGAGCTGTGCTTGCTGTATACCAGATACAGCTGCGCACAGCGCCCTTCGCCAACCAACAGAATTTCGCCCGGGGCGGGATAACGGCTGCGCGGTGCACACCGCCTGACGAAAAATTTCCGCCCAGCGCTGAACCCTCG
>OHEN01001248.1_pt1 | contig 9427 bp, 6 predicted proteins | sample 1567291 | NCBI WGS metagenome assembly OHEN01 (sample SAMEA3879592, study PRJEB24766) | human gut metagenome | biome: human-associated habitat; feature: feces | place: USA | collected 1985/1987
AACGCTTCAGGATAAATCCGGAACTGAGGTACTTCGTACGGACATCCTCGTCATTCGCGAGTTTCTCCGGCGTGCCGGACTGGAGAATCGTGCCCTCATAAAGAAGATAGGCACGGTCAATGATCGCCATGGTCTCACCCACATTGTGGTCCGTGATAATCACGCCGATGTTCTTGTACTTCAGCTTCGCAATGATATACTGGATATCCTCCACAGCAATCGGGTCCACGCCCGCGAAAGGCTCATCCAGAAGAATGAACTTAGGGTCAATGGAAAGCGCCCTGGCGATTTCACAACGGCGTCGCTCACCTCCTGACAGCTGGATTCCCAGACTCTTGCGCACCTTGGAAAGGTTGAATTCGTCGATAAGCGACTCCAGACGGTCACGGCGTTCCTCCTTGGTCATGTCGGAAAGTTCCATGACTGACATGATATTGTCCTCGACAGACATCTTCCTGAAAACGGAAGCCTCCTGCGGAAGATAGCCCACTCCCTTGAGAGACCTCTTGTACATAGGAAGATCCGTGATGTCCTCATCATCCAGGTAGATTCTTCCGCCGTTCGGAACTACCTGACCTGTAATCATATAGAAACTCGTAGTCTTACCTGCTCCATTAGGACCGAGGAATCCGACGATTTCGCCCTGCTCAACTTCCATGGACACGCCCTTGACGACAGTCCTTACACCATATTTCTTAACAAGATTTTCGCAACGGAGTTTCATTTTCCCTTCGTTTTATTATTTCACATCCAAATCCAGGTCTTTCACCAGATTCCTGATTTCTTCATTACCTGCCATCATGGCTTTCGCCTTGTCCTCAGGCATATATATTTTCTTTTCGACTTTTTCTTCCGGAATGACCTCTACAGCCAATCTTACCCGCTTGGTGCCCAATGACTTCTGAAGTTTGTCCTCCAGTTCGCGGAGCAATTCCTGCTCTACCCAAGTCTTCTGCGCCAGGTTCATGACATAGAATTCCAGCAGCTTGTAGCCATCCATCTCCTTGACATTCAGCTTGGTAGTGGCCAATGTCGAATAAAGGCGAGGACGGGACCTGTATTGTTCAGGCAATTTCTGCCAATGTCCGGTAATCTCTGCATTTTCAGGTATCCTGTCAGAAAGACTGCTGTCAGCAACTTCCGATGAGGTCGCATTGGATTCCTCCTTTATAGCATCCAGTGAAAGTGCTGCCGACTTGGATGTCCTTTTCCGACGTGCCGGAGCAGCCGTTTCAGCCGGAGTTTCCGGTGACGCCGGTGTCTCCGGAGCGGCAGCCGTTTCAGCAACAGGCTGTGCTACAGGCGTTTCTGCAACATTGACAGGCTTGGCTGGAGCCGTATCAGGCTGGGCCGGTTCTGGCTGGGGCTGCGGTCTCGGCACCGGCTGAGGTGCTGTCCTCGGCGCAGATTGAGGTGCGGCCTGAGAAACCGCCTGAGGAGCCGCCGGACGCAATGAAACAGGTCCTCCAGTAAGGAAGCAAAGTTTCATCAACGCGAACTCGATATGCAGACGCGGATTTATGCTCTCCTTGTAACCGGACTCGCACTGGGAGGTCACGGAAAGCGCATCGTACAGGAACTGGATCGGACAGCGGTCCGCCTGCTCCTTATATTTCAGTTTCAATGAATCCGGGAATTCCAGCAAAGCGTCCAAAGCACCATTCTTCGCCACCATCAGATTCCTGAAATGAGTGCTGAGCGAAGCCACGAAATACAGGGCATTGAACCCCTTGGACAACACATTGTCGAACTCCAGAAGCGCTGAACCATAATCATTTGCAAGCATTGCGTCAGTAAGGTGGAAGCAATGCTCGTAGTCCAGGACATTGAGATTTCTGATGACGTCCTCGTATTTCACGTCGGTACCGCAAAACGCCACCGTCTGGTCGAAAATCGTGAGCGCGTCACGCATTGCCCCGTCAGCCTTGCGGGCGATGATGTGGAGCGACTCGTCATCAATATTGATATTCTCCTTGGTCGCGATGTCGCGCAGATTCCTCACTATGTCCGGAATGCTGATACGGTTGAAATCGTAGGTCTGGCACCTGGACAGGATCGTCGGCAGAATCTTGTGCTTCTCGGTGGTCGCCAGGATGAAAATCGCATGTGCAGGCGGTTCCTCCAACGTTTTCAGGAAAGCATTGAACGCAGACTGGGTCAGCATGTGTACCTCGTCGATGATGTACACGCTGTATTTTCCCACCTGCGGCGGAATCTGCACCTGGTCCATCAGCGTCTTGATGTCCTCGACACCATTGTTGGACGCGGCATCGAGCTCATGGATGCAATACGAACGTCCTTCCTGGAAAGAAACGCAGGACTCGCATTGGCCGCAAGGCTCCATATCCGCCGTCGGCGAAGAACAGTTGATGGTCTTGGCGAAAATGCGGGCGGCACTCGTCTTGCCCACGCCTCGCGGGCCGCAGAAGAGATAGGCATGCGCCAATTTTCCCCTGACAATGGAGTTCTTCAGTGTTTTGACAATGTTATCCTGCCCGATGAGATCCTCGAAAGAATCCGGGCGATATTTTCTCGCGGAGACTATGTATTGCGAATTTTCCGGCATAGCTTGAAAGCTGTTTATATTAGGACATTCTCTACAAAGATAAACATAAATTTTGTAACTTTGTTTCCCATCACGCAGCATGTGACGCCAATTAGGCCGGACAATGCGTGCGCAACTTAAACGAGACGTGTTATGATGAAGAAAATAGCAATATTCCTGACGGCATTGATGATGAGTGTCAATGCTTTTTCACAGGCCCAGATAACGACCAGAAAAGAAAAGCTCAGCGACTTCGCCACGAGGACAATGAAAGTCGTCCTGCCGGGCACCAATTTCATTGACCCGATATTGCAGGAGGCGCTGAACAACACCTGGAGCCTCTCCCCTTTCGAATTCTGTTCGGTGGACGAATTCAACTCATTGAAAAACAATGAGGAATACTATTTCATGCTTCCGGTGAAGGTGAAATACAAAAAGGAGGAGCAGCCGGGCATAATGATGCTCACCATCGTGAAAGGCAAGGCCAATGCCAAGACTGTCAATGACATGGTGGAGGTCGTGAGCATGCCTGTCTGCGCTGCCGATTTTCCTTCCGGACGTGAGGCCGCGATGCTTCCGGGACTGGTGGACATCATGCAGGGCTACATTGCCAAATCCTTGCAGGGCAACTTTTCCGGCATCGGTTCATACGTGACCCCTCTCAGCAAATCGGCGCGACGCAAGGCAGTCATCGCTGAAGAGGACATCGCACCGGCAGCGGATTCCGCATTCCGTGAAAAGATCGCACAGAAAGGCATTGACATAGAAAGCGGAGACGTGGCTGACAGCCTGTTTCTGGCAGGCGACAGCAGGACATTGGTCAGCTACGTGATTACCCCGACGGAGCCGCACAAGGGCGCTGTATGCTGGAAGATTCTCATTGACGCAAGAACGCACGAGCTGTTCTATTACAAGAAACATACTGTCACCGGCACGGAGAATGCCGGCTTTCTCAAGGGAGACCTTAAAAAGATCGCAAAAACCAGATAAACAGCATATTATGATTACAGGGAAAGCAGGGTGCGGAATCAGATATGCAGTGAAGAGAGGCGGATCTGCCGTAGCTTATTGCGCGTTGGGCATCAGTTGCGGAACAAGGTCCGAGGCAGGGTTCCATAGCGGCATCGCTCACTTTACGGAGCATACGCTTTTCAAGGGCACGGCAAACAAAAGTTCCTCAGTGATAAACGGTTACCTCGACAAGTTGGGCGGAGAATTGAATGCCTACACGACCAAAGAGGAAATCGTGCTCCATGCGACGGTACTGAAAGAAGATTTGCCGAAAGCAGAGTCATTGCTGCTGGAAATCGCGACTTCGGCCATGTTTCCGGACAATGAAGTCGACACCGAAAGGGGCGTCGTGATAGACGAAATCAAGTCGTACAAGGACAGCCCGGCGGATGACATCTACGACCGTTTCGAGGAGAAGCTTTTCATGGGGCATCCGCTTTCAATGCCTATACTCGGGACGGTGAAATCGGTCAAGGCCATCACCGCGGAAGAGCTGCGCAAGTTCATGAAAGACAAGTTCGTACCGCAGTCAATGGCATTCACCATCGTCGCCGACATCGACGAGAAAAAGATGGAGGCTGACGCGCGAAAAATGTTCAGCAAGTTCTTCGGGGACAATGCTGATGTCTCCGGCGGACAGGCCATGCTGAAGCCCGTGGTTCTGGACAATGTCTTCAGCGACGTGCTGAACAAGAGGAATCATGAGGCCAATGCAGTGATCGGGGGTTTCGCCCCGTCGCTTTACGAGGAGAAGGAGAGAATCGCTACCGTATTGATGAGCAACATATTGGGCGGACCGGCAATGAATTCGATATTGAACAGCGTGTTGCGTGAAAAACATGGCTGGGTGTACGGCGTGGAGACCTCATATACGCAGTATTCGGATACCGGAATTCTGGCCATATCGCTCGGATGCGAGAGGGAGAATCTGGAGAAATGCATGGCTGCCATAAACAGGGAACTGGCGAAACTACAGGAGTCGGAACTGTCTGACAGAAAGCTCAATGCGGCCAAGAAACAGCTTCTGGGCCAGCTCGCCATCAGTTCGGACAACGGGGAGGCCCAATGTCTGGGCATGGGGAAAAGTCTCCTGGCTTACGGCATGGTTTCTTCTTCGGAGGAGACCAGAAGGCAGGTGGAGGCGGTCACAGCCGCCGAAATCCGCGACATGGCCTGCCGGATTTTCGCTCCGGGCCGCACCAGCTCGCTGATAATGTTGTAATAGAGACAAAGGAGCCCCCGCACGCGAGGCAGTGGAAGCAGGTCTATCAGCGTGGAGCATAAGCACCTGCTAGTCAGCAATATAGCTGATTTCAGAGTTAGGATTTTGTCAACTCTGAAATTAATCAAACAGCTGACATTCAAGACCTTACGCTCCACGCAAACTCACAATGAAGCCCTCTACCCAGGCAACATTGAAAGTAACTTAGAGCCCGATAGGGCGTGGGCAAGTCCCTCCCCCGAGGGGAGGGATTTAGAGAGGGGGTAACGTACATAAATGCGCGAGGGCCAACAATGGTCTTGGTCAGTAACAGACTGAAACAATGGTAACCCACGCGCGAGGCACGAAACGACAAAAATTAGTAGTGAGATGGAAAGTCCATTGGAAAAATACATAGACCTTCATAGCTCTTTCAGGAATGACGCGCTGGATTGGCTGGAGCGTCAGACCAATATCAGGACCAATTACCCGAGGATGCTGTCCGGACGCACCCAAGGCGCATTTCTATATATGCTGATGAAGATGCTTTCTCCACGTAACGTGCTGGAAATCGGAACATTTACAGGTTATTCCGCCATCTGCATGGCACTCGGACTGCCGGAAAACGGACACATTGACACGCTTGAAATCAATGACGAGATGGAAGACCTGATAATGGAGGGATTTACACGCGCCGGCGTGGAAGACAAGATTTCCCTCCACATAGGGGACGCCAAGGAATATCTGCGGGAGCAGGACGGGAAGACAATCTACGACCTCGTATTCATTGATGCAAACAAGAGAGAATACGCTGACTACTACGAACTTGCGCTAGCATTGACGCGAAGCGGAGGATTTATTCTCGCCGACGACGTCCTTTGGGACGGGAAGGTTTTCGCGGAGCACGTGCCGGAGGACAAGCAGACCGCGGGAATCGTGAGATTCAATGAATTGGCGGCGAACGACCCGAGGGTGGAGACCGTCATCATTCCGGTAAGACATGGCTTGGGCATAATTCGTAAAAAATAAGATATGGCAAGCGCGGTGATCATCTGCAACGGAGATTTCCCCAAGAAGGAATATCCTCTATATCTCATTCGCACAGCTGATTACGTCATCTGCTGCGATGGGGCGGCGACTGCATTCATGCGGAACAACGTGAAGATTTTCGGAGAGGAGAGGCTGCCGGATGCCATAATCGGGGATCTGGATTCGCTGCCGAAATCCATGCGCGGTAAATATGCCGGCATCATCGTCCAGGTGGAGGAGCAGGATTACAATGACCTGAACAAGGCTTTCCGCTACGCGCTGATGAATTACCATGATATAGATACCATTCATATCTTGGGAGCGGGAGGAAAAAGGGAGGACCATACCGTCGGGAACCTGGCTTATCTGATGGAATACGCCAAGGAACTCAACGGTCTGAAAGATAGGGAGTTGCTGGCAGGCGTGGAGATTCCGCACGAACTGGACGTGGACATGATTTCAGATTGGACCACATCTTTCGCCATCTGTTCCAGCACTTCGTTTTTCGTGGGGAACGGCAGGGAGATTTCCATATTTTCGCCGGACAACACTCTCACCATCAAGTCGGAAGGTCTGAAATGGCAGACTTCGGGCGTGGTTTTTGACAACTGGTGGAAGGCAACATTGAACGTCGCGGACAAGGATGAGGTCAAGCTCGAATTGAGCCATCCCGCTCCAGTCCTGATAATAATGAATTAGCAACAGTTTATGCTGAAAAAGATTCGCACAATTGCAGCAGGAGCCGTGTTTATCCTCTGTACTCTTCTGTTTCTGGACTTTACGGGCCTGGCTGCCAAATGGTTCGGCTGGCTGGCGAAAATCCAGTTCCTACCTGCTGTCCTGGCAGTGAATGCAGGCGTCGTCCTGGCATTGGTCCTCCTGACATTGGTCTTCGGAAGACTTTACTGCTCAATCATTTGCCCGCTCGGAATCTTCCAGGATATCGCCGCGCGGTCATTCAAGGGCTGGAGAAAGACACATAAGAAGTCCTACAGCTGGTCGCCCGAGAAAAAATGGCTGAGATATGGCGTGCTGGTGATTTTCATCATTCTTCTCATAGCCGGGTTCAGCGCGGTTACGGCACTCATTGCTCCGTACAGTTCGTTCGGCCGCATTGCCCAGAATCTTTTCGCGCCTGTCTGGCTTTGGGGCAACAACCTTTGCGCATGGATTGCCGAGAAGGCTGGGGGATTTGCATTCGAGCATAAAGAGGTGTGGATCAGGAGTTTGCCTACATTCATCATCGTTTCTGTCACTTTCGCGGTGCTGGTCTTTCTGGCCGCCCGCAACGGCAGGACGTATTGCAACACCATCTGCCCTGTGGGAACGGTCCTGAGCTTCTTCTCCAGGTTTGCGATTTTCCGTCCGTTCTTCGACACTTCCAAGTGCGGCAATTGTCACCTCTGCGAGAAGAATTGCAAGGCGGCGTGCATTGACGTGGACAACCACAAGATAGATTACAGCAGGTGCGTGGATTGCTTCGACTGCATAGACACCTGCAAGCACGGAGCTATACGATACATGCCTTTCTGGAAAGCGAAACAGACTGAGGCACAGGAAGTCAAAAAGTCCGTTCCGGCAAAAGACAGCGGCAGGCGCGCATTCATCGGCACATCAGCATTGGTCCTGGGATCATTGACCCTGAAGGCACAGGACAAGAAGGTGGACGGCGGTCTGGCTACGGTCCTCGGCAAGAAGGCGCCTGAGCGTGAGACTCCGCTGGTCCCTTTCGGGGCATTGAGCGTCAAGGATTTCTACCAGCATTGCACCGCGTGCCAACTTTGTGTGTCACAGTGTCCTAACGGGGTACTGCGTCCGTCGACGTCGCTGGAGCATCTGATGCAGCCGGAGATGGTGCCGTGTGGAGTGCAACCGTTGCGCTCAGGTCTGCCCTTCCGGACCGATCAGGAATTACAGCATCGAGGAGAAGACCACAATGCATATCGGCGTGGCGAAGGTGAACCTGGATTTGTGCGTGGTGAACAGAGATGGCGTTTCATGCGGAAACTGTTCAAGGCATTGTCCGTCAGGGGCTATCCTGATGGTCAGAAAGGATCCTTCGGATAAAGATTCATTGAGAATCCCGACGGTGGACGAGAGCAGGTGCATCGGTTGCGGCGCGTGCGAATTCCTCTGTCCGTCAAGGCCTTTGAGCGCAATCCGGGTCAATGGGCTTAAAGTACATAGGAGAGACTAGCTATGAGCGGATTTATGGATAGAAGAGATTTTCTCAAGACAGCCGGCGCAGGGGCATTGGCTGTCGGAACGACTTCATTGACAGGATGTTCGTTTTCGTCTGACAAGCGGGTCGAGGTTTCCGGGGATGCTGAGATGCAGATGCGCACGAGTCCGAAAAACGGGGAAAAGGTGTCGTTGCTGGGTTACGGGTGCATGAGGTGGCCGATGAAGAAGGGCGAGGACGGCAAGGACCATATCGACCAGGAGGCTGTCAATGAGATGGTGGATTATGCTTACCGGAACGGTGTCAATTATTATGATACGTCGCCGGCTTATCTGCAGGGTCAGTCGGAGGAGGCTGCCGGTATCGCATTGAGCCGCTATCCTCGTGAGTCATACTACATTGCGACCAAATTGTCGAATTTCAATAATTTTTCACGCGAGGCCGGTCTGAAGATGTATCGTGATTCGCAGAAGGCATTGCGCACCGATTATTTCGATTATTATCTGCTTCATGCCATCGGGACTTCCGGTTTCGAGGGTTTCGAGGAGAGGTATATAAACAACGGCCTGCTTGATTTCCTTCTGGAGGAGCGTGAGGCAGGGCGTATCCGCAATCTCGGCTTTTCTTTCCATGGCAGGAAGGAGGTTTTCGACCAATTCATGGAGCTCCATGAGAAATATCATTGGGATTTCGTGCAGATCGAGATGAATTATGTCGATTGGGAGCATGCGAAGGTTCCGGAGAATGTCAATGCGGATTATCTGTATGAGGAGTTGGCGAAGCGCAATATTCCTGCGACCATCATGGAGCCGCTTCTCGGAGGGCGCTTGGCGAAACTGCCTGCTGCCATCGCGGAGAAAATGAAAGAGCGTGAGCCGCAGATGTCCATCGCGTCTTGGGCGTTCAGGTTCTGTGGTTCGTATCCGAATATTCTCACGGTGCTGAGCGGCATGTCGTCCATGGACCCTCTGATCGAGAATGTGGAGACGTTTTCGCATTTCAAACCGTTGAATGACGAGGAGATAGCGTTCCTGATGGAGATGGCGAACCTCATGGAGGACTACCCTACCGTGCCATGTACCGCCTGCAGCTATTGCATGCCTTGTCCTTACGGCATCGATATCCCGACGATTTTCAGGCATTACAATGACCATGTGAATTCCGGTGAAATCGCCCAGAGTTGCGAACAGGATCATTTCCAGAGGCTGAAGAGGCGTTATCTTGTCAGCTACGACAGGGCCGTGGAGACCGTCCGCCAGGCGGATCATTGTATAGGCTGCGGCCAATGCCGTCCCAAGTGTCCACAGAGCATAGATATTCCGAGGGTTCTCAGGCATATCGACAGATATGTGGAAAAACTGAAACGCGAAACATTGTAGTTTTACAGATAATTAGTATATTTGCAATCCTGTTTCCGCGTTTCGTGCGCCGACAGGGTTGTTATTGGAGAGATGCTCGA